>ENA-ORLU01001837-ORLU01001837.1-human-gut-metagenome-genome-assembly--contig:-NODE-1837-length-14263-cov-4.053997_pt1 | contig 14263 bp, 10 predicted proteins | sample MGYA00243009_ERZ508833 | MGnify/ENA primary metagenome ERZ508833 (study PRJEB26277, sample SAMN04329763) | human gut metagenome | biome: human-associated habitat | host: Homo sapiens | place: USA...
ATCTACTACCGCTTCATCGGCAAAATCGACTGACCTTTCTTTTTTACCCAACAATATCTTTAATTAAGGGAGACGGGCGCGACTTATCCTGAAATCAAAGCCCGCGTGTTGGAACAGACTGGACTGAGGGTATCTTCCCTGTATATCTCGCAGATTAAGCAGAAATGCGGTCTGGAGGTACGAGAGAACCACCATAAGGCGACGTCCGAAAATACAAAGCAGCCCCAGTGCCCACCGGAGAAGGAAGCGGCCATAAGGGATGCGCTGAAATATTTTAAGATGATTTGATACGCAATCACCCCAGAGAGAATAGCCTCTTGTGCGTTCTCTCTGGGGTGATTTTTGCGTTATGCTACTTCCGGGTAGCGCATATATACATACTCGTAGATTTTCTTCTGGTAGGTCTGGATATCGCTTACATCATAGCTATTGGGAAGTTCTTGCCAAAGGGTATTGCGAATCAGGTTATCCACAATCGCCTTAGTTTCCTGCTTGTCCGTCCAATGGTCGAGTTTGGCAATCTGCTGTTTGATTTTTGTCAACAAGTCCACAGACACCTTCTTGATCGTTTCAATTTCCTGCTTCGTGAGCTTCTCCGAAAACAGCAAATCGTACACTGAAAGTTCCTCATCGCTGGAAAAGCCCTCACGCACATAGCGCTGCTGCTCCGTGTCCAGTGAACTTGCAAGCTCCATCAGATCCATGAAGGTTTTCTCAATGGTCGCACGGTTCTGCTCCGCATTGTAGGCATCGATAATCTCCTGATAGCGGTCATAATAATCAATGCGCTGCGGGTTTGCAAACAGCATTTTCGCCAATTGCTGATTCACCAGTTCATCCAGATCGCGCAGCAAAAGGTTCTTCCGCCGGGTATGGGCAAACTCCCGGCTCAGCAGCTCAAAATCAATTTTGCTGATGTCAAACTGCCGGGAAGGTACAGCCTCCTGATCCGGCTTTTCCACATGGATGTACTCGTTGACGATGCCGTTGATCTGCACCATCAGGTCGGTATTGTCCGCGTGTTTCCGCTTCTGCTGCAAGCCCTCGTAGATGGCGAGAATTGCGTTTTTCCGGGCGCGCACGGCATCGTCCACATCGTCACGGTCTGCGTAGCGGAACAGCCGCGCCAGTTCAGACGCATAGGTCTGGAAGGTTTTCTTGGTTTCCAACGTCTCGCACATCGCGTTGACTGCATCCTGTACAAGGTTCATCTTCTCAAAGTCCTGTGCATCCACCAGTTCCTGCAGCCGGAACCCGTGTTCTGCCAGAAAGCCGTCCGTTTTTCCGATGACCGTGCGGATGCGCTGAATCAGCTCCGTTTTGTCCACCGTTGGGTCAATGCCCGCCGGGCTGTTCTTGCTGACCGTATAATCTGCCAGAGCCTTGCGCAGCGCCTTTACGATACCAATATAGTCCACGATCAGGCCGTTGCTCTTGCCCTCCGAAACACGGTTTGCACGAGCAATCGTCTGCATCAGGGTATGGGCTTTCAACGGCTTGTCCAGATACAGACAGGACAGACACTTTACATCAAAGCCCGTCAGCCACATGGCACAGACGAACACCACCCGGAACGGATTCTTGCTGTCCTTGAATTCTTTATCCAGCTCCCGCTTTTCCATTTTGGCACGGTGCGGCAGAATATCCAGCCCCCACTTTTTGAAGGTCTGCACCTCGTTCTGCTCCTGACTGATCACCACTGCCATTTCGGTTTCTTTCATCCATGCCAGTTTGCGGGCAAGCTCCTGTGCTTCCTGCTGGGTCACTGTGCCCTGCCGGGCTTCCAGTTCCCTGATCTTTGCCCGCCAGTATTCCTGCACATAGTTGTACATCCGCACACAGGTGACCTTATTCAGGCAGACGAACATCGCCTTGCCGCTGGTCCAAAGGTCAGAGTAATGCTCCACAAAGTCCTTTGCGATGGAACGCAGCCGTTCATCTGCGGTGAGAATATGGATTTCCTTAGCAAATTCTCGTTCCAGCTTTTCCTCCTGCGAGGGATCAAGGTCGGCTGCTTCAATGGCATCCAAGATCCGCCCGGTGATCTCCGGTTTGTCCAACTGGGCGATCTTATCCGCACGGTTCTCATAATACAGCGGCACCGTTGCGCCGTCCTCCACTGCCCGCTTGAAATCATACACCGACAGATACCCGCCAAAGGTGCGCTCGGTGATATGGTCATCTGCCAGAAGCGGCGTACCGGTAAAGCCGATGCGGGACGCCGTGGGCAGCAGGTGCATCATGTTGTCTGCAAAAATGCCGTACTGGCTACGGTGGGCTTCGTCCGACAAAATCAGAATGTCGTGATCCGGGTAGATGGGCGGCTCCTTGGGCAGATTGAACTTCTGGATCAGGGTAAACACAAAGCTGGGGTTGCCCTGCAGCTTTTTTACAAGGTCAGTACCGCTGGATGCAATGAACTGTGAAGCCTTTGTCTTGCCCAGCAGACCGCAGTTTTCAAAGGTATCGCTGATCTGCCGGTTCAGCTCGTCACGGTCGGTCAGTACCACAATGGTGGGCGAGCCTGCAAACTTGCGCCGGATCTTCTGCGCCAGAAAGACCATGGAGTAGCTTTTGCCTGACCCCTGCGTGTGCCAGAACACACCCAGCCTGCCGTCTTTCAGCTTGCGGTTCTCGTAAGCACTGACGGCCTCGTTGACGCCGAGATACTGGTGGTTGCGGGCCAGAATCTTGGTGGTGCGCCCACCGGAATGGTCGTAAAGGATGAAGTTTTCCAGCAGATCGAGGAAGGTCTTTTTCTCGCAGATGCCCCGCAGCATGGTTTTCAGTTCCACGCTGCCTGCATCGCTTTCCTTCAGACGCTTCCACTCGTGGAAAAACTCGTACTTGCTGCCAAGCGTGCCCACCTTGGCTTCCAATCCATTGGACAGCATAAGAAAGGCATTATAGTAGAACAACTGCGGAATGGTATCGAGGTAATCCCGATAGTTGTCTATGTAGGCGTTCTGCACATCCACGGTGGGCTTTTTCAGCTCGATAAACAGCAGCGGAATGCCATTGACAAAGCCCACAATGTCTGTCCGGCGGCGGTACAGCTGCGAGTGGATCTTCATTTCTTTTACGGCGAGGAAGTGGTTATTTTCCGGGTTTTTGAAGTCGATCACCGCCGCGCTTCGGATTTCGGTGCGGCCATCCGGCCGCTTGACCGTCACCGGGATGCCATCCCGCAGCAGAAAATACTTTTCCTCATTGATCTGCATCAGGGATGCGGTGGAAACGTGTGCCGTGAATTTCTTCTGCACCTCGTCCAGCTGGTTCGGGGTGAGCCACGGGTTCAGCCGCAAAAGTGCCTGCCGAAAATACCGGGTCAGCAGCACTTCCCCATAGCTGGTGCGGCCTAACGTCCCGTCCGGCCCCAGCTTTTCGGAGTTGTAAGCCATCACGACCTCCCAGCCCAGAACATTTTGCAGCAAGTTGCCTGCGCTGTTCTGAACAAGGACATTTTCGGAGTATTCGCGGCTCATAGGATCACCTCATTCACATATTGTTGCTTTTGAATAAGTATTTTTTATTGATATATCTGCCGATTCCATCAATTCCCGGATAAATATACTTTTCATTTATCCCGCACAGAGCAAGTTGTCTTAATATTTTTTCCTTATCCTCATGCTTTATTTGAATTTTTCCTATTACTCCACATGAGCTATTTTGAACATTTTCATCCACAATATAATCATCTGGCACCATAAACTGTTCTAGTGGCCTTCTATCTGCTCCCCACAACATAAATACACTTTGCTGCATATTCATTCGCTCTTCCCGATAATGTGGTTTGTATATCCACGGACACTGTATATACTGGCCCAGTCCTGCATGTTGAGCAAAATCCTGACTAATAATTTCATCAGTAATTATTCTGTTCACATTATAGTTTGATTCCGTTGCCTGTACTGCACGATACATGCCGAAGAACTTTCTATTATATTCAGGTTCATTTATTAAACAAACCGTCGCATTTGCAGTGCTTGCATCTGAACAAGCAAAATAAAGTGCAACTAGCGGATTTTCTGTAAAATCCAGCAATCTTGTCGGAACTCCAAAATGCTGTGCAATCTCAAGCCAAGCACCAATATCGTTTTCAGAAACTTTTGGCTCATACCGACATGTCTCTGAAATAAAATCTTGTAAAATATTATGTTCAAATAACGAGTACGCTTCTATTCCTTCCGGTCCATTCTTTGACCGAAAAATTCCCGGAAGAATCGTATATCGATAGTCCCCATGTCCTCTATATATAAAATGCGGCTTATATGTAAAGTTCGGAATCCAACCAGCTGATACGTTATTAGTGCTCTTATAGGTATATAGCTTTTCTAATTTTTCAAGCAGACTAATATATTCTTGAATCGAACTAATTTCCATAAGCACACCTCTTTATTCCTAAGAAATTAATGTTTTATAACCAACACCTTAATATTTTCGCCCACATTTTCAATATCTCTACGAAATTCCACCTCATCTCGAATTACGCCCAAATCGTACACAACAAACAGTATTCTTTCGTATTTTGAACTATAAGCTACTATGTCTGCGTTGATTTGGTCAATAATGGCCGATTTTCTACCTTCCTTCAGTAGTTTAATTTCAACGCAAAGATTCAATTTAGGCAATATAAAATCCGGTATATATTCTTTTCCAGAAAATTCAAATTTTCCAGTTTCTCTATCGTAATCTATTCCTTTTGTCTTTCCTTGACCAATTAAAAGCATTTCTACGGCATTTTGAATTTCAACTTCTTTTTCTGGTTTTTGAAAAACCCCTGTCCTCAATCTACTTTTCAAGAAATCAGTAAAGTTCTCGTATTCATCCTCTACAAATTCGTCTTCACTTTCCAAGTAAGATAGCAAAAATCTTGCATTTACTGAAACCGACTCCATAACTTGCTTTTGAAATCCCCATAGTGTATCCCTGTATGAACCCATTTTACTTACATCATAAACCGTGATAGGGTTCGGGCTAAGATTCAATAGATGTGCTCCTTCTTTAGCCAATTGATTATATTCCCCTGCATAAATCGCATACGAAACATACTTTTGGGAAGAAATAGTTGTAGTATCCGCAAGAGTATTATCAACTTGGTTAATAAATAATTTTACTTGCTTTATTAGTCTCTTAATCGTTTTCTTCTTTTCAAAAGCTGTCATTTTACACCTCCACTTTTCCATTCATCAACTTTGGCAGCAGTAAATTTCTTGCTGTCTTTAACCGCTCATTTTGTCCTTGCAGCGTCTTTATTTTATTAAAATACGTTTTTGCACATTTGTCAAACTTTTCCAGAGTTTCTTTATCAGGAATTACCACATCCATCGCATCCAGAATCTTCGTCGTCATGCTGGGTACTGCCGCACCAATATTCATGGAGTACATATCAAATGCTTTGACAAAGAAATATACAAAAACGGCTGTATGTGGTTGTTTCATCGTAGCATAGAACATTGTGTCCACTGTCCAAAATGTTTCATCCACATACATGATATTATTCAAAGAGCCTTTTCGAGGAATCAGGACTGCCTCACCAGAAAACAGCGATTTATTACATTTTCGCATTAAACCGCCAGAACCATAAACCGGGATATTTCCATCATCAGGAGCTTTTTTGTGGTCTTTTCCATAATTAACACTAATGAGTTCCTTTAACAGTCCTCTGCTCCACCCCTCCGGCACGCCATCCACAATTTTCGTGTTTTCATGCCCCGGAAAGCGCAAATCCACAAACCACTCTTTATAAAGCCGCTGGGCTGCTTCTTCCAGCAATTTGATTTGTTTCTGGTTGTTTTCAATCAGGTCATCATAGGCAGAGAGAATATCTGCAATGCGGCATTGTTCTTTATATTCTGGAATACAGAACTTGATGGTTGACAGCTTTTCCCATGAAAGATTATCCTGTGCTGTTCCCTGAGAAATTTGTTTACAATCACGTTGCAGTCTATCAAAACAGTATTTTATGAATCTAGTGTTTGCAACTCCTTCAAACGGAACAAACCCCATAATACTATCTGGGAAACAGGCCGGAAACGCCAAAACGCCCGTATCAGCAATATTTGCAGCTATCGTTATACACAACGTTCCTTTGTCCCACAATTTACTTTGTGCCAACCCACTCTCATTATATGTATCAGAGTATTTTGTAATATAATAATCTGCATTTTTTACATCAGCTGTTTGAATAAACGGATATTTACCCCCAAAAAGTTTAGGATCATTTCTAGGCCGATGCTTCGACTTTCCTCGCGATACCGTCCCCAACTGGTCAAGCGTCTTATATTCCCACTTCATACACCCATCTCCTCCAGATTCTTCGAGATGGTTTCCATCAGGCGGTTGGACTCTGCCTGCAATTCCAGCAGTTCCTTGTGGATTTCTTTCATCCTCTGGGCAAAATCCACGCCGTCATCCTCCACGGGTGCAACGCCCACATAGGCACCGGGCGTCAGGGATGCGCCTTTCTCGTTGAGGATGGTGTCGCGGCTGGCCACCTTGCACAGACCGGGAATGTCCTGATAAACGCCCTCGCCAAACTTTTCGGTGAGCCAAACGGCCTCCTTGGCAACGGTCAGCTTCTCGTTGAGGGCTTCCAGCTCCTTGTCGAACTTTTCCTGCGTGGTCTTGCGCTCCTTGCGGGGCGCTGCATCCACAGCGGCTTTGGCTTCTTCCCGCTTGGCCTGCACGTTTTGTTCCAGTGCGGCCTGAATCTCTGCAAAGGGGCGGTCGTCCGCCAGCTCTGCGTGATACTCTGTCAGAAGCACCTTGTACTTGTCCACCTCGCCACGATAGAGCCAGACAATGGCGTTGAGGTTCTTCAGCTGCCAGTCGCTCCACTCGTTCTGGGTGCGGTCCACCACGGTATAATAATTGCGTGCATCGATGAACAATACGGTGTCCAGCAGATGTTCCGGTTTGCCCTTATCCAGAAACCACAGCGAACAGGGCAGGCTCTTGGTGTAGAAGAAGTTGTTGCCCACGCTCATCATCACGTCCACATGGCCGGTCTGGATGAGTTTTTCACGGATGTCCTTGTCTTTGCCCTGACTGTCGGTAGCCGAGGACGCCATCACAAAACCCGCACGGCCATGCTCGTTCAGGTAGGAGTAGAAATAGGACACCCACAGATAATTTGCGTTGCCGATCTCCTTGGCCTTGTTCACGCCGGGCAGGCCAAAGGGCAGCCGTCCGGCACTCTGCGCCGACTCCGACTTGACCTTGTCCACGTTAAACGGCGGATTTGCCATCACATAGTCGCAGCAGCCGTTCAGGTTGTGGGCATCGTGATAGAAGGTATTGGCTTCATCGCCGGACTTGATCACGCCGGTCAGGCCATGCACAGCCATATTCATCAGGCAGAGCTTTGCGTTGTACTCCACCTTTTCCTGTCCGTAGAAGGTCATGGTGTTGTTGGCGATCATGCCCGCATGGTTTACAAAGTCGCCGGTCTGCACAAACATACCGCCGCTGCCGCAAGCCGGGTCCAACAGAACGCCGTGGGCAGGCTCCAGCACATTGACGATCATTTTCACCAGCGATTTCGGCGTAAAGAACACGCCGTCATCCTGTGCCACATTCTTGGCAAACTTATTCAAAAAGTACTCGTAGATACGGCCGATCACATCGCCGCCCACATCGTCCAACGCATCATTGTTGAAGATGCGCAGCAGTTCCCCCAGCAGCTCATCCGAAAAGATGGTGTAGTCCTTCGGCAGAACGCCCTGCAGCTGCTCGCTCTGCTGCTCCACCAGTTCCATGGCGTTGTTCACCACTTCGCCCAGACTGTTCAGCGGGTTACCCTCGATGCCGGTCAGCCCCTGCTCCGGGATGTTGGCGGGCAAATTGACTAAGTAATTGTACTGCGCCTCCTTGGGCAGAAACAGTGCGCTCTTCTCGGCAAAGTCGCTCTGTTCCACCGGCAGCACCCGACCGCCGCGCACGGGACGGTCTTTCAGGATCTCCCGCTCCACCAGTTTGAAGCGGCTGTACGCATACCGCAGAAAAATCAGTCCCAACACCGGCATACAGTATTGGTTCGAGGTGAGTTTAGAGCCTGCACGCAGCAGATCTGCCGACTCCCACAGGTCAGCTTCCAGTTTTTTGACGTTCACATTATTTGCCACGAGGGGGTTCCTCCTGTTGTTTGGATTTTCATTTTCTATTGTATCACATTTTTCTGCAACGTTCATCTCAATTCATCGCTATTTTCTTTTTGGGCTGGAAAAAGTTGTTTACCAATGGCTGGCAAAGATTCAGGTTTGACACACTTGCCCAATAGTGGATCGTTCCGCAACGGGTACGATACGTTTTTTCTTCCATCGGGTTTTTCTCCACAAATTCCAAGTTGTTTTGTTCAGTATACCACGCTTTTTTCCTACAGAATAGATACCGAAAAACAAAAATGTCCCCGGATGGCTTGTTACAACTCTCCGGGGACAGATCCTGTACACCGGTATCTTTCATCTTGTTCCCAGCATTTCCATCCATTATAATAGAGCCGGTGTCATTTTGAAGCACGGGAAAAGCAGTAGGACGTATGAAACCTCGGCGGCGCTGCACAGACCCAAGCTACATTTGAAAAGCTGAGAAATCATACTGGCAGAACAGCAAAACACCCGCCCATGTATCGTGTGCAAAGCACAGTATATGGGCGGGTGTTGTTGTTTGATTGTGGTTTGTTTGCACTGTCAAAACGGGTCGAAACAAAGTTTTTGCGGTGTTCCACCCAGCAGATACCGGATATAGAGACGGCCGTTTTCCATTTCCGCCTGCACTTGCGTGGCACGCTCAAAGAGGGTGCGCAGGCGGCGGTACTCTACCCGCTGCGCTTGTGTGTAGCGGGACGGCATATCCGAGGTAAGGAACACATTGCCCAGCAGGGCATTGAGCGTGGCAAGGGTGCGTTTTTGCTCTGCCGTCAACTTGCAGTTTTCCTCCCGGAGAAAGAACACATCCGGGTCGCTGCCATAGGCACGGCCATTGAGCTGCCGCCGGAATACAGTGTTGTTGATGGCCTGTTTTGTGGACACCCGCTCCCGGTGGAACAGGCGCATATACCACACATCGTTCCAGTCCAAGCTCACGTCACAACTGACACGGCAGTAATCCACCAGCCCGAAGGCCGGCATCACCGGTACGCCGCAGCCGAGGATGGTCTTTTGCCCGCACCAGCTGCGCAGCAGCTCCATAGCACGGTACATTCTGCCCGCCCGGCTCTCGCGGGCGTTGCCAAAGGGGGCAGCGCCGTACAGAAAATCCAGCTTGACAAGGTCGAAGCCCCAGTCGTTCAGCACCCTGTCAAATACCCGGCGCAGATAATCCAGCACTGCCGGGTTGTCGATATCCAGCGCATAAAAGCTGCTCCAGTTGCTGCCGCAGCACCATGGCGCACCGTTCACCTTCAGCAGCCAGTCCGGGTGCTGCCGGAAAAGGGCAGAGTCCTTTTCGCACACAAAGGGTGCAAGCCATAGCCCAGCCTGAAAGCCAGAGGCGTGAATTTCCTGCACCATGCCTTTCAGCCCGTGGGGGAATTTCTGCGTATCCGTTTCCAGCCAATCCCCCACCTTCGGCTCCCAGCCATCGTCGATCTGGAACAGGTCTCCCGGGCAAAGCAGGCTGCGGCAGCCGGTCATGTCCTCCCGGATGGTGTCCTCGGTGATGTTTTGATAGCGGTTGTACCAACTGGAATAGCCTGCCAGCTTTTTCTCCGTCCGAGGGCGTATGCCCATCGCCTGAAACCAGCCGTCGAACACCTCGGCCTCGCTGCCCTCGGCAAAAAACAGGTCGAAGAGTGGGAAACTGCCGCCGGGATGCTCCATCCCGGCGCAGTCCCGCTCCAATGTCAGCAGGGCTTTGCTGCTGTCGTAGCGGAGGATGGTGTAGCCCGGGGTCTCGTCCAGCGATGCCACCAGCCGAAACTGTGTGCCCTTGCGGAAATAGCAGTAGGAAAATCCGTGGCTTTGCCCTTTTTGATGTCCGTAAGGCGCAAAATGATAATCGCCGTAGCGGTCAAAGGCATATTTCTTCAGTAGAAATCCCGGAATGTGGTCGGTGCCGCGCAGCTTGCCGTTCCGGTCCAGCTCCGGGCTGTAGGTCCATGTCTGGTAGCCGTTCATGAACAGACGCTCGTCTGCTTCCATCGTCCACGGCAGCTCGGCACGCACGGCTTTCAGCGTCCCGGCAGGCAGGTCAGCGGAAAGATGCACCGCACCGCAGCCCGAGTGCACCGGGGCATCGCCCTGCCGCACACCGCCGGAAGTTTCCGCGTACCAGTGCAGCGTTTCAGTCATGGTGCGTTTCCTCCCCGTGAAGCTGTGCGCTGATCTCGACAGCGCGGGCGTCGGTCAGAACAAATTTGCGGCGGAACAGCACCAGCACACCTGCCAGCACCAGCATGGGCAGGACCGTCATCATCAGGCGCAGACCCAGCAGCGTTCCGGCGCTCTGTACTGCTACGGGGCCGGTCTCCTCCGTGTTGCCCACAAGACCGATGAGATCCAGCCCGATGCCGGTGAGGAACACCGCCACACCGGAGGCTGCCTTGACCACAAAGGTCTGCATGGAAAAGATGACGCTCTCCTCCCGGCGGCCGGTCTTGAGCTGGCCGTAGTCTACACTGTTGGAAAGGAACAGGGTGGTCAGCACGGTCAGCATCCCGTTGCAGGCAAACACTACCACGCCCGGGATGCACAGCAGGGCAAGGCTATGGGAAAGCCCGGTCAGGCAGAACACCAGCAGCGTGCCGTAGCCGCACAGTGCCAGCACAAGGCTCAGGTGAAATACCTGCGTGCTGCTGAACTTTTTGCGCAGCAAGGGGTAAAGCACCATCATGCCAAGGATCTGCGCCGCACCGCCCACGGTGGAAAACAGGGTGTAGGTGGCTTTCCAGCCTGCACCGCCAAGGTCGTACTTGAAGAAATAGATGATGAAGTTGGAGGTAAGGTACAGCGCCGAGTTGATCAGCACGATGCTGCCTACCACTACCATAGCCTGATCGTTGCGGAACAGGGCGGAGAACATCTCCTTTACGGTGGCGGTCTTCATCTCACTGGGGGTGGTTTCTTTCATGGAAATGCAGCACACCAGCTCTGTCACTGCAAAAATTGCCGCTACGATCAATGCCACCCAGCGGAAGCCAGCGCGCTCGCTGTCGCCGCCAAGGGCTCCCACCAGCAGCATGGTGAACATAGCGATGAGGGCAGAGCCAACGCCTGCACAGGTGCGCCCCACCATGGAGAGGTTCTCCCGGTCTTTTGGGGTGCGGGTCACGGCCGGGATCATGGACCAGTAGGGGATATCCATCATGGTATAGGTGACGCCCCACAGGATGTACACCACGCTGAAATAGACCATCAACGCCGCTTCATCCAGCACCGGGGCGGCAAACAGGGCGTAGAGCACCAGCGCATTGAGCAGCGTGCCGGAAAAGATCCACGGACGGAAACGTCCCCAGCGGGTGCGGGTCTTTGCCACCAGAACCCCCATAAAGGGGTCGTTGAAGGCATCAAAGAACCGGGCAGCCATGAGCACGACGCCCACAAAGCTGGCCGAAAGCCCCAGCACATCCTGATAATAATACATGACGTAAGAAGCCGACAGGGCATATACCATATCCTTGCCCACGGCACCAATACCAAATGCGGTTTTCTGTTTCAGGGTCAGTTCCATACAGCATCCTCCTTTTCAGAAGTATTTACAGGAAAAGAAATTTTATTCGCCACTTACATGAATCGCACCAAGAACCTCTCCGATCGGAGCCGATATTGCAAGCTCTGCCCGGACAGTTCTGGCTGTTTCTGATTTATTAATCACAACAAGGTGTTTTCCGTGAAAATAATCAATAAAACCGGCTGCCGGATAAACAACAAGGGAAGTACCTCCGATGATCAGCATGTCGGCTGATGAAATTGCTTCGACTGCCCCTTGGATCGTCTTCTGATCAAGTCCCTCTTCATAAAGTACTACGTCCGGCTTAATCATCCCGCCGCAGCTGCATCTCGGAATTCCTTCTGAATTCTTCACATATTCCGCATCATAGAACTTCCCACATTTCATACAGTAATTTCTGTGGATGCTTCCATGAAGTTCATAAACTTTTCTGCTTCCTGCCGCCTGATGCAGTCCATCAATATTCTGTGTCACAACAGCCTGCAATTTTCCGGCCTGCTCCAATTCTGCCAGTTTCAGATGGGCAGCATTTGGCTTCGCATCCAAAATCATCATCTTCTCTTTATAAAACTCATAGAATGCTTCCGGATATTTCATAAAAAAGCTATGACTGACCACCTGTTCCGGTGAATACTTATATTTCTGATGATAAATTCCTGTTGCACTTCGAAAATCCGGAATATTACTTTCTGTTGATACACCGGCTCCTCCGAAAAACACGATCCGGTTACTCTCATCAATCATTGCCTGCAGCTGCTCAATCTCTTTCTCGTACATCTTGCATACTCCTTTCTCAAACCGCACTTGCCAGCTTCCTGTCACCTTAAGGCACACTGCCTTCTGCACCGGTGAAATGTTTACCTAAGCGGAGCATTTTTAATATATTAGGAAAGAACTTTCCTAATATTTAAAAAGACAGGTCCGTCCTTCACCTGCATTCAGCTGTGTCTGACTCCCTGTCTTTTCTTAAGTAAACCTGTTCCCGGTACGTCCGGAAAGCGATCTTATATCTTTTATTTATATCTTACAGATCGATTTTTCCTGTTGTATCTCCATTAACAACATAATATGCTGCTGACTCTTCCGGTTTCAGATAAATCTTAACATCTTTCATGTCTCCGACTTTATTCTTCAAATCCTTTGTCCATACATCTTTGACTTTCTTAAGGATCTCTTTCTCTGTATACTCTTTACCAGAGAACTGAAGGAAGAATTCTGTCTTCAGCTCAGCTTTCTTTGTAGTCTTGGCTGCTGTCTTCTTAGCTGCTGCTTTCTTTACAGTCTTCACAGCCTTTTCAGCTGTATCTTCTGCTTTTGCTGCAACCTTCTTAGCTGCCTTCTTCACTGTCTCTTTTACTTCTTCTGCCTGAACTTCTGGTGTATCTACCAGCACTGCTGCCTTCGTTTCAAGTTTCTTTGTTGTGTCTTTCTTTGTCTCGATTGCTTTCGCAGCTGCTGTCTCTTTCTTCTCTGCCTTTACTGTTGCTGTTTCAGCTTTTTTCTCTGCCGGTTTCGCTGTTGTTGTTTTTGTTTCCTCTGCTTTTACGGCTTTTGTTGTTGAAGATGTCTTCTTTGTTACCATACTTGTTTCCCTCCTAAAATATACACCCAAGTATATTGGCACTACCTCATTACAATGTAATTCTTAACGCGAAATAATGACAAGAACTTTTGTCCGTAATGATAAATTATTCACGATACAGATTATTGTAACTCATTTTTGACAAAACGTCAAATTTTCCTTGATTTTCCTTAATAATTATCATGTTATCGTTTCCACAATTTATTCCTCAGAAGAATAGCCCCTGAAAAATTCTGAAAGTCCGTCCAATGTCTTCATAAGAACCGGAATCTCTTTTTCATCCAGTCTGTTCAGCACAGCATTTGTCATCTCCCTGTGAAACTCCTCATGATGATAGTAAGCCTTCTCCCCTTTTTCTGTCAGCCAGATATACACCACTCTTCGATCCTCTTCACCGCGGGCACGCATTACATACTTCTTGTTTACCAGCCCATTCACCGCTGTGGTCAGAGACCCTGCCGTAATCTTCATCTTCTTTGCCACTACAGACATCGTTGTCTTTCCTGAAACACCGATTGCTTCTATTATATGCATATCGTTGTTTGTGATGTCTTTAAACTCCTCTGTAATGATCGCCTTTTTCTCCAGCTCCCAGATTTCATTAAATAAATGTACCAGAATGTCATTGATGGTATTATACGCATCCATCTTTTTTCCTCCTCGTCTTCTACTGTTCTCTGATCTCTTCAAACAGCTCTTCTCTATTCAATCTTCCGGGATCACTTTCATTCTGGTCTGCTATCTTAATTCAGACAATGCCATGTTTTCTATCTCTTACATTCGACGAAATCTGTCGTATCTTCTATCTGTCAGTTGTTTTTCTGAAAGGCTTCCATATTGTTCAAGGAAATGTTCCATCTTCTCTTCCAGTTCACAGAGCACAGGAACCATCGTATCTTCCCGGTACACTTCAGGCTCGCAAATTATTTCTTCGATCACCTTAAGTTCCTTAAGATCTGCTGCTGTCAGACGCATCACCCCTGCCGCCTCTGACGCTTTCTTGCTGTCTTT
>ENA-ORLU01001839-ORLU01001839.1-human-gut-metagenome-genome-assembly--contig:-NODE-1839-length-14261-cov-3.565073_pt1 | contig 14261 bp, 15 predicted proteins | sample MGYA00243009_ERZ508833 | MGnify/ENA primary metagenome ERZ508833 (study PRJEB26277, sample SAMN04329763) | human gut metagenome | biome: human-associated habitat | host: Homo sapiens | place: USA...
GGCTGGCAGAGAAGATTGCCGGTTCAGGGCCGGCGAAAGTAGTGATCACCGGGATTGAAAAGAAAAATTATGTAGCAAATCTCTGTTATGAAAAGGGAGCAGGGTATGAGATGATCCAGACGGAAAAGATTGGAAGTCCCCGTTCGGGAACCGGCGATATTTTTGCAGCGATTATTGCGGCAGATGCGGTCAATGGAACGGGGCTGACCGAATCGGTGAGAAAGGCATCCGGGTTTATCGGAAAATGCATTCAGAGATCAGTAGAACTGGAGATTCCTCTGGCAGATGGGATCTGCTTTGAAGAACTGCTGTATCTGTTAAAATAGATTTTATACAACACTGACAGAAAGTAAAGTACAGGATATATGGAAATGAGGAGAAGGTTTATGAAAGAAAAATTACTGACACCACCGAACATCTGCACAATGTTAAGGATAGTGGGAACTGTCGGACTTTTACTGATCCGGCCGCTGACACTGCCTTTTTATATTCTTTATACATTCTGTGGAATAACGGATGTGCTGGATGGAACGATCGCAAGAGCAACGAACAGTACCAGTGAGTTTGGGGCAAGGCTGGACAGTATTGCAGATCTGATTTTTTATGCGGTGATGATCGTAAAATTTTTCCCGATCCTGCTGGAAGTGCTTCCGGTGTGGATGTGGTATTGTATCGGTGCGGTACTGGTGATCCGTGCCTGCTCCTATGTTACAGCCGCTGTGCGGTATCACCGGTTTGCGTCACTGCATACGATTCTGAACAAGGCGACAGGTTTTTGTGTCTTCTGTCTGCCGTATATGCTTGTGCAGGATTTTGCACTGAGGTATTGTGAAATTACATGCGTGATCGCAGGGCTGGCTTCGACAGAAGAATTTTTGATCCATCTTCTGTCGAAAGAATATGAACCAGGCAGAAAATTTATATGGAAAAGATAGAAAAATTAAATGAAGATCCAATCTTTATCAATTGGATAACCAAAGAGAAAGATGAACAAATGATTAAAAATACTCAGCTTTATCGCGCTACTCAAGAAGGGATTAATATAGGAATTAGTCAAGAATTCAAAAAGAGAAATGTAGAAATTGCAAAATCAATGTTACAAGAAAATATGAATTTAGAATTAATTCATAAAATTACAGGCTTATCGAAAGAAGAAATAGAAAAGTTATAAAGATTATTGCTAAGTAAATAATAATTTGTTATAATGAAACTATCAAAAGTAAATCATAATATAGTTTGTAATAGGCAAAATATCGCGTTTGCCGAGAGCAAACGGGGGGGGGGTAAACAACCCTCTTTTTTAGTATGTAGGAAAGGAATGAACACAATGAAAAATAAAGGATTTACACTAATTGAATTATTAGGAGTGATTGTAGTACTAGCAGTAATCGCAATCATTACAACACCAGTAATATTAGGAGTCATCGAAAAAAGTAAGAAAGAATCTTACCGAAATAGTATCTATGGAATTATGGAGTCTGCTAATATCTATTTAGCTAACCATTTAACAAATATTGGAAAAACAAAAGAAATAGCGTTTACTTGTAATGGAATTAATTGTTCTAATGAAGAAGGAGAATCCCTAGATTTTAAAGGAACCGTACCAAAGAGTGGAACATTCTATTTAAATGGAACAGGAGAAGTAACAGTAGAAAGCGTCTATAATGGAAAATATTATGCAAATACAGTAGATGAAATTTTAGATGCTCAAGGTAGTAAATTCATTAACCTTGTCACTATGCAGAACCATTTACCATATGACAACAATTACTATAACGGTAAAGAAAAATATGCAGCAAGTGGTAATGCAGTCACTAATGATTATGTTAGAGGAATGGTAGAAGAATATGTGATGGGGCTTCATTATACAGATGAAGCAGTGAAGAACTTTATTGAAAAAATAGATAGTATTAATAAGCCTATTACATTTGTCTTCTATGGCGATCATTTACCTGGCATTTATTGGGATACAAACAATAATAATATTCTTCATCAGACAGATTATTTTATCTATTCTAATAAATATGCAAGAAGACATCTTGGTAGAAGAATTTATAAACAATATGATCTTGTAGCACCTACTGATTTCATGTCCCTTGTACAAAAACAAACCTTAACTAAAACAACACCTTATAGTGCATTATTAGAAAAGGTTCTAGATGAATTACCTGTTATAACTACAAAAGCTGCAGCAGGTTCTAAAGAAGAATCTGATGCAGCTATGATTAATGATAATGGAGAATTGATCAAATATGGTGATCTCTCATCATCACAAAAAGAATTATATAATGACTATAAGCTTGTCCAGTATGATATGACAGCAGGAAACAATTACCTTGAGAATATGAATTTCACTCGATGAGGCATTTCATAATGCCTCTTTTATTTTGATGTTTAGTAAGTGAATAAAAGTAGATGCTTGCATTTCATCAATGATTGCACCACTTACATCCTGAGGAGTTGCTTCAATTGCTTCTATAAGACATGTTGATAAATCAATGTTTTTAAGTGGTGCATGAAGAAACGATGTTTGAATCATTCTGCATTCCTCATATTTTGTCTTATTCATTGTAGTATCTTGAAATATAGCCTGACTCAAATCACATTGATTAAATAGTGTCTCTTTATTTCTCATAAAAGAGAAGTTTGCAAAATGACATAAACAATTATTGAAGATTACCTGATCAAAGTTTGATTCAGAAAAATCACTTCCTAATAATTTGCAATTATTAAACTGCACCTGTCTAAACATACAATTATCAAATTTGATATTCGATAAATCACATTGATTAAACACTGTCTGATAAAAGTAACAATTCTCAAACACAATATCCTGTGTTGTAATATTGTTGAAATGACATTGATGGAAATCACTTTGTCGATATGTTTCTTCTATCAGCCAATCATTCTCATATGTTTGATTTATTAACTTATTTTCATTAAAATCCATTTCCTTCACCTCATCTCTATTATATCTTTATTGAAAAAAAGTGTCGATATGATAAAATACTTGTACGAGGTAAGACTATGAGACAAAAAAGAATGGCTTTAATTAATGACATAACAGGCTTTGGAAGATGTTCTATTGCGGTTATGGCACCAATTATATCAACTATGCGTATTCAGGCTGTACCAGTACCTACAGCTATATTATCAACCCATACGCAGTTTCCTGTATATCACTTTGATGATTATACTAAACATATGCCTGAATATATTCAGACATATAAGGATTTGAAACTAGAATTTGATGGTATTGCGACTGGTTTTCTAGGTTCAAAGGAGCAGGTGGAAATTGTTATTGATTTCATTCAATCCTTTAAACGTAAAGAAACATTTGTATTAGTAGATCCAGTGATGGGAGACCATGGACATTTATATGCGACATATAGTAAAGAAATGGCAGAGAGTATGAAGAACCTTGTTCATTATGCAGATATTCTCACACCTAACCTAACAGAACTAGTAACACTACTTGATCGTAACTATCCTGAAGTCATTCCCTCTAAAGAAGAACTAGGTCAAATGTGCCATGAACTTTCATTAAAAGGACCACAGATGATTGTAGTAACAGGAATACCAATAGATGCCTCACATATCATGAATTTCATTTATGATCATGGTAAAACGTCAAGTATTATTGTGGATCGTATTGGGCCAGATCGTAGTGGAACAGGGGATGTTGTATCAAGTGTTATTGCGGGAGGCTATTTAAATAATCATTCTTTTTATGAATGTGTCAAAAAAGCAACTGAATTCTCATCTCAATGTATCGCCTATAGTGAAGAAATAGGCACACCAACTTATTATGGCTTATGCTTTGAACAATATTTAAGTGAATTAGGAGATTTCTAACATGACTATTTTATATACACTTTATAAAAACACTTATATTGATCTTTCACATTTAGACTCTACTAAAGGAGTTACATGCTATGTGAATACAACAAATCGTTGTCCATGTGCATGTACATTCTGTTTAAGACAAACTAAAGAGATGATGGAAAATAACTCTTTATGGTTAAAAGAAGAACCTTCTAAAGAAATGATTATTGAAGAGTTTAAGAAATACAATCTCAATGATTTTAAAGAAATTGTCTTTTGTGGATTTGGTGAACCAATGGAAAGATGGAATGATATCAAAGAAGTCATTGATTATATCCGTTCTGTTAAGAAGGATATGAAGATTCGTATTAATACGAATGGTTTAGCTAATGATATTTATGATAGAGATGTCACTCCAGAATACAAAGGACGTTTTGATACAGTCTCTATCTCATTAAATGCCCCTACAAAAGAAGAATTCCTAGAATTGACACGTTCTAAGTTTGGTATTTCTTCTTTTGATGATATGCTTGATTTCGCAAAGAAATGTAAGGCTTATGTACCAAATGTTGTATTAACTGTTGTTGATATTATTGGTGAAGAAAAGATTGAAGCATGTCAGAAAATTACAGATGAAATAGGTGTTACATTAAGAGTAAGACCTTTTGAGGAGTAAATATGCAATATATGACAAGTGAAGAGCGTTTAATCGCTCTAGATAAGATGACAAATACAAGAGATCTAGGTGGATATGAAACACAGGAAGGATATTATACAAAAAGCCATCATTATATCCGTGCATCTTCACCCGCTAATGTGACTGAAGGAGATCTAGAAAAGCTTTATGATTATGGTGTACGTGTGACTATTGATTTACGTTCTGATTTTGAAAAAGAAGCACAGCCATCACCATTTAAAGACTATCGTGATGTAGAAAACATTGAAATCAATTTAATGGATGATGCAGTCGTTAAGGTTGTACCAAGTGAAGTAAAAGAATATAAAGATCTTGGCGGTGTTTATATTTATATGTTAGAAGCACATCAGAAGCAGATCAAAGCTGTCTTTGATGTCTTTAAGGATCATTTATATGAAGGTGTTTTATTCCATTGTAGTGCTGGTAAAGACCGTACAGGTATTATTGCGGCATTATTACTAGAACTTGTAGGATGTTACGATCATGATATCGTTAAGGACTATAGTGAATCTTATGCCAATAACCATGAAATCATAGAATCACTTAAAGAAATGATGGATGAAGATACAGAAAACTTCCTTACATCTTCACCACGTTATATGATGATCTTCTTAGATTATCTAAGAGAACACTATGGCAGTGCCAAAGCTTATTTATACCATATCGGTATGTCTGAAGAAGATATTGAAGATATTAAACAATCTTTTATCATTTAATGAGAAAAAACACTTCATATAAGGTATATACCTATAGGAGGTGTTTTTTTTATGAACAAGAAAGAAAAAATCAGAATCATTAGATTATTACTTAAACAATATGAGAAAGATAAAAATATACTTAACTCATTAAACCAGGCTAACTTATATCCTTCAATTAACTATGAAGATTACTATCAAACTTCATCATCTTCTAAAGAAGACTATTTACTTCATAGAATACAATTAAAACAGGAACTCACTAAACGAATTATATTTATAGAAAAATCTCAATCTATTATTGGTGATGAGTATTATCATATTATACTAGAAGACTATTTCTATGAACATAAACATTGGTGGAAGACATATTATTCCCGTGCTACTTATTATCGCCGACAAGAAGCAGCTATTAATGCATTTTTTGATTATGTGACAAGTATATTGTAATTGTGGGGAAAATTGCGTTATAATTAGTGTTGTGAGGTGAACAACATGAATTATTTCGATAAAATCAAAGAAGCTTTAAGCAGTAAATTAAAAGGCCAGGAACTTACATTAGATTCTAACCTAAGAGATTTAGGTATTGATTCTCTTGATGTTGTAGATTTAATTATGGACTTAGAAGAAGACTTAGGAATTGAATTCTCTGATGAGGAATTAATGTCTATTCATACAATGAAAGATGTATGTGATTTAATCGATAAAAAGAAGGCGTAAGAAAAATCCAGACAAAGGTGTCTGGATTTTTTTAAGCTTTGTTTTTAAATAGTTTACGAATAATCTTATCTACATAAGGCACACCACTCAACATTTCTAAATGATCCTTGAAGATAAATAGAATACTGAAGAAGTAAACAACTACACCTACTATTATTGCAAGAATAAGTGGAATAAAGACACGGTGGAACACCTTGAAAAGTAGATAATATGAACCATAGGCACATGCACCCATTAAAATAGAAGCAACTAATGGTAATAAGACAGCTGTCTTAAAATTAACATGATAACCTACTAATTTATTAAGTGCATATTGGTTACTTACACACATCTGTAAAGCATAAAGCATAGTTCCAATAACAAGTAAATAAATACCTACATCTAGGAATTGTGATGGTACTAATACAAGCATTAATACTAAAATGACAACATGGACAACTAAAGCTTTAGCTGCGTTTCTTAAAGGGACTTTAACTGCCCCAATTGCCTGTAAGATACCATTAGATAAAGTAGATAAACCATAAAGGACAATTGCAGGAGCACCTAGAGTCAATGCGGTAGATGCAATCTTTAATGTCTTAGGCTGTGGGAAGATTAATCCCATTACAGGATAAGCAAGTACCCCCATCCCCACAGCAGCAGGAATTAAAATAAGCATAGTAATAAAAGTACTATTTTTAATATTTGCACGTACTTCTTTTAAATCTTTTAATGCATATGAACTAGAAATAGCTGGAATAGTAGCTGTACTCATGGCACTTGCGAGGGCAACAGGAACATTCATCAACACAACAAATTTACCTGCATAAACACCATAGAGTTTAACAACATCAATCAGGACTACACCACGTGCCTGCATAATACCATAGAAGATAAACATATCGATAGTAGAAACTAGGTTATAGATACATGTAGAAATGATGATTGGTGTGACTATGTTTAAAATAGAACGGAAGATGGCTTTGCCTGATTGTACACGAGGATCTGCGTCTGTTTCATCAATCATATGTCTACCTTTTCTAAGGTATACACATACCATATAGATAAGAGCGACAAGAACACCAAATCCAGTACCCAAGGCACTTCCTCCGGCACCACGACTTGCTAGTAAAGTATGATTATTAGCATATGGCTGAATAAATAAGTAAGCAGCACCAACAGAAACAACAGCATTCAACATTTGTTCAATAATTTGTGAGACTGATGTATAAACAGTTGTAGAATAAGCTTGGAAATAACCTCTTAATACACCTACTAAACCAGATAAGAAAATAGTAGGACATAAAATTCTTAATGCGAATACCGCATTCTCAGTTACAATCCAAGGCGCTAAGATAAATGTAAGCAAGGCGGCAGATCCACCTACGACAACAATATAGATCAGTGCACATTTAAAAATCTTACGGGCATTATTATACTGACGAAGAGCGAGTTTCTCACTGATTAGCTTAGAAATAGCTGTAGGAATACTGTAAGAAGAAATAAGTAATACCATCGCATAGATGTTATATGCTGTAGAGTAATACCCATTTCCTTCATCACCAATTAAAGCGGTTAATGGACTTCTATATAAGACACCGATAATACGAACAAGTATACCAGCGAGTGCAAGGATAGAAGCCTGCTTAACAATCGATTTAGATTTGTTCAAAATATTCACTCCTTATAAAATTCTTTCATTTTTAATTTATATCATTTTTATATGGTTATTACAATATATTCACCAAAACATCCGCTAAGTTTTTATAATAATATTTTTAAAAATCTCCCAGGGTTATATGTTTTATGATATACTTCATAGAGAATAAAAAAATTGGAGGGTAGTTTATGACTAAAAGCAGAGTAATTATTGCACTCGATTTCAAAAACAAAGCTGATGTTCTTGAATTCCTAGATAAATTTGATGAACCGCTCTTTGTGAAGGTAGGTATGGAACTCTTCTATGGAGAAGGACCTGCAATCATTCAGGCTATCAAAGAAAGAGGACATTCAATCTTCTTAGACTTGAAATTACATGATATTCCTCATACAGTAAAGATGGCTATGAAGAACTTAGCACGTCTTGATGTTGATATCGTTAATGTTCATGCTTCAGGCTCTAAGGCTATGATGCAGGCTGCAATTGAAGGTCTAGAAGAAGAAAAGGGCAAGGATCGTCCTTTATGTATTGCAGTTACATGTCTTACTTCTTTAAGCCAGGAAGTACTAGATGATGAATTAGGTATTCATGAACCTATTCAGGATGTCGCAATCAGATGGGCTAAGAATGCGAAAGAAGCAGGACTTGATGGTGTTGTATGCTCACCATTAGAATCTAAAGGTATTCATGATGCAGTAGGAGAAGACTTCTTAACAGTGACTCCAGGTATCAGACTTGCCAGTGATGCTAAAGATGACCAGAAGCGTGTGACTACACCAGCCATGGCTAAAGATATGACTTCTAGCTATATTGTAGTAGGTCGTACAATTACTAAGGCAGCTGATCCAGTAGCTGCTTATAAAGAAGTATTTAATCAATTTCAAGGAGAATAATAATGAGTAGAGAAGAATTAATTGCGAAAGATTTATTAAGTATCAAGGCTGTATTCTTAAGCCCTGATGAACCATTTACTTGGGCTTCAGGTATTAAATCACCAATCTATTGTGATAATAGATTAACTTTATCTTATCCAGAAGTAAGAAACGATATCGAAAAAGGTTTAGCTGAATTAGTACAGGAAAACTATCCTGATTGTGAAGTATTAATGGGTACTTCAACTGCTGGTATTGCACATGCTGCATTAGTGGCTGATATCTTAAATAAACCAATGGGATATGTACGTGGTTCAAATAAGTCTCATGGACGTCAGAACCGTATTGAAGGTGCTGTAAGAGAAGGTATGAAGGTTGTAGTAGTAGAAGACTTAATTTCTACTGGTGGATCTTCTTTAGAAGTAGTAGATGCATTAAGAGAAGCTGGATGTGAAGTATTAGGACTAGTTGCTATCTTCACTTATGGCTTAAAGGATTCTATCAAGAACTTCGCAGATAAGGATTGTCATTTCGTAACTTTATCTAACTATGATGCTCTTCTTCCTGTTGCTGTAGAACATAACTACATTAAAGAAGAAGCATTAGAAAAGCTAAAAGCATGGAAAGTTGATCCACATGATGAAAGCTGGATGACTAAATAATTCATCTAGGGGGGGATATCCCTCCTTTTTTTTTACGTATAAATAAAGTATAATAAAAAAGGCTAATATTGCTTTTTGAAGTATAATGCTGTATAAATATTAAGATAGATTATTAAGGAGGATCCAACGTGTTAGAGGCTGTAAAATATGTAATCAAAGAAAACAGCGAGAACTTATTTCGTATTTATTCTATTTCGAAATATGAAGTACTAGCTGACATGCGTGATTCAAAGTTAGGTTTATTCTGGAACTTTGCGAATCCAATTATTCAGGTATTAACATATTGGTTTGTATTTGGATTAGTATTAAATCGTAAGTCAGTAGATGGTATTGAATATATCTGGTGGATGCTTGGAGGTATGGTCGTATGGTTCTTTATTTCTCCATGTATTACTGCAGGATGTAATGCTATCTTCTCTAAAATAAATATTATTACTAAAATGAAATTCCCAGTCAGTGTCCTTCCAGCAACAGTAGTATTATCTAAACTATTTGACCACTTCTGCTTGATGTGTATATTGACAATATTATTCTGTTTTGCTGGTTATTATCCATCATTACATTGGATAGGACTTATTTATTATTGTTTCTGCGGTGTTGTCTTCTCTATTTCTTTATCAATGACAACATCTGTTCTCAATATGCTTGCACGTGATACAAGAAAGTTAGTGCTTGCTATTATGCGTTTATTATTATACATGACTCCAATCCTATGGAATGTAAAGAACCTTCCATCTATTCTACAGAGAATCATGTTAACTAACCCTATTTATTATATTGTTCAGGGCTATCGTGACTGTTTCTTCTATCATCGTGGAATTATGTATTATAAATATTCTGCTTTCTGTTTCTGGGCTATTACGGTTTTCTTATTTATATTTGGAAGCTGTATTATGTATAAATTCAAATCTAAGTTTGTAGACTTTATTTAGGAGGCATTATGGATTCAAATATCGCAATTGAAGCACGTCATGCTTCTAAAATATATGAACTAAGATCTAAAGAGAAAAAAAGCGATGTCAAGTTTTATGCCCTCAAGGATTTAAACTTTGAAATCAAGAAAGGACAAGTTGTAGGTATTCTAGGAACAAATGGTTCTGGTAAATCAACTATGTCCATTATTCTTGCAGGAATCTGTGATCCTGATGAAGGCGAAATCATTGTAAATGGGACACAGGCTTTGATTGCTATTAATACTGGATTAAATGCACAGTTGACAGGACTGGAGAATATTGAATTAAAGGGTGCTTTATTAGGCCTTTCTAAAAAGCGTATTGAAGAGATTAAAGAAGGTGTTATTAATTTCGCAGAAATTGGTGACTTCCTTTACCAGCCTGTAAAGAAATATTCATCAGGTATGAAATCGAGACTTGGTTTCTCAATTAACCTTTGTCTTGATCCAGATATTATGATTGTCGATGAAGCATTAAGTGTCGGTGATAAAGGTTTTGCTGAAAAGTGTCTGAATAAGATGACTGAATTAAAAGAACAGGGTAAAACAATTATCTTTATTTCACATAACTTAAGACAGGTAAGATCATTTTGTGATAGTGCTATGTGGATTGAAGGCGGTATGCTTCGTGAATATGGTGATATTGATGAAGTATGTGATCATTATGCTGACTATGTAGAGTACTACAATCATTTATCCGCAAAAGAGAAAAGGAAAGTACGTGATGAGAAATTCGCAAAGCGTGTGATTCCAAATTCTCATCGTACACTAGGTGATAAGCTCTTTGCTGCTATTAAGACAAGATAAACAAAGGGCAGGGGAACCTGCCCTTTTAAATAGAGAAAGGAAGTAAAGTTATGAAATTATCAATTATCATACCATTTAATCGTTATATACATTATTTATATGACTGCTTAGAAAGTATCAAGGATCAGAATTTGACTGATTATGAAGTGCTTCTAGTAGTAGATGCTATTGAAGATGTAAAGGATAAGATCCACAAATATGATTTACCTATTACTCTTATTGAATCTGGTGAAACAACAGTAGGTAAAAAGAGAAATATGGGTCTTAATCTTGCTAAGGGAGATTATGTTTATTTCTTAGATAGTGATGACTATGTATTGCCTAACTGTCTAAATGCTTTAATAGAAGAAGCACAAAAATCTAATAATCAAGTTGTTGCTGGTAAAAGAATGGTTTCATGGTTTAAAAAACAGGTTTTTGAAACAATGAGCGATGAAACAAATATTGAAAGAAACTTAAAAGACAAGGATCATGATCGTCTTGAAAAAGTGGAAAGAAAACAAGAAGAACATGTTTATGACAATGAACCAGAACAGTTCAAGATTGATCTTCTTATTCGTACAAGACATGCATTAAGAAATGTATCATGCTTAAACCTTCTTATTAAACGTTCACTTATTGAAGACAATCATATTTCTTTTAAAGAAGAATTCTTCTGGTATACAGATGCACCATTTGTAGTTGGACTATTGAAATATACAAACGATGTTTCTTTTGTAGAAGATGCTATTCTAGTCAAACGTAAACATAATGACCCAATCAGTCGTCCTGCTTTATCCCAGATTAAGGATCCTGATGGTCGCTTTGATGAATTTATTGAAGCGCATAACTATTGCTTAGAGATTTCTAAGGATTATCCATCTATTCATTATTATATTAATGCGAAGATGGCTAACTACTTTCTTTGCTAAGAAAGTCAGAAGAAGTGAAGATGATAAGTGGAGAACAACACGTTTTGATACAATGGCCAAAGTTCTAACTCTTATTGAACCAGAACTATTAAAGAAATCACTTTATCGTCGTAGTCTTTCTAAAGCATGTATGAATCACGACTTAAAGAAAGCACAAAAAATCATTGCAGCTCACTTAGCTGGTGTTAAAGCCAAGAAGATCTTTAAGAATAAGAATGAAATGAATAAGTACTTATATAGACATAAATATAAGAATGAACCTATTCAGAAAAATCTTATTATGTTTGAAACATTCCGTGGGGCAAGTTATGCAGATTCACCAAAATATATTTATGAATATTTGGCTAAGAACTTCCCTGGACAATATGAATTTGTCTGGGTACTTAATGACACGAAGACAAAACTCCCATATGGTGGAACAGTTGTTAAACGTATGACACGTAAATATGCTTACTATCTTGCTGTATGTAAATACTTCGTATTTAATACAAGACAGCCATTATGGTATCGTAAAAGAGAAGGACAGGTCTTCCTAGAAACATGGCATGGCACACCACTTAAACGTCTAGCCTTTGACCAGGAAGAAGTGACTGCAGCTTCTCCTACATATAAAGCACAGTTCTATCGTCAGAAACAGGAATGGGACTATCTCATTGCACCTAATGCATTTTCTAGTGAAATATTCAAGAGTTGCTTTATGTATAAGGATGAAGGAGATACGATGTTAGATACAGGTTATCCTAGAAATGACTTACTCTCTGATCCTCATAAAGAAGAAATTGCGAAAGAATTAAAGAAAAAGGTTGGTATTCCACTAGATAAGAAAGTCATTCTCTATGCCCCTACATGGAGAGATGATGAATATTATGGTAATGGTGCCTATAAGTTCCAGTTAAAATTAAATCTTGAGCAAATGAGAAAAGAACTAGGTGATGAATATGTCATTATCCTAAGAACACATTATTATATTGCGGATGTACTTGATTTAACTGGTTTAGATGGTTTTGCGTTTAATTTAAGTAAGTATGATGATATTACTGAAATCTATTTGATGAGTGATATTCTTATTACTGACTATTCAAGTGTTTTCTTTGACTTTGCGAACCTCAAACGTCCAATGTTATTCTATACATATGACTTAGATAAATATCGTGATGTATTAAGAGGCTTCTATATTAATATGGAAGAAGAACTTCCAGGCCCACTTGTATTCACTACAGATGAAGTTATTGATACAATTAAGCATATGGATGAAATCACTGAAAAATATGCAGAGCGCTATGTAACATTCTATGACAAGTTCTGTGGTTGGGAAGATGGTCATTCTTCACAGAGAGTTGTTGAAACAGTATTTGAAAAGAATTAGCTTTCCTTTACAGGAAGCTTTTTCTTTTTATTGGTTTGATTGACTAGAACAGTCATTCTCACTATAATAGACCCTAATAAAGGAGAACTTCATCATGAAACTAATTAAGAAAATATTAGGTAAACTGATTCGTTTATTATATCGTCTCGTTTATCGCTTTATACCGTGTGATGATCATACAATATTATTCATTTCATTCCATGGACGTGGCTATACAGACAACCCTAAAGCACTCCATCAATATATAACAGAACATCAAGAATATGCCTCTTATCGCTGTATCTATGCAATCAAGCATCATAAAGAAAAGAATCTCACTATTCCTAATGCTAAGATCATAGAATACTTCAGTATTCCTTATTTCTTCTATCTCGCAAGAAGCAAGTATTGGATTTCTAACTGTAAGCTTCCTAAATATGTATTAAAGAAGGATAACCAAATTTATTTACAAACTTGGCATGGTACACCTTTAAAGAAGCTTGCTCATGATATTGAAGTGCCAGAAGGAACTACATTCTATCGCTCTGGTATGTCTGTAGAAGAAATGCGTGCCACTTATGATAATGATGTCTCAAAATACAACTATATGATTTCTCCGAGTGCCTTCACTACAGAAGTCTTCCAAACATCTTTTAGAATTAATAAGGAAAGATTGATTGAAACAGGCTACCCAAGAAATGATATATTATCTAACTATACAAAAGAAGATGTAGAAACTATTAAAAATAGAATGCATCTTCCTCACGATAAAAAGATCTTACTCTATGCACCTACATGGCGAGATAACTCATTTAATATGAAGGGCTATACATTTAAACTAGAAGTTAACTTCAAGAAATGGCAGGAAGTATTAGGGGATGAATATATTGTTGTATTTAAACCTCATTATTTGATTGTGAATGATTTTAACTTAGATGAAGTGAAAGACTTCGTTTATTATGTAGATCCTCAAGAAGATATTGCAGACTTATACTTAATTGCGGATGTCTTAGTGACTGACTATTCAAGTGTCTTCTTTGATTATGCAATATTAAAAAGACCAATCTATTTCTATATGTATGATTTAGAAAACTATCGTGATGAATTAAGAGGTTTCTATTTAGATATTTATAAGG
>ENA-ORLU01001844-ORLU01001844.1-human-gut-metagenome-genome-assembly--contig:-NODE-1844-length-14240-cov-2.937725_pt1 | contig 14240 bp, 14 predicted proteins | sample MGYA00243009_ERZ508833 | MGnify/ENA primary metagenome ERZ508833 (study PRJEB26277, sample SAMN04329763) | human gut metagenome | biome: human-associated habitat | host: Homo sapiens | place: USA...
ATGTTATATCTGGAATTACTAAGTCAACTCCTAACATATCATCTTCTGGAAATGATAAACCACAATCTACAACAATCATTTCATCTTCATATTCAAATACTGTAATATTTTTTCCGATTTCATGTAATCCTCCTAATGGGATTATTTTTAAACTTGATTTTTTGAATACTTCTTTTGCAATTCTAGTTTCTACTAATTCTCCATCTTTTACTTCTTGCATTATTTTTGGTGTTCTTGTTTTATAATTTCTCTTCGTTTTTGTTCCTTCTTCTTGTTTATGATTTTCTTTTTTATGATAATTTCTTCTTGTCTTTCTTACTTTTTCAGCAACAGTACTTGCTGTTTCTTCTAATATATTTTTTTCTTCTGACATTTATTTATCTATTCTCCTTTCTCTTTTAATTTTATCTGTATCAATGTTAAATAAAGCTTACAAAAATGCTTTATAAACCTCTCTTTTTATTTAATTATCTCTCATAATTATTTACTACTTTTATCATTTCATACGATAAAATCAAATCAATCTCTTGACAACACATTTGATATTTTAGCATATTTTTATATAATTGTCAATTGTATAAATTCCATTTTCTTGTAAATAATAGCATTATAATATTTTTTACAAGAAAGGATCATTATGGAAAATACTAAAATTGGAAATAAAGAAGCAATTGCCCTTTTAACAACAATCTCATTTAATCAAATAATTATATTTGGAGTAAAATCTATAATAAACAATACTTCATCTGCTTCTTTACTTAATCTACTATATTTAAGTATTATTATATTAATTTTCACAATTTTAATATGTTATTTATTAAATAAATTTCCATCATTTGATTTACTTGATATATCTGATTATCTTGGTGGAAAAATATTAAAATGGAGTGTTGGAATTTTATTTTTTATATATTTTATTATTTTTGCAGGAAATTCAGTTCATCTGTTTTCTTCATGTTTAGAAATAATATATTTTCCTTTAACTCTAATGATTTTTATAAGATCATTTTTAATAATAGGTGCTACTATTACTTGCTTATTCAAAAATAATGCCTTATATAGAAGTAATTTTATTGTTTTTCCTTTAATTATAATTACTACTATTTTTATGTTTTTCTCTGATATGAAATATTTTAACATTGAAAATGTGTACCCTATGTTTGGAGATAGTCTCTTTTACACTTTTGTTGGAGGATTAAATAATATGATTGTATTTCAAAGTTTAGCATATATTTTTTTCTTACCACCATTATTAAAAAATACTCAAAATGTAAAGAAAATTGCAATAACTTCTATTGTAATCTCTTGTATTTTAAACTTGTTATGTGTTGCAACAGTTCTGTTTACATTTGATGGTTTTACAGAAATAGATGAGCTAATGCCTTTATATTCGGCAGTAAAACATATAAAATATGGTGAATTTTTCAGAAAAATGGATTCTATATTTTTTCTAATTTGGATTATTAGTTTTGTAAGTTACTTAAGTTTAGCACTAAAATTTTCAGCAAATATTTTAAAGAAATTAACATATTCAAAATCTGACTTTTTCTTTATATTTATTTCTGCAATTCTATTATTTATAACATCTGGATGGCAAAAAAATTATGTTACATCTTTGATGTTTACTGAAAATTTTCTAAGTTATTTCTTTTTTATATTAGTATTTGGAATTGCCTTGTTAGTTCTGCTATTAGCATTTATAAAAAAGAAAATTAAAAGGTGGTTAAAATGAAGAAAAAATTTATAATTATTTTAATATTATTTGTTGTCTTTATTACATTTATTGCAGGATTTTCCAATTCTTACATTTCTCGTCGTATAGAACATCTTGCATATGCTCTTGTGCTTGGAATTGATAAAGGTGAAAAAGCAAAATTAAAAATCTCTACTCAATTTATAAATGTTCCTTCTTCATCAAGTGGTGCATCTTCTGATTCTTCGCAAATCATATTAACATCTTGCGAAGCTAATTCTATGTTTAGTGGATTAAACCTTTTAAATAGTTATATAGGTAAAGAAATTAATCTTGCACATTGTAGTGTTGTCGTTTTTTCAGAAGAAATTGCCAAAGAAGGCATTTCATCTGAAATATATAGTTTAATAAATAATGAAGAAATTCGTTCTTCTGCTAACATTGTTATTACAAATTGTACAGCATATGATTATATTAATAATAGTAAACCTAATTTAGAAAATCTAACAAGTAAATATTTTGATACATTTGATATTACAAGTAAACTAACTGGATATTTTTCAAATATAACACTTGGTGATTTTTTTAATAATCTATCTGAAAGCAATTCAGACCCAATAGCAGTTTTAGGTGGATTGAATTCAACAGCACGTTCTGAAGAAGATAAATCATCTTCAAATTCTTCTGGAGAAAGTTCTTCATCTTCAAAAAGTAGTAATTCAAACAATATAAATGGTGAAGCCTCAAATTCTAATTCATCATCACAAGATGTTGAAGAGCAGGAAAAACAAGAAATTGAAACTAATCAGAATAATTTAGTTGCTGGAAAAAGTTCAATTGTTGGTGGAAGAGGTACAGAAAACCTTGGTCTTGCTATTTTTTCTGGTGATAAATATATTGGAGAATTAACTGTTTGGGAATCAATTTGTCATTCTCTTATTACAAATTCTATTGATACTTGTATAATATCTGTTGATGATCCATTATTTGAAAATGAGCAATTAGAAATTCAACTTTCTCCAAATAAAAAATCTAAAATAACATCTAATATTGAAAATGATGTTATAAATATAAATGTTGAGTTAAATTTAACTGCTAATATAATCTCATTAAATTCAAATATAAACTATGAAGATACAGATACTATAGATAAGATATCTACTGCTACTCAAAATCGTTTAAATGACGAATTAAATAAATATTTTGATAAAACTGCAAGAAAGTATAATATTGACATTGATAAATATTATTTAAGTATTCTAAAATATTTTCCTTATCAAAAAAACTTTGACGATTTTAATTATAAAGAAAAATTAAAAAATGCCAAATTTAATTGTAATACACATGTAAATATCATATCATCATTACTTATAACAAAAACATAAGTGCAAATGTAAAAATACATTTGCACTTTTAACTTGATTCTTTAAATCCTTTTCCTAATACTTCTCTTGCATTTGCAACTACAATAAAACATTTTTCATCAATGTTTTGAGCAATACTTTTTATTTTGGGTATATCTCCTATATTTGCTGCACATATTAATACTAATTTGTCATTTCCACTATACATTCCTTTTCCATAAAGTCCTGTTACACCTCTTTTTACATTTTTCTCTATTTGTTTTGAAATTTTCTCACTTTTATCTGAAATTATAAACATTATTTTTGTGTAATAAACACCTTCAAATATAGTATCAATTAATTTTCCATATAAATATATTGCAATTGCAGAATATAATCCTATTTCAATATGTTTAAATACAAATACATTTACAATGACAATTATAATATCTATTATTGTTAAATATCTACTTATAGTAATATTAGGTTTATATGATTTTATTAAATTTGCAATTAATTCTGTTCCACCAGTAGATGCCCCTACTTTTAAAATTATTGCTGTTCCAATTCCTATTATTGCCCCTCCATATACTGATGCTAAAAATCTATCTGTTGTTATTGGTTCAATTTTATCAAATATATCTATAAAAACTGACAAACTTGCCGTTCCTACTATAGATTTTATTAAAAACTTTCTTCCTATTCTATAATTTGAAAAAATAAACATTGGAATATTTAATATTAAATTCATTAATCCCATAGGAATATTAAATAAATAATATGTTATTGTTGCTATTCCTGAAAATCCTCCTGTTGATAATTGATTTGGTAATAAAAATAATGATGTTCCAAATGCCATTATCATCGCCCCTATTACTGTTCCACTTCCATCTAAAATAGCTTGTTTTACTCCACTTTTCACAAACATCTCCTTTACAAAAAAACTATATATTACAATTATTTGTAATATATAGTTTTTTATACATATTATATTAGACAACCACTTTTTCACCAGTTTCAATATTATAATATTCTGTTAATTTTTGTGGTTCAATTTTTAAGACATCTGTAAAGTTATATACATATTCTGGAATTCCGCCACCTTCATTTGCACTTCTATCATATTTTATTATTATAGGTTCAATTGTTGTTTCAAAATCATGTATTGTCATATCATAATAATTTCCCCACTCTGTTACAGATACTAAATTTTCCTCCATTGATTGTTCAAAAAATCCATTTATTTCAATATAATAATTTAAAATATAAAAATTATTTGTATCTTGATTTGCTTTAACTTTTAGATTTGAAATCTCTTGTTCTATACTTTTTATTTTTTGAGCCATTAATTGTTTTTCAAAATCACTACTATTATCCTCATTCCAAAATACAGAAATGTCTATAAAATAATTTTGTTCATTTTGATAATTAGTATAATAATAAAAATCATTAAATCTTCTATCTGTTAATGTATATAAATTTTTATATCCTATATCATTATTTAAGTATAATGACTCATCAGATAAATATTTAGTATAAATATTTATATAATCTGCCCATTCACTAAATGATATATATAAATACATTTTATCATATATTATTGTAATAGCTGATGGTGAACAATAAAAATTAGTAATTTGTCCTTTTTTATATTGTTCTATAAAGTCTGAAATGTCTTCTTCAATATTGCCATAATCATTAACTTGTAAATCTCCACTCAAATTAAGTTCTGCCCTGTTTGAAACAAAACTGTAATAAGCTGATTTTCTTAATATTTCAATTATTGGAGCATTTTCCACAAATAAATCCTCTAATTTGATTAAATTTCCTGTATTTAAATCATATGTGATTCCTTTATGTACATCTACTAAATCATCACTATCATCATCCACTTTTCCCCAAGAATATGAGCATAAAGATAGAATATTACTAAAGTTCGCTGTTTCATATAAACTAACAGAAACATTTCCAACTTTATTTAAATCAATAGAATTTTTATAACCATTTAAAGCTTCTACTTCAATTTCTTTATTTATTTTTTCTTGAATTTTTTTATCTTTTAATCCTTCTAATTGAAAATATGTAATATCTATTTTTTCATTTGAAAATTTTTTTTCATTAAATTTTAAATCATTTTGATTATATTTTCCTTTTAAATTAATTCCTTTTTCTTCTTTTGATGTAGTTATTATTTTCTCTTCTGTTGCGTCTTGTTCATTTTGAACATCATCATTTTTTATATCAATTCTTTTGTATATTATTAATATTGATGTCACTATTATACAAATAACAGAAAATATAATAACAAATATTACTTTTCCTTTAATAGTTTTGAACATATCCTGCCTCCTTAGCAACATTTTGACCATATGTTGATATCATGGCATTTAATAATTTTCTAGCATCACTATTTTCTGGTTCATCTTTTCTTATTACAGCATAATATGCTGTCTGAATACTATATAAACCTGTTTTTATATTATCATAAGTTGGTTCTATACCATTTACTGATAAAAGTTTTATTTGATCTTTTGAATACATTGTTGTAATATAGTAATAATATGAATACCCTATAGCATTATCTTTATTTTGATAATCCGAAATAACATCAACTATATCAACCATTGATTGTGCAATTGTCTCTTTTTCAGGTTCTTTCATTTTTATTCCTTGCATTACAAGTGATAACATTCCAGACTGGCTTCCAGAATTTTGTGGTCTTTGATATGCTAATATTTGCGCATCTGCTCCGCCAACTTCTTTCCAATTAGTTATTTTTCCAGAATATATATCTTGAATTTGATTTAGCGTTAAATTATCAATTATATTTTCTTTATTTACAAAAAAAACAAAGGCTTCTTTTACAACTGGTACTATTTCCAATTCAATCCCTGCATCTTTAGCAAGTTTTTTCTCTTCTTCTGATGGATATGTTACTAATATTAAATCTGTGTCTCCATTTATTAAATTAACATATGCATTGTGAGTTTTTGAATGTGAAACATCAACTTTCTCAATATCTGTTCCTGTAAACGCAGATTTATAAGCTTGTGCTAAAGGCAATGTAGCTGTTGATCCATCTATTTTAGGATAATTCTCAATAGTAAATATTGGCTCTTGATTTTTATCTTTCTTTTCCCATGTATGTGTAAAATATAAATATGCAACAATACATCCAACAAAAACTAATATCATTATAACAATTAATAATATGTTTATCGTTTTATTTTCTTTTTCCATAATTATCTTATTCCTTTTCATCTAAAAATTCCGGATATTTTTCTAGTATTTCTAATTTAAATTTTCCTTCTTTCATTTTCATATCTTGTTCAACTATTAAGTCTAATTCATATACATCTTTCAATTTTTGAATATTTTCCCTTTTATGTCCGACAACATTATTTACATCTTTAGGATTAATTATAATTTTTACCCTTTTTACCTTAGTATTCATTTCTTTTATTCTTCTTAATATATCATCATACCATAAATTTGCTTCTACTAATTGTCTAAATGCTGGATGATATGGACCAGCAACTACTTCACTTCCTTTTACAGACGGATCTGTTATTTCATCTGTATTTTGAAGTCCTATTCTAATTATATCTATTCCTTTTTCTCTAAATAATGGAACAATTTCTTTACAGGTTTCTACAGCTTGTACAACTGTTAAAGGCTTATACCTTCCATCCAAGTAATCTTTTTCTAGTTTAGTATTATGTATTACTAAAACAGGATATATTCTTACCATTTTAGGCTTTAGTTTTATTAATTCTTTTGCTGTATTTATTTCATCTAATCTATTACTTTCTGGTAATCCAACCATCATTTGATGTCCTAAATTAAATCCATACCATCTAATTAATTTTGAAGCTTTTTTTACATCTTCAAATGTATGCCCTCTATGGCTTTGTTTTAATATATAGTCATTTGCAGATTGAACTCCTAATTCTATTGTTCTTACTTTATATTTTTTCAATCTTTTTAATATATCTTTGTTTATATAATCTGGTCTTGTTGAAATTCTTATACTATCTATTTTTCCATCTTTTATAAATTTATATGCTGTTTGTAGGAATTCTTCTTGTTTGTTTACATCAATTCCAGTAAAGCTTCCCCCAAAAAATGCAACTTCTTTTTTGGCTTCTTTATCCTTTATGTTTTCTAAATAAAAATTAATTGTTTTTATTATATCTTCTTTTGTTATCATTTTTTGTTGTCCACTTATTGATTTTTGATTACAAAATACACAATCATTTGGGCATCCCAAATGTGGTACAAATATTGGAATTATATAACGTTTTTTCATATTCTTAATTCCTTTCTTACATTATATATTTATTCTATTTTAAGATTTCAAGAGCTTTTCTCGCAGCTTCCATTTCTGCAATTTTTTTAGATTTTCCTTCACCTATTGCAAGTTTTTTTCCATTCCATTCTACTTGTGATACAAATATTTTTGCATGGTCTGGTCCTTTTTCATCTATTATTTCATATTTTATGCTTGTTGTTCCATGTGCTTGTAGTTTTTCTTGAAGTACTGTTTTATAATCTTTTTGTCCAACATGTTTTGTTGCAACTTCAATTTCGTTTTTTAAATTATCTATAATAAATCTTTGAGCTTCTTCTAAATTACTATCTAAGTACATTGCTGCAATTACTGCTTCAACACTGTCTGCTAAAATGGCCTTTCTAATTTGCTCTTTTCCTTTTATTTCTGAATTTCCTAAATATAAAAATTCATTAAATTTTAGTCTTATAGCTATTTTATATAAACTATCTTCACATACTACTGTTGCTCTTACTTTTGTCATTTCACCTTCTTTTAGTGTTGGATAGTTTTGATATATATATATACTTGATATAAATTCTAATATGCTATCTCCTAAAAATTCTAATTTTTCATTACTTTGAACTCCTTTTTCATAAGCATATGATGTATGTGTTAATGCTCTTTTTAGTAATTCTTTATTTTTAAATGTATATCCTATATTTTTTTCTAAACTCTTCATGATTTATTAACTTACCTCTTTTTTCCACTATTATATGTTTCTATTTTACTATATCAAATAAAAAAATGCAATAAAAAGGACATGTTTTTTAACATGCCTATCTTTTGTTTTTATTATACATTTTCTTTTATGTAATCCACTACATCTCCAACTGTAACAACTTTTTCTGCATCAGCGTCTGGTATTTCTATATCAAATTCTTCTTCTAATGCCATAACTAATTCTACTATATCTAAAGAATCAGCACCTAAGTCATCAATAAAAGATGCTTCTAATGTAACTGCTGTATCAGCTACACCTAATTGCTCAACAATTATTCCTTTTACTTTTTCAAATACTTCTTCTGAACTCACTACAAGTTCACCCCCTCTCATTTTTAAATGATATATTTCATTTAATTTTCAAATGTTTCTTTAACATTTATATTATATGTTTATTATTTTGTCAAGCATATTTGAATTTTTTTTATTTTTTATACTGACCATTCAAAATTTAAGTTTTATTAATTTGCTCAAAGTGTTCTATCATCTTGTCTACCGCTTTATTTTCAACAAACTTTTCAGCTTGTTTTATAGTGAATTCAAATAGCTTTTCATCACTACTTCCATGTGCTTTTACAACTGGTTTTTTTACACCTAAAAATAATGCTCCTCCATATGATTTATAATCCATTGTCTTTTTAAATCTATTAATAGCTGGCAAACATGGTATTGTTCCGATTTTTGCAAATATATTTTGTGTTAAGCTTTCAGATAATGTTCTTTTTACAAATTTTCCAAGCCCTTCTGTTGTTTTTAAAAATACATTTCCTGTAAATCCATCAGTTACAATAGCATCTATTTTTCCTGAAAATGCATCTCTTCCCTCAACATTTCCTACAAAATTAATTCCTAGTTCTTTTGATTTTTCTTTTAATAAATTATAACTTTCTCTTACTAATTCATTTCCTTTTGTTTCTTCTGTTCCTATATTTAATAATCCCACTGCTGGTTTTTCAATTCCAAATGTGTTTCTTAAATATATTGTTGACATTTGAGCAAATTGTAATAAGTTAATTGGTTTGCAATTTGTATTTGATCCTGAATCAATTAATAATAATTGGCTTTTATATGCTGGTAATATTCCTGCTAATGCTGGTCTATCTATTCCCTTTATTCTTCCAACAATTAATGTTGCTCCTGCAAGTAATGCCCCTGAATTTCCAGCAGATATGAATACATCACCTTCATCTTCTTTTAACATATTAAATCCAACTACCATTGATGAATCTTTTTTGTGTCTTATTGCATCTGTTGGTCCATCTTCCATTTCAATTGTTTCTGTTGCATTTTTTATTTTTAGTCTATCTGATACTTCTTCAATTTCTTTTCCTGTAAATTCTTTTACTTTGTTTCTTATTACTTCTTCTTTTCCTACTAATGTTATTGTTGCTTTTATTTGATTAACTGCTTTTAATGCTCCTTTTATATTGGCATCTGGTGCATTGTCTCCTCCCATTGCATCTAGTAATATATTCATTGTTTTATTTCCTTTCTTTTTATGCTTGTTTCTTTTTTGCTATTATTCTTATTCATGATGTTTCTATTTTATTATTGTTTTACTAAAATTGCAATAGGTTTGGAAAAATTTATATTTAATAAAATTAAACAAGACTATAAACTATAGTCTTGTCCTTTTTTATTATTATCTTTCATCTCCATCTTGGTCTTGAGATATCGGAGTCTCAAAAGAAGCTTCTTCTTTTCTTTTACTTCTTGCATCTTTTAATGCTTGCTTATCTGCTTGTTTATAAAGATCTTTTACTATATCATATTTTAAAGCATTTTTAAAATTATTTTTTGGTTGTGTATTATTCTCTGGAGTTGGTGCCTCTGGTTGTTCTGCTTCTGGTAATGCTTTTTGCTTTCTTTTTTCATTCCACATTTTAAATCTTTTTACAAATTGATACCACTTTGGTTTTTCTTCTTGTTCGCTTGCTTCTTGTTCTTCCTCTTCTTGAGCTGGTTCTGAAGAATTTTCTGTTTCATGAGATTGTTCAGAATTACTATCTTGAGCTGGTTCTGTTCTTGTAATTCTTGTTGGACTTTGATATTGACCAGGCTCGGAACTTGTTTGTTCTGATGTACTTCTTCCAAGTGTTTCTAATGCTTTCTCATGTTCTGCAATTGACTTTGTATATTTTTTAACTTGTCTATTTAATTGTGCTCTTCTATTATTTAAAGTTGCTGCTAAATCTATTTTTCCATTTTTATTTAGTACAATTCCATTATCTAATAATTCTTTTAAATCTTCGTCTTTAAAATCTAACCCTTTAATTCCCATTAATAAATCTTTATTTTTAGTAATTTTAACTTCTAATTGTGAAATTTGTGTTGTTAAATCAGCTATTTTCTTAGTATCAATAGGATCAGCTTTTTTCAAATCATCTATTTGTTTTTTCAATTTATCAATTTCAAGTGTTGAATTCATAATTCCTATTAAATAATTTTTTACAGATGGACTTTTATTAACAATTTCTTGTAATTTTTCAATTTTAGCTTTTTTATTTGATGCTACTTCTAGTTTTTTCTTTTCATCTTTTAATCGTCTTTCATATCTTTTTTCCATTACTTCTTCAATATGTTTTTTTAGTTCTGGATTTTCTTGCAATTCTTTTAATTTATCATTAATTTGCTCTTGAATTCCCTTTAACTTATCTTGATATGATTTAATATCTTCTCTTATGTCTTCAACTTTTTCATTAAATCCTTTTATTTCTAACTCTACTTTTTTTATCTCTTCACTTTTGCTTTTTACTAATGCTTCATCTTTACTTCTTTTGGCTTGTTCAAGTTCTCCCTCAAGAATTTTTATATCACCTTCTTTAGTTTTCTTATTACTTTCTATTGTTTCAATTTCTTCATTTGCTTTTTCTATTCTATTATTTATGTTATCTAATTTTCCTTTAAGCTTTAAATATTCATCATTTAATTTTTTTAAATCCATATTTTAAAATCCCCTTCCTTTATTAACAACTTAATATTTCATTGCAATTTTCTATTACCGCATCTGCTTCATTTAATAAATTTTCTGTTTCTAATTTTAAATCCACCATAGCATCAATATTTTGTAATAATTCTTCTGTTACCTTTAATTCATTATTTTCCATAGTATCACTTCTCCTTTTTATAAATATCTCTAACGTTTTAATTATAACACCTCTTCAAAATTATGTCAAGTTTGCATAAAAATGTTATTTAATAATATTGATTATAACATATATTTTTTAATTCATTATTGCAATTTCATTAAATTTATATTACAAAAATATTACACAAGTTTAATTATACACAAAAAGAACTATGAAAAACTCATAGTTCTTTTATATATATTCAAATATTATTCGATTATATCAGCAACAACACCTGAACCAACTGTTCTACCACCTTCACGAATAGCGAATCTTAATCCTTTTTCGATAGCGATAGGTGTAATTAATTCAATTGTCATTGATACGTTATCACCTGGCATAACCATTTCTGTTCCAGCAGGTAATTCGATAACACCTGTTACGTCTGTTGTTCTGAAATAGAATTGTGGTCTGTATCCGTTGAAGAATGGTGTATGACGTCCACCTTCTTCTTTTGTTAGAACGTATACTTCTGATGTGAATTTTGTATGTGGATGTATTGTTCCTGGTTTACATAGTACTTGACCTCTTTCGATGTCTTTTCTATCAATACCTCTTAATAATGTTCCGATGTTATCTCCAGCTTCAGCTTGGTCTAATAATTTTCTGAACATTTCAACACCTGTTACAACTGTTTTCTTTCTTTCTTGTGATAATCCTATGATTTCAACTTCATCAGAAACTTTAACTTCTCCTCTTTCTACTCTACCTGTAGCAACTGTACCACGTCCTGTGATTGTGAATACGTCTTCAACTGGCATTAAGAATGGTTGGTCAATTGGTCTTTGTGGTGTTGGGATATAGCTATCAACTGCATCCATTAATTCTTTCATTGGAGCATAAACTGGATCGTTAGGATCTGTTGATGTGCTCTCTAATACTTTTAATGATGATCCTTTTACAACTGGAATTTCGTCTCCTGGGAAACCATATTCTGTTAATAGGTCTCTAACTTCCATTTCAACTAATTCTAATAATTCTGGATCATCAACCATATCACATTTGTTTAAATATACTACAATATATTTAACACCAACTTGTCTAGCAAGTAAGATATGTTCTCTTGTTTGAGGCATTGGTCCATCAGCTGCAGAAACAACTAATATAGCACCATCCATTTGAGCAGCACCTGTGATCATGTTTTTAACATAGTCAGCGTGACCTGGACAGTCAACGTGTGCATAGTGTCTGTTATCTGTTTCATATTCAACGTGAGCTGTGTTGATTGTGATTCCTCTAGCTTTTTCTTCTGGAGCACCATCGATTTGATCATATGCTTCGAATTTAGCTTTTCCTAATAAACTTAAATATTTTGTAATAGCTGCTGTTGTTGTTGTTTTACCATGGTCAACGTGTCCGATTGTACCAATGTTAACGTGTGGCTTTGATCTAACAAATTTTTCCATTGCCATTTAAATTTCCTCCTTTAATTTTTGGATTTTCATGGATTAGCAGAAAATGATATTTTCTGCTTTTCCTTTTTATCCATTTCTGACAGTGGGATATCTGCTTGGGGTGTGTATAGGAGGAATCTGAGATGGAGGAAAGAAAGCAAAGGTGGTTAAAGGGTAGTTTTACCGTGGAGATGGCTTTTCTGATACCAATGATATTATTCCTGATCATGGGATGTATAAGGATATCTTTTTATTATCATGACAAGAATATTATTGCAGGAGCCGCATATGAAACGGCGGTTACGGGAAGTACAAAGGTGAGAGAAAAGGATGGAATCAGCGAGAGTGAATTAAATGCGTTATTCAAAGAAAGGGTGGGAAGGAAGTGTATCTTATTTTCAAGAATAAGAGTACAAAGCAGTGTGGGAAAAGATGAAATTAAAGTACAGGCAGCTGCAAGACGAAAGAAAATGGCAATATCTGTAGAAAGCCGTGCAGCGGTGACAGAACCGGAGAAATATATCCGGGATATCAGAAGGATTAAAAAATGAGAAGGATCAGATAATGGAACGAAAGATAACGATAGAAGAACACGTATTATATAAAGAGGATTACCAGATGAAAATGTTAAAAGCAAATTCGCCGGAGGGCTTTTTGCATGTAGGAGGAAGAGGTGTTAATGGCAGCAGTTATTATGATTATGATGTAAGTGGTAAAGTATCAATGCAGGCGATGTATGCCAGAGCGAAATTAAAAGCAGAAGATATAAGGCACTTTATGGAACAGTTAGGAAATGTACTTAAGGAAGCGGAACGTTATCTTCTGGATATTCATTGTATCCTGATGGATCCGGAATACATTTTCTATGAAGAGGGCAGATATTATTTTTGTTATTATCCTTTGGCAAAACAGGATATATGGGAGAAGTTTCATATATTGACGGAGTATATGGTAAAAGTTGCGGATTATCAGGAAGAAGAATGTGTCCGTCTGGCATTTTTATTGCATAAAGAGACAATGGAGGATAATTACAGTCTGGAAAAACTAATTGCAGCATGTGAAGAAAAGAAAAAAGAAGAAACGAAGATTCCGGATATAAGAGATATAAGAAAAGAAACGATGATCGATGAATTGCTGGAGGAACGAAGGGAAAAGACATCATATTATGATACCAGAGAACATGACTGGATATCGGAGCAGGAGATGGGGAGTTCGATCATGAGAGAGACGGATAATCTATGGATGCCGGTAAAGCGCTTCCTGAATAAACACAAGAAGTCAAAATGGGGTGACTGGGACGGACTGCATATAGAGGAAGAAGAGCTGTGATAAAATTCAGTTAAATATAGAATAAAATGATTAAGAATTCAGGTAATCTATGTTATACTAAAAGAGACAGAAGATGAACAAAGCGAAAGGTAATGAAGCGTATAAATGAACAAGAATACGATTAAAGCGCCATGTACGATATTACTGGCAGCAGTGAATGTCATTGTATTTCTGGTCCTGTCTTTTCTGGGGATGACAGAAGATGGTGAATTCATGTTGAAGCACGGAGCCATGTATGTTCCATATCTGATACAAAGTGGAGAGTACTACAGGCTATTTTCCAGTATGTTTCTTCACTTT
>ENA-ORLU01001855-ORLU01001855.1-human-gut-metagenome-genome-assembly--contig:-NODE-1855-length-14135-cov-5.696116_pt1 | contig 14135 bp, 9 predicted proteins | sample MGYA00243009_ERZ508833 | MGnify/ENA primary metagenome ERZ508833 (study PRJEB26277, sample SAMN04329763) | human gut metagenome | biome: human-associated habitat | host: Homo sapiens | place: USA...
GCTGGTCTCCCACAGCATGGAGGACATTGCCAAGTACGCCAACCGGGTGCTGGTGATGTCCAACAAGAAGATCGCCATGTACGATACGGTGGAGAACGTGTTTGCCCGGGCTCCGGAGCTGCTGGAGCTGGGCCTGAGCGTGCCCCAGGTGACAAAAATTTTCCTCAAGCTGCGGGAGATGGGGGTGGACGTCCCGGCGGACGTGTACACCATCCCCTATGCGGTCAAGACCATTCTGGCCGCCAAGGCGCGGCGGGACGCCGGGGAGCCTCTTGTATTGTCCCGGGATGCGGAGAACGGGAAAGGGGGCGTGTCCGGATGCTGAGAGATATCACCATTGGCCAGCACTTCCCGGGCAACAGCCTTGTGCACAAATTTGACCCCCGGCTCAAGCTGGTGCTCACCATTGCTTATATCATCCTGCTGTTCGCGGCTTCCAACCCGCTGGGACTGGCATTGTCCATCCTGTTCCTGGTGGGGATGTACGCTGTGGCAAAGATCCCGTTCAAGCTCATCCTCAAGAGCCTGAAACCAATTTTACCCATTGTCGTCTTTACGGCAGTGCTCAACCTCTTCTTCGTCTCGGGTGAGGGGGAGCCGCTGGTGCACATTGGATTCCTGACCGTTTACGCCGAGGGCGTCAAGTACGCCATCCTGATGGCGGTGCGCGTCATGGCCCTGATCGCGGGCACCAGCCTGCTGACTTACACCACCAGCCCCATCGTGCTGACGGATGCCATTGAGCAGCTGCTCAAGCCGCTGGGCAAGATACACTTCCCGGTGCACGAGCTGGCCATGATGATGAGCATTGCGCTCCGCTTCATCCCCACCCTCATCGAGGAGACGGACAAGATCATGAACGCCCAGAAAGCCCGCGGTGCCCAGCTGGACACCGGCAAGATGACCGAGCGCATCAAAGCGCTGGTGCCCGTCCTCATCCCGCTGTTCATCTCGGCGTTCCGCCGGGCGGACGAGCTGGCGATGGCCATGGAGTGCCGCTGCTACCGCGGCGGTGACGGCCGCACCCGCCTGAAAGTGCTCCGCTGCACCAGACAGGATTACATTGATCTGGCGGTCTGCATCGTCTGCTTTGTGATCATCCTGTCGTCCCGGCTGGTGTTCCCGAATTATTAAAACTCCCCCAGTCGCCTGCGGCGACAGCCCCCTCAAGGAGGGGGCCTTATAGCCTCCCTCTTTGAGGGAGGTGGCACGGCAAAGCCGTGACGGAAGGAGTTCCATGCAGAACTTTTTACTTACCCTTGCCTACGATGGCACCAACTACTGCGGGTTTCAGGTGCAGCCCAACGGGCGGAGCGTGGCCCAGACCTTTCAGGATGGGCTGGAGGCCGTGCTGGGCTGCCGCCCGGATATCAAGGGGTGCAGCCGCACCGATGCCGGGGTCCACGCGCTGGGCTTTATGCTCAATTTCCACGCCGACACCCGCATCCCGGTGGAAAAGCTGCCGCTGGCCCTCAACCAGCACCTGCCGCCGGATATCCGGGTGCTGGCGGCGCGGGTGGTACCGGAGGATTTCCATGCCCGGTACGCGGCCCACACCAAAACGTATCTCTACCGCATCCACAACAGCCCCATCGACTCGCCGTTTGACGAGAAGTATTATACCCGGGTGCCCCGGCGGCTGGACACGGCCAAAATGAACACGGCAGCCCGGCGGTTTGTGGGCAAACACGATTTCCTGGCCCTGTGCGCGGCGGGGTCTTCCGCTGCCGCCCACGGTGACACGGTGCGGACCATCACGGCCTGCGGAGTGGAGCGCAAAGGGAACGAAGTAGAGATCACCGTCACCGCGGATGGATACCTCTACAACATGGTGCGCATCCTGGCCGGGACCCTCTGCGAAGTAGGGGCCGGGCGGATGCAGCCCGAGGCCATCCCGGGCATCCTTGCCAGCCGTGACCGGCACAAGGCGGGCCCCACCCTGCCCGCCAAGGGACTGTTTTTGAAGAGTGTGGAGTATGATTGAGAGGTGGCATTGCGATCGCAATGACGGAGAGGGCAAGCCATTTAGGACAAGGAGAACAACCAAATGAGAAAGAACCATCGCGGCCAACGCCCCGAGAGTGACGAGCCGCTTTCGGCCGGGCGGGTCGAATATCTGGAGCAGGCCCGCGCCCGGGTGCGGGCACGGCGGCTGCGGCGCACGGCGCTCATCGTGGCGGTGCTGACGGCTGTGGTGCTGTTTACCACCGGGCTGGTGGGCAGCTCGGTGGCGCTGGTCAAGGACTGTGTGGACACCACCCGCATTGCCCTGATGCCGGGCCCCGGCTGGCCCCAGCAGACCGGCGTGATGGAGCCCACCCAGGTGCTGCCCATGACGGGCGGCTTTGTGGAGCTGGGCGGCGACAGCTGCGTGGTGTACTCCCGCACGGGCACCCGGCTCAACAGCATCCAGAGCGGCTATGGCCGTCCGGCGCTGGCGGCGGGCAAGACCCGTTTTGTGCTCTACAACCGCTCCGGCAACGAGCTGCGGGTGGAGAGCCGCACCCAGAACCTCTACACCAAAAAACTGGAAAACAAGATCTTCCTCTGCGCCATGTCCGATAACGGCACGCTGGCCGTTGTCACCGACGATGTGAGCAGCATGGCGGAGCTGCTGGTGTATTCTCCCGCCATGGAGCAGCAGCTCCGCTGGAACATGACCTCCAACGACGGCACCCCGCTGCGGATGGCGTTCTCGCCGGACAGCCGCCGGCTGGCGGCTGCTGCCGTCACGGCCGGCGGCGGGCAGATGCAGACAAACCTTTATGTTGTCACCTTGGCCCAGGGCGACCCGGTCAATGTGGGGAGCCAGAGCGGTGTTCCCCAGTGGGTGGGCTGGCTTTCCGGTACCACCTTGCTGGCCGTGTACGACAGCCGGGCCATCCTGTACAACGCGGCAGGCGGAGAGCGTGCCCGCTATGAGTTTGGCGGCGGCACCCTGCGGGATGTCTCGGTGGACAGCGCGGGCAATGTGGCGCTGCTGCTGGCCTCCGGGCAGGTCTGCCAGCTGGTGACGCTGGATAAGGAGCTCAATGTTCAGTACAGCGGCAATGTGACCACCTCCAACAAGGTGGTGCGGCGGGGCGAGCTTGTCTATCTGCTCACCGACAGCACCGTGGAGAGCCTGACTTCTGCGGGGGAGTACCAGTGGAGCCAGAGCCTGACGGCCCGGCCGCAGGCTTTGCTGGCGGATGCCAAGCAGACACTGGTCTTTTGCGGCAACACGGTGCAGCAGGGTACGGCACCGGAAACCTCTCAGGCAAGTTGAGGAAAAGGAAAGAATCATTCCTGAAATTAGCACTCTGCGGCAGAAAGTAACAGGGAAAATACTCTATGTTCAAGAATCCGTCATTTCTTTTTGATATCATATGCACGGTGGTTTGGCTGCTGCTGGCCGTCCGCTACGCCCGCAAAGGCTTTCTGGCCTCGGTGGTGCAGCTGGCGGGGAGCCTGTTCAGCCTGACCGGAGCCCGGGCCTTTTCCGGCTGGGCAGCCGGGCAGGTGTTCCAGAACTTCTTTGCGGGCAGCTTCCGCGACCAGATCGCCGCCAGCATCACGGCCGGGGGCGTGGTAGACCTTTCCGGCATTGCCCAGCGGTATGCGGGCTTTCTGCCGGAAAGCTTCCGGGCTTCCATCGTGGAGGCCTGCGAGCGCTCCATTTCCGCCGTGCTCAGCGACAACGCCGTGGTGCTGGCCGATGTCATTGTCCAAAAGGTGCTGGCTCCGCTGCTGACGCCGGTGATCTCGCTGGTGCTGTTCTTTGTGGCATTCGCCCTGCTGCGGATGCTGGTCAGCCTGCTGGTCACGGTGCTGGGGCTGGTGAACAAGCTGCCGGTGGTGGGCACGGTCAACCGCTGGCTGGGCTGGACGGCGGGCGGCATTGCCAGCCTGCTGGACATTTATCTGGTGCTGTGTGTGCTCTGGGCACTCATTGTCATCACGGGCGGCAACCTGACGGTGCTCAACGATACCGTTATGAGCAGCAGCCTTTACTATAAAGTTTTCAATGTGTTCAACCCGTTCCTGTAAGGGTTGGATTGGATAGGAGGAACAATGGTCTGTAATCGATGCCAGAAACGTCCGGCCATCATCTTCGTCCAGCGGATGGAGAATGGCCAGATGAAAAATGAGGGCTTTTGCCTGCACTGTGCGCGTGAGCTGCACATCAAGCCGGTGGAAGACCTGATGAAGCAGTTCGGCATGTCGGACGAAGACATGGACAATATGGAAAACCGGATGGAGAGCATGATGGAGGAGTTGGGCGGCGAGACCAACCCGTTCTCCATGATGATGAACATGGGCCAGCCGGAGAACGAGGGCGACGAAGACCTGATGCCCGGCTCCAGCGCCACGTTCCCGCTGGGGGTCAAGGACGGCCAGAACGAGCAGCAGGGGGACAAGAAAGCTGGAAATAAAAACGGCAAGAAGCCGCCCCGCCGCAAGTTTTTGGACACCTACTGCGAGAACCTGACCCGCAAGGCCCGGGAAGGAAAGCTGGATGATATCATCGGCCGTGACCGCGAAATTTACCGCACCATCCAGATCCTGAGCCGCCGCCAGAAGAATAACCCCTGCCTCATCGGTGAGGCGGGCGTGGGCAAGACGGCCATTGCCGAGGGCATTGCGGAGCGCATTGCCAAAGGGCAGGTGCCGGCGGGCCTGAAAGACAAGGAGATTTTCCTGCTGGACCTGACCAGCCTGGTGGCGGGCACTCAGTTCCGCGGCCAGTTCGAGCAGCGGGTCAAGGGCCTGTTGAGCGAGGTCAAGGCGGCGGGCAATGTCATCCTGTTCATTGATGAGATCCACACCATCACCTCGGCCGGTGAGAGTGAAGGTGCCATGAACGCGGGCAACATCCTGAAGCCTGCCCTCTCCCGCGGGGAAATTCAGGTCATCGGCGCCACGACGTTCAACGAGTACCGCAAGTATATCGAAAAAGATCAGGCGCTGGAGCGCCGTTTCCAGCCCGTGCGGGTGGAGGAGCCCAGCGTGGCCGATACCCTCGCTGTGATGAACGGCATCAAGCACTATTACGAGGAGCACCACCATGTGCAGGTGCCCGCCGATGTGCTCAGTGCCACCGTCACCCTCAGTGAGCGGTATATCACCGACCGCTATCTGCCGGACAAGGCCATCGACCTGCTGGACGAGGCCTGCGCCTGCTGCAATCTGGCCCACCCGGTCATCTCCGAGTATCTGGAGGCCCGGAAAGAGCTGGACGCCCTCAAGCAGGAAGAAGCCGATATGGCCAACGCCGATGTCAATGAGCCCATCGACTATGAGCAGGTGGCCGAGCGCAAGACCCGCATTGCCCAGCTGGAAAGCGAGCTGCCCGCCAAGCAGGCCGCTGCCAGTGAGATCAGGGTGACCATGGACGATGTGGCCAAGGTCATTGAGCTGTGGACGGGGATCCCGGCGGTGAAAATCCAGGAGACCGAGTACGCCAAGCTGGCAAACCTCGAAACGGAGCTCAAGAAAAAGATCATCGGCCAGGACGAGGCCGTCCATCTGGTGGCACAAGCGGTCAAGCGGAGCCGCGCCGACCTCTCGGGCCGCCGCCGTCCCGCCAGCTTCATCTTTGTGGGTCCCACGGGCGTGGGCAAGACCGAGCTGGTCAAGCAGCTGGCAAACCAGCTCTTTGACGGCCCGGACCCCCTGATCCGGCTGGACATGAGCGAGTATATGGAGAAATACGCTGTCTCCCGGATGATCGGTTCGCCTCCGGGCTATGTGGGCTACGAGGAGGCCGGCCAGCTGACCGAGAAAGTCCGCCGCCGCCCCTACAGCGTGGTGCTGTTTGACGAGATCGAGAAAGCACACCCGGATGTCATGAACATCCTGCTGCAGATTCTGGACGAGGGCAAGATCAACGATGCCCAGGGCCGCACCGTGGATTTCTCCAACACCGTCATCTGCATGACCTCCAATGCGGGCAGCAGCGACCAGACCACCGCAAGTCTGGGTTTCAACCGCAGCGAGGAGGAGCGGAACGAGGAGAAGAGCCGCAAGGCACTGAGCCAGTTCCTCCGCCCCGAGTTTTTGGGCCGCGTGGATGAGGTCATCACCTTCAAGCCGCTGAGCGAGGAGACCCTGCAGGGCATTGCCGCCCTGATGCTGGACGAGTACAAGCCCAGCATGGAGGCCAAGGGCATTGCCTACAGCTATACCCCGGCGGCACTGGCAGCGCTGGTGCACAAGAGCCAGGGCGGCAAGTTTGGTGCCCGCGACCTGCGCCGGACCATCCGCAAGGCTGTGGAGGACCCCGCCGCTGAAAAGATCATTGACGGCACCCTTGTTTCCGGCTCCACCCTGACCGTGGATGCTGAGAACGATGAGATCGTGCTGAAATAAAGAGCAAACAGAAAGCCGCTGCACAGCGTAACAACTGTGCAGCGGCTTTTGTGGTGTATAAAACCTCTCAGCCGCCTGCGGCGGCAGCTCCCCTGATAGGGGAGCCAAGCCCTGTGGGAGAGGTTACTCCACGCTGACCGGCTCCTCCGGCTTGTTGGCGGTACGGGCGCTCGTGCGGCCCTCGGGAATGATCTCGCCTGCGGCGGTCAGGCTGAGCTTGGCCAGGGTCGGGCCCACCAGCTCGTACACCAGCACCGAGAAGAGCACCACGTTGCGCACCATGTGGCCGTCGGAAAGCTCGGCAGCCTCGGCGGCCATGCCCAGTGCCACACCGGCCTGCGGCAGCAGGGTGATGCCCAGATACTTCTGGATCTTCTCGCTGCAGCGGGTGGCCTTGCAGCTGACATAGGAGCCGGAGATCTTGCCCAGAGAGCGGGAAGCGATATAGACGGCACCAATGAGCAGGACCATGGGGTTTGCGAGGATGTTCAGGTCCAGCTCCGCGCCGGACAGCACGAAGAACAGGATGTTCACCGGGCTCACCCAGCGGTCCAGGCGGTCCATCAGCTCATCGGAAGTGGGACAGATGTTGCAGAACACGGTGCCGGTCATCATGCAGACCAGCAGCAGCGAGAAGCTGCAGTGGATGGGGCCGACCTCAAAGCTGACCATGGAAAGGCCCACCGTCAGCAGCACAAAGGCCACCGAAAGGCTCATGCGCTTGGAGCGGGAGTGGAAGTAGATCTCCAGCTGGTTGAGCAGCAGACCGGCCAGCGCGCCCAGACCCAGGCTGAGTACGATCTCCACCAGAGGCTCCAGAAGGATGCTGATGGGGTCGATGCGGCCCTGCTCCAGCGCGTTTGCGATGCCGAAAGAGGCCGAGAAGAGCACCAGACCCACGGCATCGTCAATGGCGACCACCATCAGCAGCAGGCGGGTCAGGGGGCCGCTTGCCTTGTACTGCTTGACCACCATCAGGGTGGCGGCAGGGGCTGTGGCAGAGGCGATGGCACCCAGCGTGATGGCCGATGCCATTGAGATGACATCCGGCCGGGCAAAGTGCAGGGCCACCAGAGCGATATCCACCAGCACGGTGGTGATAACGGCCTGCAGGATGCCCACAGTGACCGCCTGCCTGCCCATTTTCTCCAACGCGCTGAGCCGGAACTCGTTGCCGATGACAAAGGCGATGAAGCCCAGTGCCACCTGTGTGATGATGCCGTAGCTCTCGACCTGTGCAAGGCTCCCGAAGCCGAAGCCCCAGCTGCTCAGGCCCAGCCGACCCAGAAAGAAGGGGCCCAGCAGAAGCCCCGCCACCAGATAAGAGGTGACAGCCGGCAGACGGACCGCTTTCGCTGCACGGGATGCCAACAGGCCTGCAATGAGCGAAAGAGACATGCAAATGAGCAATTGCTCCATAAAATAAGATCCTCCTCAGGAATTAAGATACGTTAAAAAGTATATCTTATCCGAGGAGGAAAAGCAACATTTGTTAATTGAATTTAAAAATCCTCTGTGCAAGGCGGTAACCGCCCAGCACGAGCTTGTCGCCCTTGGGGATCTTCAGGTTGGTCACGCCGCCAAAGCCGTAGCGGATGGAGCGGTAGACCCCGGCACTGGTGTGTGCCTTGAGGTAGGCCCACAGTTCGTTCTCCTTCTGCTTGGCAGCGGCACTGCCGTCCAGCAGAAGGAAGATGTCGCTGATGGCCATCATCATGGAGAGGTAGTGCAGCATATAGCTGCGCAGCTTCTTCTGGCCCTTGAGGGCATCCAGATCCTGACAGTCGATCATGTGGCGGGTCACCCGCAGCTGCTGGTCCACCCGCTTGACCATCACGCTCTCGTTCACGCTCTGGTCGGCCCGGCCGATGAAGTAGCGGTACAGGTCCAGATCCATATAGTACATGCTCTTGACAAAGGGCAGGGGCTGGTAGACAAAGATGTTGTCCACATAGAAGGTGTGCTTGGGCAGCACCATGCCGCAGTCCCGCAGCACCTGCGTGCGGTACATCACCGAGTGCATCAGCAGGTTCTGGTCGGGCCGGAAGTGGCCAACATGTGTCCAGCTGAACAGTCGGTTCTGGGGGAACACGTTGGTGTAGCGCACGGTGTGGCTGGTGTTGTCCTCCACATGCTCGTAGACATAGTTGCAGATCATCAGGTCAGGCGCGGTGCCCCGGGCAGTCAGCGTGTTCAGCTTGGTCAGCACGGTCCTGAGGGCTGCTTCGTCCAGCCAGTCGTCGCTGTCCACTACCTTGTAATACAGGCCGGTGGCGTTGCGGATGCCCTGATTCACGCCCTCGCCATGGCCGCCGTTCTCCTGATGGATGGCCTTAACGATGGTGGGATATTTGGCAGCGTACTCGTCGCAGATGGCGGGGGTGTCATCCTTGGTGGAACCATCGTCCACCAGGATGATCTCGGCCTGCTCCCCGGCGGAGAGCAGGGTCTCGATGCAGTGGCGCATATATGCCGCCGAGTTGTAGCACGGGACGGCGAAGGTGATCAATTTCTGAGCCATACAAAATACTCCTTTGCTCTTTTCCGGCAGATGCGCAAGGCAGGAGCCGGGATGGAGATATGTACCCATATTATAGCATTTTTGTGCAGGAAATGCTATCGAACGTGGGAAATGTCAGAGATGTTTTACAATTATCCGGGGAGTTGTGGTATACTGATTGGGTTATAAACCTCTCAGGCCGCTTTGTGTCCAGCTCCCCTGGTAGGGGAGCCAAGACTTGCCTCTCCTACCAGGAGAGGTGGCATTGCGAAGCAATGACGGAGCGGTTTTGTATGGATAGGAGGAACCATGGAAAGTCCGCATAGTATTCTGAAAAAAGTCTTTGGCTACGACAGCTTCCGCCCGGGGCAGGAGGAGATCGTCTCCCGCCTGCTGGCCGGGCAGGATGTGCTGGCCGTGATGCCCACAGGTGCGGGCAAGTCCATCTGCTATCAGGTGCCGGCCCTGCTGCTGCCGGGCATCACCATCGTGGTCTCGCCGCTGGTGAGCCTGATGAAGGATCAGGTGGGGGCGCTGGTACAGGCCGGTGTGGCGGCAGCTTTCCTGAACAACAGCCTGACGGACAACCAGAAGGCCCTGATGCTCCGCCGCGCCCGGGAGGGGTGGTATAAGATCATCTATGTGGCTCCGGAGCGTCTGGAGATGCCGGGTTTCCAGCGGTTTGCGCAGGAGCGGGAGATCAGCATGGTCACGGTGGACGAGGCCCACTGCATCAGTCAGTGGGGGCAGGACTTCCGCCCCAGCTACCTGCGCATCAAGGCGTTTGTGGACAGCCTGCCCAAGCGCCCGGTGGTGGGAGCCTTTACGGCCACCGCCACGGCCCATGTGCGGGAGGACATCCGCACCCATCTGGAACTCCACACCCCCTACGAGGTGACCACCAGCTTCGACCGGCCCAACCTCTATTTTGCCACCCGCAGGGCCCTGCCCAGCGAGAAACCCAAAGTTCTGCTCGAACTTGTGCTCAGGGAGCGGGACAATGCGGGCATCATCTATTGCAGTACCACCCGGCAGGTGGACGAGACCACCCGCCTGCTGCAGAGCCGGGGAATCCGTGCGGCAGCCTACCACGCCAAACTGGATGCGGATACCCGGCGGCAGAATCAGGACGATTTCCTCTATGACCGGGTGCAGATCATGGTGGCGACCAATGCCTTCGGCATGGGCATCGATAAGCCAAACGTCCGGTTCGTCATCCATTATAATATGCCCAAGGATCTGGAGAGCTATTATCAGGAGGCGGGCCGCGCGGGCCGTGACGGGGAGCCAGCCCGCTGCACCCTGCTCTATTCCGGCACCGATGTGCGCACCATCCGGTTCTTCATCGACAAGGAGATGGAGGCTGACAACGGCCTGCCTGCGGATGTCAAGGCCGAAGCGGCACGCAAGGCAGAGGAACGGCTCAAGTACATGACCTTCTACTCCACCACGCCGCGCTGCCTGCGGGGGTATCTGCTGAGCTACTTCGGCGAGGCCGCGCCCCAGAAGTGCGAGAACTGTTCCAACTGTCTGCTGGCAGCACAGGCTGCCGAACAGGTGGAGGAGCAGGCGGCACAGGCCCGCCAGCGCGCCGCGGCCAGTGCAAAGCGGCTGGCCTCGGCCTCCCGCCGCCGTGCCGACGAGGATGCCCTCAGCGAAGCGGACGAGAAGCTGCTGGCTGCCCTCTATGCCCTGCGCAAGCGGCTGGCCGCAAGGCAGAAGCTCCCTGCCTATATGGTGTTCAACGATTCCACCCTCCGCCAGATGGCGCTGAAAAAGCCCCTGAGCGTGGAGGAACTGCTCAATATCCCCGGTGTGGGCGAGAAAAAGGCCGCCCGCTATGGGCAGGAGTTCCTGAGTGTCATTGAGGATATGGTTTCATCCCGTTAAATGACAAAGCGCCCAATTTTCCACTCGCTCTGTGTAGAGTGTGGAAAATCGGGCGTTGTTTTATTGCATGAAAGTGCATTGCTATGCCAAGGGCTCCCTTACCAGGGGGCCTGGCGCGCGTCAGCGCGACTGAGAGGTTTACATCGTGTGTGTGGCAAACACCTGTTCGTCCTCCCACCAGACGGGGGCCTTTGCGGCAAGGCTCTTGGGCACATCCAGAAGCCGCTGGTTGGAGCTGCCCCGGAAGCGCAGGGAGATATCGTGCTGGGCTTCCACAAAGCGGCCGTCCACCAGAACATCCAGCAGGCTCAGCAGCTCATCGGTGACCTCACAGCGGGCCGGGCAGGGAACACTGCCGGTCAGCTGTTCCCAGGTGTAACCAGAATAGCACCAGACGCTCTTATTCGGGTATAACGCCCTGAAGTTGCGGACAAAGGGCAGCAGCTCCCGCTGATTCTCCGGCTCAAAAGGCTCACCGCCCAGCAGAGAGATGCCTGCAATATAGTCGGGCTGGCAGGATGCAAAGATCTCGTTGCGCACGGCTTTGTCGAAGAGCTGACCGTACCCGAAATCCCATGCCACCTCGTTGAAGCAGCCCGGGCAGTGGTGCCTGCAGCCCGAAACAAAGATGCTGGTGCGCACCCCCGGCCCATTGGCAATGTCGTAATACTTAATTGTTGCGTAATTCATCACAGATGCAGCACCCGATCCTTGATCTCCTGTGTCCGGCCCTGGTTCCAGAACTGGGTGCCGATATAACCGCAGGTGCGGCGGGCAACGTTCAGCTTGTTCTGGTCACGGTTGCCGCACTTGGGGCACTCCCACACCAACTTGCCGTCATCTTCAACGATCTTGATCTCTCCGTCGTAGCCGCAGCACTGGCAGTAATCGGACTTGGTGTTCAGCTCGGCATACATGATGTTGTCGTAGATGAACTGCAGCACGCTTATCACGGCCTCCAGATTGTCCTGCATGTTGGGCACTTCCACATAGCTGATAGCACCGCCCGGGGACAGCTTCTGGAACTCGCTCTCAAACTTGAGCTTGGTAAAGGCATCAATGGGCTCCGAAACATGGACGTGGTAGCTGTTGGTGATATAGTTCTTATCGGTGATACCGGGCACGATGCCGAACCGCTTCTGCAGGCACTTGGCAAACTTGTAGGTGGTGGATTCCAGCGGGGTGCCGTAGAGAGAGTAATCCATGTTCTCGGCTTTCTTCCACTCGGTGCACTTGTCGTTCATGTGCTGCATCACGCTCAGGGCAAAAGGCTTGGCACCGGCATCGGTGTGGCTCTTGCCGGTCATATACTTCACACACTCATACAGACCAGCGTAGCCCAGGCTGATGGTGGAGTAGCCGCCAAAGAGCAGCTTGTCGATCTTCTCGCCCTTCTTCAAGCGGGCCAGTGCGCCGTACTGCCACAGAATGGGGGCGGCATCGCTGGGGGTGCCCATCAGGCGCTGATGGCGGGCCTGCAGTGCCTTGTGGCAGAGAGCCAGGCGCTCGTCAAAGATCTTCCAGAACTTCTCGAAGTTGCCGCCGGAGGAAAGGGCTACATCCACCAGATTGATGGTGACAACACCCTGGTTGAAGCGGCCGTAGTATTTGGGCTTGCCGGTCTCGGGGTCCACATAGGGAGTCAGGAAGCTGCGGCAGCCCATGCAGGTGTAGCAATGGCCTTCGCCGTTTTTGTCCACCTTGAGCTCGAGCATCTTCTTCTCGGAGATGTAGTCGGGCACCATCCGCTTGGCAGTGCACTTGGCAGCCAATTCGGTCAGGTAATAATAAGGAGTGCCGGGGCGGATGTTGTCCTCTTCCAGCACATAGATCAGCTTGGGGAAGGCGGGGGTGATCCAGACACCGGCCTCGTTCTTCACGCCCTGATAGCGCTGACGGATGGTCTCCTCGATGATGATGGCAAGGTCGGCCTTTTCCTGTGCGTTGCGGGCTTCTCCCAGATACATGAACACGGTGATGAAGGGGGCCTGACCGTTGGTGGTCATCAGGGTCACGACCTGATACTGGATGGTCTGGACACCGCGGTTGATCTCGTTGCGCAGGCGGCGCTCCACGATCTCCTTCTTACGCTCCGGGGTAACGTCCAGCCCTTCCATCTCCGCCTCGACCTCAGCGGCGATCTTCTTGCGGGAGACATCCACAAAGGGAGCCAGATGGGTCAGGCTGATGCTCTGACCGCCGTACTGGTTGGATGCCACCTGCGCAATGATCTGGGTGGCAATGTTGCAGGCGGTAGAAAAGCTGTGGGGCTTTTCAATATAGGTGCCGGAGATCACGGTGCCATTCTGCAGCATATCCTCCAGGTTGACCAGATCGCAGTTGTGCATGTGCTGCGCAAAGTAGTCGGAATCGTGGAAGTGGATCAGGCCCTCGTTGTGTGCCTTGACGATCTCCGGGTCCAGCAGAAGGCGGGCGGTCAGGTCTTTGGAGATCTCACCAGCCATATAGTCACGCTGGACGCTGTTCACGGTGGGGTTCTTGTTGGCGTTCTCCTGCTTGACTTCCTCGTTCTGGCACTCGATCAGGCTGAGGATGCGCTCGTCGGTGGTGTTGGTCTGGCGCTTCAGGCTCTGCACATAACGGTAGGTGATATAATGGCGGGCTACATCGTGGGCCTGAATGTCCATCAGCTTGTTCTCCACCATATCCTGGATCTCTTCCACGCTCACGGCACGGTTCAGTGCCTGGCACTGCTCCGTGACATCGTTGGCGATGGACAAGATCTGCTCCTGGGTCAGGCTGCTCTTGCGGCTGACCGAATCGCTGGCCTTGGTGACCGCAGTGATGATCTTGGTGATATCAAATGGAACTTCCGAACCGTTGCGCTTGATGATCTTCATAGTGTTCCTCCGTCGTTCTATCTGTGTACAGTTCAAACGGGTGCCTCTTGCGAAAGAGGCACCCGCAAAGCAGTCTTGGGATGCGTTCAATTGATGTGATTCTATGATATCACTATTTAGTGATATGTCAATGGAGAAACCACTACATTTTGTGTTTTGGCGGTTTCGCCAAAATTGAGCCAAGAATCTTGGAGCAAAATTTGAGGCCAAAGCTCTTGACAAACTGTGCAAGGAAAGTGTTTGCATTCCGGGGCGTAATATCCACGGCGGTGTATACTTCTCTGGAAGTTTGGATAGAACAATACCTTATTATATAGAGAAAAATGACCTCTGAGGTCCCTGCAGCCTTCTGCGTCAAGGAACGTGTAAATTACAGTTAAAAAACTAGTCAAAAAGTCAAAGACGCAAAAAGAAACGAAAAAAGTGAAAAAAGGGGTTGCCAAACGTGTCGGGATATGGTATTATACTTGAGCGCCAAGGGCCGCCGGAAAGAATGACTTCTGAAAGCGGCAGAAGCAAAGCGAAAGAACCAA
>ENA-ORLU01001864-ORLU01001864.1-human-gut-metagenome-genome-assembly--contig:-NODE-1864-length-14095-cov-2.659509_pt1 | contig 14095 bp, 8 predicted proteins | sample MGYA00243009_ERZ508833 | MGnify/ENA primary metagenome ERZ508833 (study PRJEB26277, sample SAMN04329763) | human gut metagenome | biome: human-associated habitat | host: Homo sapiens | place: USA...
AATGCTTTCCCACTCCTCCGGCTGATTATTCCCTGACCATCGAGCTGGATGTTTTTGATGCCCCCTTCGCCCCTCTGATCATGGCAGAAGTGGAGTTTGGAAGCAAAGAAGCAGCAGAGGCTTTCGTCCCTCCCGCATGGTTTGACAAAGATGTCACCTACTGCAAGGAATACCACAATTCCTATCTGGCTCTGGAGCTGCATCACGCTCCGGAAAATTCCTAAAATGTAACTGCAGTCATTCAAAATGCACGGTAATTCCCCATCGGGAATCCCGTGCATTTTATTTTTTCTGTCTATACCACTGTAAAACAGCGGATACTTTCTTTCAACTGTCCCACTGCACCGGTCAGATCATCCACCGCATAGGAAATATCCTTCATCTCCTGCTGTAATCCCCGGTTGTTGTTCTTTACCACCGCCAGCTTTTCCGTACTGTCCTCCACGGTTGCTTCCATCTGTGAGTTAGCACTATTGACATTCTGCAGTACCGACAACAGTTCATCGATCTTCTGTCGGAATTCATTCATCATCTCATCCACATGATCCGCAGCCTCATGATAATTTGTGCCCGTATCCTCCAGAGCATCGTAATCTCTCATGACTCTGGTATTCACAAAATCCAAAAGTTTTGTAGCATTTTCGGAAAGTTCTTCCACGCTTTCCACTACCCGGTTACTTATCTCCTGGATATTATTGGCTGACTCTCTGGAGCTGTCTGCGAGCTTGCGGATCTCCTCCGCCACGACTGCGAATCCCCGGCCTGCTTCTCCTGCTCTGGCAGCCTCGATAGACGCATTCAGTGCCAGCAGATTCGTTGTTCCAGCAATTCCCAGGATTTCTTCCGTCAGTTCCGTGATCTTGTGGATCTGCCTGCTGTTGGCGATGGACTCCGTCATTGCCGTGTCGATCTCCTTCATCACCTGGGTTGCCTCCTGCTTACTCGCCACCGCCGTTGCCTTCATTTTTCCGGCCCTATCCTTGATATCCGCCGCATAATTGCGTCCATCCTGTGCCACCTCCAGCATGTTCTCCACCGTGGTATCCAGCACCCCGGTATCCTGTTGCACCCCTCCGATAGCCTCCGTGACAGACTGCATGCCACCAGCCATCACTCCCAGCTTCTGGGTGGTGTCCTCCGCGGTGGCATTTACCTTTTCCACATTGGAGATAATATGTCCGCAGCTCTCGGTAATCGCCCTTATGATGGTCTGCATCTGCGCTACCAGATCATTGATGGCCATGGATAATCTGCCGACTTCATCCCCCGATTTCACCCGGATCCGTCTGGTAATGTCACCTCTGTTATTGCGAATGCCTTCCACCAGTTCATCCACCTGCCTCGTAGCATATTTCACCGGACCGATGACCCAGATCCGCAATCCCAGCATGATCACCACGACTACTGCAAGCAGTACCAGACTTGCCACCGCCACGATCATGGGCACTCTGGCCGCACTCTGCTCCATCTGTCCCTGTGCCTGTGCCATCTGCTCTCCGGTGATCTCCAGCATCTGATTCATATAGCTTTCAATATGTTCATTGAACATCGGCAGATTCGATGTGGCAGACACATAGGCCTGCGTCTTATTCTCTGCACTGGTGACCAGCAGACTCTCCACGGTCTTTTTGTATTTTGCCAGTTCCGCAGAAGCACTGTCAAACGCCTCTCTCCGGGCATCCCCCTCAGACAGCAGTCCTTCGAACTCCGTCATCTGTTGTTCCATATCAGTGATCTCCTGCAGGATCTTATCCGACAAATTTTCCATTGTCACACTGTTGGTGGTCATGACATGGGTCAACACCTGCCCGTTAATGTAAGTAAACTGTCTGGAAAGCTCCGAGATTTTCTCCTGTTCAGCCACCTGACCGGCCACGATTTCATCGTTGGTTACAATGACCGATTGCAACGTCTGCACCAGCACTCCCATACAGCTGAGTGCAGCAACTGCCAGCAGCAGTAAAAGTGCCACGATCTTGACTCCGATCCCGACTCCTTTTTTCTGCTTTCCTTCCCGCTTCTTCCGTTCTTTTCCCTTATTCATGCTCTTCTCCTCCCAATACCATCAAAAGGGCCTGCAGCGCATATGCACCGGGCCCTTTTGATTAGATATGTAGAAATTAATTCTTGGCAATTAATTTTCCACCACGTTTGGATACAACATCGAAGATAACTGCTGCCAGAAGTACCAGACCCTTGACTACCTTCTGCATATTCTGATCGACACCCATCAGAGACATACCCAGGTTAATAACACCCATCAGTACAGCACCTACGATAACTCCGGGTACAGTTCCGGTTCCGCCGTATGCGGAAGCACCGCCGATGAAGCAGGAACCGATGGCATCCATTTCATAGTTCTGTCCGTATGTCGGCTGTGCGGAAGTCATACGTGCAATGGTTACCATACCAGCTAACGCTGCCAGGAATCCCATGTTCATATAAGCCAGGAAATAAACCTTGTTGGTATTGATACCGGATAATTTGGTGGCCTTCTCATTACCGCCCACTGCGTAGAAATAACGTCCTACAGTAGTGTTGGAAGTGATGTAACCGTATACCATGATAACAATCAGTACCCAGATCAATACGCTGGGAATACCTTTGTGCTGTGCCAGACGATAGCTGAATGCCAGGATCACTGCAGCGATCACTACGATTTTGCCGATCGTGGAACCCATGCTGGGAGCTTCGTATCCTTTTTTCACCTTGTCGGCTCTATTCTTCAGCTGTAACACTGCAAAGATCACTGCAGCGATCACACCGGCAAATACACAGGTCAGATTGATGGGACCATTACCGAAGAAATCGGGAATATAACAGTCAGCACCGCCACCGAACAGATTTACGAATGTAGTGCAGTCCTTAATGGATACGGTCATACCCTGCAGGACTACGTTGCTTAATCCTCGAAAAGCCAGCATGCCGGCCAATGTCACGATGAAAGGCGGGATTCTCACATAAGCGATCCAGAAACCCTGGAAAGCACCGATCAGTGTACCGATAACAAACATGATCAGAATAGCCAGCCACATGTTCATTTTCATGTTGACCATGAGTACCGCTCCGATGGCACCGACGAAACATACAACAGATCCAACGGACAGATCGATGTTACCGCCGGTCAGGATACATAACAGCATACCGGTTGCCAGAATAAACACATATGCGTTCTGCGAGATCAGACTGCTGACATTCATGGGAAGCAGGATTGCTCCTCCGGTTCTCCATGCAAAAAATGCCGTAACCACGATCAGTACGAGGATCATGGTATATCTTTTTATAAAATCGAGGCCCTTTGTTTTATTCATGCCAATGCTCCTTTCTTACCGGCTGATAATATCTTGGACATGATAAGCTCCTGTGTTGCCTCACTGCCCGCCAGTTCTCCTACTATTTTTCCTTCGTTCATTACATAGATCCGGTCGCACATGCCAAGAATCTCAGGCAGCTCCGAGGAGATCATGATAACCGATTTTCCTTCTGCCACCAGTTGGTTAATGATGCAGTAGATTTCGTATTTTGCACCAACATCAATACCTCTCGTCGGCTCATCCAGGATCAGGATATCCGGATCTGTGAACATCCATTTTGCCAAAAGTACCTTCTGTTGATTACCGCCGCTTAAGTTTCCTACATTCTGCTCCACAGTTGGACATTTCGTATTCAGTTTGTTCTTATAGTCTACCGCCACATTGTACTCTTTGTCTTTATCAATAACAGTATGTCTGCTGATGGCATCCAGATTTGCCAGAGTTGTATTAATCTTGATCGGGTTGCTCAGAATCAGTCCGTTGCCCTTTCGATCCTCCGTCACATATGCCAGATGATTTTTGATGGCTTCCTGTACAGTATTCAGCTGTACTTTTTTGCCGTTGATATACAGTTCGCCGCTGATGTTGGAACCATAACTTTTGCCGAACAGGCTCATGGCCAGTTCCGTTCGTCCCGCACCCATCAGGCCGGAAATTCCCACTACTTCACCTTTTTTCACATTAAGATTGACATTATCCACCACCTTACGGTCAGAATACAGTGGATGATGCACGGTCCAGTTTTTGACCTCCATCAGGACCTCTCCGATCTTCGGCTCTCTCTTCGGGAATCGGTCGGCGATCTCTCTTCCTACCATTCCTTTGATGATCCGGCTCTCGGTAATATCATCTTTTCCCTTCACAAGCGTTTCGATGGTAGATCCGTCACGAATGACGGTGATCTTATCTGCCACATAAGAAATCTCATTCAGCTTATGAGAGATGATGATGGATGTCATTCCCTTTTTCTTGAGTTCCAGCATCAGATCCAACAGTGCCTTGGAATCCGTCTCATTCAGAGAGGCAGTAGGCTCATCCAGGATCAGAAGTTTTGCGTTCTTGGCCAGTGCCTTCGCAATCTCTACCAGCTGCTGTTTTCCTACGCCAATATCCTTTATCAATGTCTGGGGGCCTTCCTTCAGGCCTACGGTCTTCAAAAGTTCTGCCGCCCTGGCATTGGTTTCATTCCAGTTGATTTTGTACTTATGTCCCCGTTCATTGCCCAGAAACATATTTTCCCCGATCGTCATATAGGGAATCAGTGCAAGCTCCTGATGAATGATTACGATACCCTTTTCCTCACTGTCCTTGATCTTATCAAATTTGCAGACCTCACCGTCATAGATGATGTCCCCTTCGTAAGACCCATACGGATAAATACCGCTCAATACATTCATCAATGTGGACTTTCCTGCGCCGTTTTCGCCTACAAGTGCGTGGATCTCTCCCTCTTCCACCTGCAGGTTTACATTGTCAAGTGCTTTTACACCGGGGAATGTTTTGGTTATATTTTTCATTTCCAATAAGATTTTTGCCAATGGTATTCCTCCCAAGTCTTATTTCCACATTATCTAATCAAACCGTTCTATTTTGCTTTCCCATGAATACGGCAGGCGGGAAACGCCCGCCTGCCGTAAGGATCCCGCAGGATCCATATTATTTTATAAAATTACTGTAAATCTGCTTCTGTGTAGTAACCGGAATCGATGAGCAGCTCTTTGTAGTTGCTTGCATCAGCGAATACGGGCTCGCACAGGTAAGAAGGAATGACACCGGTACCATTGTCATAGGTTGTGGTATCGTTGACAGGTGCTTCGCCGCCCTTCATGACTGCGTCTACCATCTCTACTACCTTGGATGCCAGAGTACGGGTATCCTTGAAGATGGACATGGACTGTTTGCCGGAGATCATATTCTTAACGTTGGGCTTATCGCAGTCCTGACCGGTAATGATAGGCCACTCGCCGGTGTAGTTAGCTTCCAGAGAGTTAGTTACACCCAGTGCAGTGGAGTCGTTGGAGCACAGAACGGCATCCAGCTTGGTTCCGTCTGCATAGTTAGCGGAAATGATAGCGTCCATTCTGGACTGTGCGGTCTCAGTAGACCAGTTAGCGGTTGCAACGGTTTCGAAATCGGTCTGTCCGGATTTTACTACCAGCTTACCTGCGTCAATGTAGGGCTGCAGCACATCCATGGCACCGCCGAAGAAGAATCTTGCGTTGTTGTCACCGGGATCACCGGTTACCAGCTCGATATTGAAAGGTCCTGCTGCATTGTCCAGATCCAACTGATCTCTGATGTATTCACCCTGTTTCGTACCTACCATGTAGTTATCGAAGGTTGCGTAATAAGTAACTGCATCGGAGTTCATGATCAAACGGTCATATGCGATAACCGGAATGTCTTTTTCCTTAGCCTGCTCCAGAACGGTTCCAAGAGAGTCACCGTCGATGGATGCGATAACCAGAAGTTCGCAGCCGGAGTTGATCATATTCTCGATCTGGGATACCTGTGTGGGAATATCGTTAGATGCGTACTGCAGATCTACATCATAGCCTGCTGCCTCCAGCTGAGCCTGCATGTTGCTACCATCCTGATTCCATCTCTGCAGATCCTTGGTGGGCATTGCTACACCGACCTTACCGCCGCCTGTTGCACCAGAAGTCTCTGTCTTTGCTTCTGCGGAAGTCTCCGTCTTTGCTTCTGCGGAAGTCTCCGTCTTATTGTCCGTTGCCGGTGTGGTTGCCTGCTGTCCCCCATTGGATCCACATCCTGCAAGCATTGTAACAGCCATGGCTGTTGCAAGAAGTGTGCTTAATAATTTCTTCCTCATAAAAAGTAACCTCCCTTGTTTGGTTTGTTTTTGTTGACAAGTAGAGAATACCATAGATCAAATAGCATGATTTTATGACCTTCTGCACTTTTCTGTGCTGTCCGGAAGGCAAAAATAAGCTGTGCTAGCAATATTTTGTCTGCAAGCACAGCTATCTTACCAAATTTTTCCTAATCCTAGTTTTCTGCGTTCACGATCCCGTCAGGGCATTTCGGCAGGGACATTCAGATAGACATCTTCCTTCAGATGGAATCCACTGCCTATGATCACATCATTGATATTGGTCTTATCCACGCTGATGGGTTCCAGTCCGATATAGGGCACCTGATAGTTTCCGCTTTCTATCGTCACAGTCTCTTCTGGAAGCTCCTTTCCTTCTGCCAGAAGCACGGCACATTCCGCAGCCTTCTGGGCCAGCTTCTCCACTGGCTTATAAACCGTCATGACCTGTGTTCCTTCTACGATCCGCTGACAGGCTTCCAGATCGGCATCCTGCCCAACGACCATGATGTCTCCCGCCATCCTCTTTTCCTTCAGGGCATGCACCACCTTACTGGCCAGATCATCGTTGCCACACATGATGGCATCCGCTTCCGAGACAACATCCATATGGTCATAGACATAGGCCGCTGCGAGCTCCGCTTTCCATCCGTCCGCATGCATGGAATCCAGGATTGTCACCTGATGATCCTCCATCACCTTCCGGAATCCTTTCTCTACCATAGCCACGTTGCTGTCCACCGCAGAACCTCCCAGCATCAGCACTTTTCCACCAGACAGCCCGTTATCCACCAGTGCTTCTCCCATCATGGTGCCGACGCGCTCGTTGTCGAAAGTGATATACAGATCAATATCCGAATCCATGATCATTCGGTCGTAGGCGATGACTTTAATCCCTGCTTCCTTCGCCTTTTGCACCTGCTCTGCCAGCCCCTCGGAATCAATGCAGATGATGACAATAACGTCCATTCCCTTATCAATGAAATAATTGATCTGTTTCTTCTGCTGTTCCAGATCCCCGTTGGCATTCTGTACATTGACCTCCGCCCCCAGTTCCTTGGCTGTGGATACGAAGATATCCCGGTCTGTCTGCCACCTCTCGATGACAAAAGAATCGAAGCTCATGCCGATCTGGATCTTCCGGTCCTGTGCGGCATCCCCGGACGTTTTACTGCTGTCCAGATTACCGCAGGCGCCGAGTGTCAGCACACAGACAAGCACAACCGCTGCATATTTCCACATTTTTTTCATTTTACACACTGCCCTGTTCATATATTTTTCCCCGATTCTCCTTATAGACCGTCGGAGTGACCCCCACGTTCTTTTTAAAGCTGCGGCTGAAATAATTCGGATCTGAATATCCCGTTCTGACGCAGATCTCCTTCATGGAGCACTCCGTGGTCTCCAACAGTTCCTTTGCCTTATCCATTCGCAGATTCGTCAGATATTCGATGAAATTCTCTCCCGTGGTTTCCTTGAAAAGCTTGCTGAAATAATACGGGCTGATATTGACCTCTCTGGATACATCATCCAGGGAAATGTCTTTGTGGTAATTATTCTTAATGTAATTTTTGGCCATTTCAATGATACTGCCGGACTTCTCTTCTCTCTTGTTCAAAACATTGCGGCAAGACTCTTTTACCTTTTCCAGGAACCAGGTCTTCATGGCCGATGGCTCTGCCATCTCCATGACCTGCGGCAGATAATCCGCCCGGGAGTTCAATTGATAAGTCATTCCGCCTTTCTCATAGGCAATGTGTTCCGACCACAGCACAAATTCCAGGATCTTCAGGCGCATGTTCATCAAATCCGATCCGATGTCCGTCATCCAGTCAAAAAATGCCGCTGCCGTTGCCGAAGCATTATCGATGTCTCCGTCCTCAATCTCCGCAAACAGCTTCTTCTCCAGTTTCACCGGATAGTTTCCGGCAAATTCGCAGCGGATCGGCAGATCATCCACATGAGCCACACTGCCCGTGGATGCCACCAGTGCATTCAGCGCCTCGGTATAGGACTCTGATGCCATGAGAAAATCCTTCGGTCCTCCGATGCCGATACGGAAGCTGATATCCGTACGCTTGCGCATGTAGCGCACCAGTTCCCTGGCTTTCTCGATCAGTTCAATACGTTCGTTGTAATCCATTATTTCTTTTTCGTAAGGAACCAGCACCGCCAGCTTATTGGCCATCACCGTTCCCACGATACAGTCAAAGTGTTCCTTCAGACAATCCCTTACCTCCTGATAATGCTTCTGCATCCGGACACTGCTGCCCACTGCGTTCGTCATATGATTGCCCTGCTGCTCGTCACCGCTGACCACCGCGATCATATAAGCATACTGCCGCGTAATCCCCAGAATGGAACGGTAATTCTCGATATCCTCCCTGAAATGCTCCTGCAGGAGAATATTGTGGATCAGTCCACTTTCAATAATGGGAACCACTGTCTCCAGCTTTTCCTTGATCAACAGCTCATTTTTCCGCTTCAGACGCTCGGCATCGATATTTTCCATGGCCTTGCGAAGAGCGTTCACGATCCTGGTCTTCTCCATGGGTTTGGTGATATACTCCATAACTCCCAGCTTGATTGCTTCCTTGGCATAGTCGAATTTATCATAGGCCGACATCACAATAAACACCGTGTGATTATTGGTCCTGCGGATCTCTTTCATGGCATCGATGCCGTTGATCCCCGGCATCTGGATATCCATGACTGCAATGTCCGGTCGAAAGCTCTCCGCCAGTTCGATGACACTCCTTCCGGTTTTGGCATACTGCACTTCACAGATATCCTTAAATTCTTTCTCAATAATGAACTTCAGGGAATCGATCACGATTCCTTCATCATCTGCCAACATGATCTTATACATCTGCTTTTTCTCTCTCCTTTACCGGAAGATACAGGATCACTTCCGTGCCCTGGTTCCTGCCATCACTACGGATCGTCATGACATCTTCGTTCTGGGTGAACAGCTTCAGTCTTGCTATGACATTTCCCATGGCGATACCGTTGGAACCGGAGCTCTGCCGCTCCTCATGGTAGGTTCCATTTCTCAGCTTCTCTATGATCTCCGCATCCATACCGATGCCGTTGTCCCGGATACTGATGACCAGCGTATCTTCTTCCCCGTAATACACCTTCAGCCAGATCCGTCCTTCTCCACTCATCTCCCGGATACCGTGATTTACACAATTTTCCACAATGGGCTGCAGGATCATGCTGGGCACGGCACAATCCAACAGATCCTCCGAAATCTCCTTTTCATAATGAATATCTCCGGAAAAGCGGACATTCAGGATATAAATATAATGATCGATCAACTCCAGTTCCTCCCGGAGCGTGACGATATCATTGCCCTTTTTCACATTATAGCGGAAGAAATCCGCCACATTCTGTATATAATCATAGGTTCGGTCCGCCCCCTCCATCATCGCCAGCTGAGCTCCGGCATTGAGGGTGTTGAACAGAAAATGGGGATTGATCTGCGCCTGCAGATATTTCAGCTGCGCATCCTTCAGATGGGATTCCATCAGAAGTTCCTTCTCCATCAGTGAACGCTGGATCTCCATACTCTGCCGCAGTCTCTCCAGATATTGTCTGATACTGATAACCATCTGGTTGAACGCTCCGGTTACCACGCCGATCTCATCCTCCGACTGCACCGGCAGAAGTTCCGTATCAAAATTTTCACCCGCCACTTCATTGGCCATTACCGTGAGCCTCTTCAACGGACTGATGATTTCTCCCGTCAGTTTTACCACAATGGCCACGCTGATCACTGCCACGATCGTCAGGGTAATGACACTGAACAGTTCAAAGCTGCGGAATGCCACTGACAGGCGGCTGTAGTTCTCGGAATTGCTGCGGAACTGTTCGTTATTCAGACTGTATATATAAGTATTTATGTACTCATACATCTGGGTGGCATTTTCATAGCGCACCCTGTATTTTTCCACGTTTCGTCCTCTCTTGGCTTCGATGGTCTGCCCCACCAGATCCAGATACTCCTCAGACATATGCCGGATGCTACGCTCCATCCGTCGAAAGGTGGCTTCCGTCACGTCATCACTCAACCCCTGTACCATCTGGGCATAAATCTGTTCACTGCGATAGAATTCCTCCAGGGAATCACTGGTCTTGGAATCCAGATACTCTGTCATGCTGTCCTGTACTGCCGTCAGGGCATCCGACAGTTCATTCAGCCGCAGATTCCCCTGATAGACCATATCGATTTCAGCGGACATGCTGTTGATGCCAAGGATCAGAATTACCGTCACCGCAAACACCACCAGATTTACCAGAATAAAAATGCTGCTCATCTTCGCCTGAAGAGACAGCTGCCGAAATTTCTTTGTCATACCCCGCCTCACTCTGCCTCTTCCTGTTTGCCTAAATACTCTTCCACGTTGCTCTGATCGATCACGGTAACATCTGCCGTAAAATACTGGCTCGTATAACCGTAATTGTAATATTCCTGCAACGCATCCACACAAAATGCCCCCATCTGTTCCGTGTCAATGGAGATCGTTGCTGTGATGACATTGCGTTCGATAGCCTTTAATATAGTATCCGTGTCATAATATCCGAGAATGGCGATCTCTCCCACACAGTTGTAATCCACCACAGCCTGGTAGACACAGGTCGTACTCAGTTCGTTCAGACAGATGATAATATCCGGAAGAGTCTGGTCCATAAAAATATCCCGGATGGACTCCTCGACGGAGAAGGTATTGGTGTCATCCACCGTGATCAGAGACATCTGGATCTCCGATCCCTGAAGCTTCTCCTGTTCCAGAGCATCCTGAATTCCGGAACACACGATATTCTGGGCAGAATTCAGTGCGTGAGCATTCATCAGTACCGCTACCTTTAACGGATCTTCTGTATCCTCTGCCGCTGCCAATTTCAGCACCTGTCTTCCATACTCTCTTCCCAGATTATAACTTCCCACACCCACAAAGCTGCATCTGGCACTGTGGGTATTGTCTCCATACAGGGTAACTACCGGAATTCCACGGTCTACCGCCTCATCAATCAGCTCCGACATCTCGTCACTTTCATCGGATTCCACCAGAATACCGTCCACACCGGATGTCATGGCGATCCGCATAAGGTCGGATCTGGAATATTCCTGAGACAAGTGCTCCCCCAGCAGGTCCACATATACATTTTCCGCCTGCCCCCGCTCATAGGCTCCGCGGTATACCGACTGCCAGAAGTCCGGCTTCCGATCCTCCGTGATCATCACATAATACTGGTCATATTTTTCCTTTTCTGTTACTTTATGAAACTCCCGCACATAGGAACGAAAAATAATTGTGCATATCGAAATGACTGCAATAACAAACACCAGAAACCCTATAATGATCCCCTGGCCTCTGTTTCTGCCCATTTTTTCAGCCTTATGACGCATATGTATCTCTCCCAAACCGGAATCCCTGACAGAATTCCGCCCAATCTACTGTTAAAGATACCATATAAAAATGCTATTTTCCACATTCGTGCAAAAATGTCCAAAAATATACAGATAGTCCACTAAAAAATGCTATTCCCCGGAACTAAAATACGGAAGGCTTATCGCCTTCCGCATTTTTATACTCTTGCATATAATTTTGCCATTTTATAAATCTTCTTCGCCAGCTTTGGATCCAGTGCATTCTTATCCATACGCCATTTCCAGTTGCATCCCAGAGTGGAGGGCGTGTTGATCCTGGCGCTGCTGTCCAGCTCCAGATAATCCTGCATGGGAATGATTGCGGTATCCGCACAGCTGGACAATGCTGCCCGGATGATCTCAAAGCAAAGCTTCCTGTCCTTCTTATGTCCCAGATATTTCTTTGCAAATTTCTTGTCCTTCTCCGGCATATTCTGTAAGAACCCCACCGTAGTATCGTTATCGTGGGTTCCGGTATAGACCACACAGTTCTTGTCATAATTGTGCGGCAGATATTCACTGTCACTCCCGGCATCAAAAGCAAACTGAAGAATCTTCATTCCGGGATACCCGGTCTTCTTCACCAGACGGATCACGCTGGGAGTCAGAAATCCCAGATCTTCCGCGATCACTTTCTTCCTGCCCAGTTTCTTCTTCATGACATCGAACAGTTCGTAACCGGGACCCTTTTCCCAATGGCCGTTCTCCGCCGTCGGATCTCCGTAAGGAACGAACCAGTATTCATCAAATCCCCGAAAATGATCGATACGAAGCACATCGTACAGCTGATAGCAATAAGCGATCCGCTGCATCCACCACTCGTAACCGGTCTTCTTATGATACTTCCAGTCGTAGAGCGGATTGCCCCATAACTGTCCGGTCTCGGAGAAACAATCGGGTGGACATCCCGCCACTCCGATGGGCCGGCCTTCCTTATCCAGCTGGAACAGCTTCGGGTTTGCCCAGGTATCGGCACTGTCAAATGCCACATAGATGGGAATATCCCCTACGATCTCAATGCCTTTCTTATTGGCATAGGCTTTCAGTTCTTTCCACTGTTTTGCAAACAGGTACTGTTGGAAGCAATAAAATGCGATTTCTTCCGCCAGCTTCTTACGGTATTTGCGAAGTGCCGCTGCTTTTCTGAGACGGATGTCCTCGTCCCATTCCATAAAGCAGACACCGCCAAAAGCATTTTTCACCGCCATATACAGAGCGTAGTCATCCAGCCAGTACGCATTTTCCGTAAGGAATTTCTGATAGTCTCCGGTCTCTGTAAGGCCCTGTTCCCTGGCATTGTCAAACGCAATTTTCAGAACTTTAAAACGGGACAGATAAATCTTCTCATAGTCCACATAATGCTCATTGTCTCCGAAATCATAGCTGTCACAGATCTCTTTTGTCAGATAGCCGTCTTCGATCAGAAGCTCCATGTCAATATAGTAGGGATTCCCCGCAAAGGTGGAAAAGGACTGGTACGGAGAATCGCCGTAGCCGGTAGGACCTAACGGCAGGATCTGCCAGAGATGGTTGCCTGATTTTTCCAGGAAGTCCACAAAACGGTAACTTTCCTTACCGAAGGTTCCGATACCATTTGCCGAGGGAATACTGGATATCGGCAGCAGAATTCCCTGTTTTCTTACATTTTTCTTCATTGCTTTTGTATTTATCTTTATTTTCTTTAATTTTTGCTTTATTTCCATTTAATTCTATTTTTCTGATTTCTTTTATTTTTTCTTGTTCACCATATTTTTCGTTTATATAATCTTCAATATCTTTATTTTCTTCTAGTTCTTGTAATATATCTTCTCTTGGTAAGCCGTTTATTGCTTCTTTTATTTCTTCAGCAATTTTTGGTTCTTTTATTGAATCCTCTAGTATTAATATATTATTTTCCATTATTTCATCATTTAATACACCAATTTTTATACTTCCTATATAATACTCATAAATATGTTCATTTTTTCCTTGTTTTACTGTTATTTCAGCTAACTCTCCATTTTCTAAATATATTCTCATATTTTTCCTCTTTCTTTAAAAATGAAATTACACAATTTTTGCTATTAAATCATAATTTTTTACATCTATAACTTCACATTTTACAAAAGTATTTAAGATATTTTCTTGTCTATCATTTTTAATATAAACAAGTCCATCTATTTCTGGTACATCTTGCATTGTTCTTCCTATATAAAATTTATTGTCAAATGATGTTTCTTCAATTAATACTTCACATTTTTTTCCAATCTTATTTTTTAGTATATCATTTGAAATTTTTTGTTGTTGTGACATTTTTTTATTATATCTTGCTTTTTTTGTATTTCCATGTATTTGGTCTGGTAATTTAGCAGCTGGTGTTCCTTCTTCTTTTGAATATTGGAAAGCACCTAATTTATCAAATTTTGTTTCTTTTACAAAATCTTCTAATTCTTTAAAATCTTCTTTAGTTTCTCCTGGGAAACCTACAATTAATGTAGTTCTAATTGTTACATCTGGTATAGCTTTTCTTATTTT
>ENA-ORLU01001870-ORLU01001870.1-human-gut-metagenome-genome-assembly--contig:-NODE-1870-length-14061-cov-2.966247_pt1 | contig 14061 bp, 7 predicted proteins | sample MGYA00243009_ERZ508833 | MGnify/ENA primary metagenome ERZ508833 (study PRJEB26277, sample SAMN04329763) | human gut metagenome | biome: human-associated habitat | host: Homo sapiens | place: USA...
CGCCAACTGATAGACCTCGATATGATGACGGGCCATATTCTCCAAGAAATGAAAAGCGACAGACTTAGATCCGCGTGTATCGAACACATAGCCCTGTACCGCCTCCTTCCGCGCCTCAGAAGCCGTACGTTCATAATATTCCTTCTGATAAGCCAGCAAACGGGTACGCATCGCCTTGGCCGCTTCCAGCGTAGCGCAAGAGGCTAATGCCTGATTCCGGATCGTCCAGCCAAAGGTCCATTCCCCGCTCGGGGTATTACGCAAATGTCCGCGCGTGGAACCTTGCTCATATAGCAGGCAAACGGATCCATGCGCATCTCCATAAGCAGCCCCTTTTCCGTAATAGAAGTCATCATAACCCTCCTTCGAATAATAAGTCGTCCCAATCCGATCGAGTGCCTTTGCCGTATAAGAAGAAATCTCGGCCGTCAAGTCTTGATTAAGCTGGGGAGTAAACGGATGAGTACGCTTAGGATGTCCCGGACTGAAATAATAAGGACGTAACGCCCCTTGCTCATGTTGATCCACGACCACATTGGGCAACCATTCAAAATATCCATTTAAGCCATTGATTCCCTCGGGATGTTGTGCCATAAGCAGGTCGCGATTGCAATCGATCCAATAATGGTTCGTACGACTGGAAGGCCAAGGCTCGGTAAACTCACGTGATTTTATATCGCTAACATTCGTGAAACTTCTAGAGGAATTCACCCACGACGCAAACCGATTGATTCCATCCGGATTGGCTCCGGGAGTCATCACGACAATCTCTTGGTCTAGTAATTCCTCGATCTCAGGCCCTTGTGCCGCCGCCAAATGATAGGCAACAGCCAACGAAGCGTTCACACCCGATGCCTCATTTCCATGAATGCTATAAATCAAGCTTACGATCACAGGCATGTCGTCTATCACCACGCTTCTCGATTTCGCCACGTCGCTCAACTTTAAGTGCTCCTCCTTCAGTCGATCTATATTTTTTTGGTTCTTGGCCGAAGTAAACACGACCTCTATAAAAGGACGGTGCTGATAGGTACGCCCCGTCTCCCTAATCGTGACACGGTCGCTGCATCGCGCCAATGTTCTCATATATTCCACTACTTGATCCCATCCGGCATGTTGTTCTCCAAGCTGGAATCCCAAGATTTTTTCCGGGGTAGGAACCTGAGGGTCATAAACATGAGAACCTTCCGGCAAGAAATACGTCAAATCATACGGATACTCATCCGCTTGTGGTTGAGCAAAAACACCTGTCGCCAAGAAGATTGGCAACAGGCACATTAAAAAAAATCTTCTCATAACTATTTATTTACTTTATGGATTCGGTTCGCAAAGCGGATTCAGCTGAGTCTCTTTATCAGGAATAGCCCATTGCCAATCCCTATGTCCGGCCGGGCGATATCTGTTCCCGTTACCCGTCACCGTTCCATCTCCATACATATTGTAATTAGAAGCTTCTGGATCCACCACTTTAGGCATTGCGTCTTTGTTCCAATATTCAATCAAACCATTCGGGAAAACCTCAGGACGAGGAGCCGGTCCACGGTCCAAATCCATATTCAAACGTTTCAAGTCGAACCAACGGAAACCTTCCCCCCAAAGCTCTATGCGACGTTGAGTCATCACCTCTTCGATCAAGTTTTCGCCCGTTTTCGTAGACAACGTATACTCCGGATCCCGATGACTTGCCAGCGGATAAAGAGCCTGAGCCGCTTTGCCTGGCTCCCCAGCACGTGCATATCCCTCCGCCATGATCAACATCATCTCCGGCAAGCGCATGAAAGGAACATCCCTGCCACCTTTCGTCGTAGGATCCGATACGATAAACTTATTGGCCATATAATTAGCATACGCTTTACTGTTACACTCCGCCCGGATCGGTCGCGGAAGGGTATTGGGATCGGTCGCCCTCGGAAACCAAATTCCTTTACGCACATCGGTATCACTGATCTTGTCGTATAACTTATTATAAATCGCACGAGGGGTATTGCCATTATACGAAATGATCTCATTCGACATATATCCATGGAAGTGAGTCAAGTTCGGAGCTTGCTGCAACAAAGGATTCGATCCCCACAACCATTCTGTATTTGATTGATCGCTGAAACGATCATTCAATGTCGTATAGGTATCATCTTGCAATTTGGCTCCTGATAGGTCAACGACCAATTTAGCCATTTCAGCCGCTTCCAACCATTTACCTTGCGTCAATAAGATACGAGCCTTCAAACCGCGAGCCACGTGCAAATCAATATGCGACTTATTTGTCCGTTTCTCCTCCGTAGCACCCAATAATTGGATCGCCAAGTCGATATCCTCATTGATCTGCGTATACACCTCCTCTACAGAAGCTCTCGCTCTCGGCTCCGTTGAGTTATCGTTACGAATTACCACACCCAATTGCGTGTTATCGCCCTCTGCCTTATAACGGCCGCCATACATCTGTACCATCGTGAAATAGGCGAAAGCCCGGTAAAAATGGGCTTGTCCCTTGATATAATTCCTCTCGCTCTCCAAACCTTCCGCAGCATCGATATTATCGATAATCATACTACTGTTAGAGATAAAATATTGCAACAAGCGATAAAAATGGGTCGCGCTACCGATCGTCGCATTCCGATGGCTCGACCATTGAGCCTGCTTTTGGAACTGCGCATTGCTGTACGTATATACCAAATCATCCCCCATCACCTCATACCAAATCATCAACATATCGTAACCGCCATAAAAAGCAGAACTAGACAGATCGCCCGTCCACATCAATTTATGCAAGCCATTTACAGCCAACATAGCCGATTGGGTATCATTGAACACCGCTTGTTCATCCACCGTTTGTGTGGAAGTTGTCTCCAAAAAATCCTCCTTACAGCCATTGAATAATACCGCAAAGGATATCAACACTAGTATATATATTTTTTTCATAGGAAACATGATTTAAAAAGTAAGATTCAAACCAAAAGTAAATACTCTCGCAGGCAAATAAACATCTGCATTACCACTATATCCTGAGAATATGTTTGAACGAGGGAAAATACCTTTTCGTTTCGTCAGTAAGAATAGATTCTCTCCTGACGCATATACCCGGAGTCCTTGCATGGAAACCTTCTCCAGCCAACTCCAACATATTCGAGCTGATCAACCAACGAGTAGAAGTTCCCGCATTCATATTCGTATCTGCGAAATCCTCGATGCGAGGCACATTCGTAACATCGCCCGGTTTCTGCCAACGATTCAAGATATCCACAAGCTTGATGGAAGTCAAGGATGCGGATCCTGAAGGCTGTGTCATCAAATCGGAATATCCCACATCATACATCTTGCCACCTAGCTGGAAGTTAAACAACAGGCTTAAAGAAAGATTCTTCCAAGATACGTTCGTATTAAGACCTCCCGATACCTTCGGTGTAGATTCTCCGGCCCAATCATAAATGGCCTCATTCACGTTAGTCGTATATGTTTTTCCATCCACCTCTACAAGGTCGACAGACTCCACCGTCAGTTCCGGATCCGGCACATAGATAGAGTTTCCGGTAGCAGGGTCTACTCCCGCCCACTGGCGAAGATAAAACTCATAGCGCGAATGGCCCTCTTCCACCCGATGTACTCCGCTGTTATAAGGTTCTACCGGCAAAGAGGTAATCCGATTTTTCAACCATGTAGCGTTAATTCCCACAGACCACGTCCAATCCTTTGTTTGGATGACCTTTCCGTTCAAATCAACCTCCACACCCCGGTTGTACATCGTACCTGCGTTTTTATATGCACTAGTAGCACCCGTATCCGGAGCTTGCGGGATCGAGAACAATAAGTTACTGGAACGACGATCGAAATACTCTATACTACCCGACAAACGACTTTTAAACAACTCAAACTCCAAAGCCACGTCGCCATTGCGAGACACCTCCCATTGCAAATCCTTATTACGAACGACACGTTGCTGGATATAACCGGCCTCCAATCCGTTCATGGCCTGCTCGTAAGCCGCTTGCCAAGCATAGTAGCTACCGATGGCATCATTACCCACCTCACCGTAAGCGACACGCAACTTCAGCAAATCGATGAAATCAAGATCTTCCATGAAACGCTCCTCGTCAATACGCCAACCAGCTCCTACCGAGAAGAATGTACCTCAACGGGAATCCTTATAAAAGCGGGAGGATCCGTCACGGCGTACGGATGCAGAAAGGAAATAACGGCTGTTATAGTCATAGTTCGCACGGGCAAGGAATCCCTCCGTCTTGTAGGTATTCGTATAAGAGTCTTGCTCGTCCGGCACCGAATAATTGCTGAACTCAAAGTTGCCATTATGGATGGTCTGGTTTTGCATAGAGCCTTTCAGGTAATTGTACTCATAATCATAACTCTCATGTCCTAATAAGACATCGACATGGTGGTTGCCGAAATTCTTTGTATAGGAGAGCAATTGGTTGAACGTCCAAGTTGTCTCAAACGAAACGGTCTTCGTGCTCGACCCCACCTCAGTCTTCTCCGGATAATAGATACTGGCCGAATGCCCTAAACGAGAGCTTGTTCCCACGGCTCCGTTCACCGTAAACTTAAAATCATTCAAGAAACGGATCTCTGCATACAATTTCGCGTTCAATTGATTCCGCTTGTATCCGTTGCTGATATTTTGCAACTCAATAGCCGGGTTATTACCAGAGATATACGCACGCGAAGGCGCTTCCACACCCTCCTCGATCGTATAGGCCTGACCGAAGTCGTACACTTTATTGCCATTGGCATCCAGCACATATTCTTTGGTACGAGGATCGTGTACATGGATCGGATAAATCGGTCCGATATAGCGAGTGAATCGGAAAGGGTTGTTGTTATTTCCCGAAGCTTGCGACTGCTGCCCTTCCGCCTTGCTGATATTCCCGGAGAGCGTACCGCCAATCTTCAAGAACGAGGTGATCTGCGAGTTTACATTCGTATTCAAGGTATATCGGTCGAACTTCGATCCGATGATATAACCACCTTCCGTCAGATAACCGGCGGAAAGATAATAATCCGACTTATTATTACCTCCGCTCACGCTCACGCCTATATCCGTACGGCTGCCCGTGCGCTGGATAGCGTCTTCCCAATCGGTATCATCCGCCCACATGAACGTAGCGTTCGGGTTAAGCACACCGTTCGCATCCACGACCTGATCGTCCGGCACGTTAAACGGATTGAAGCCCAGCGTTCCTGAAATCAAGTTTTGAGCGGCTGCCATTCCCGCTTGCTCTGGTGACGCACCACCACTTATCAACTGGTTGCGTGCGCTCTCCCAATATACTTTCAAATAATCATTCACGCCCAATCGTTCATAATCCTGACTTTGCCGATTCGTGAATCCTTGGTTGATTTTCACATTCACCGACATACGATCCTTACTACCCGTCTTGGTGGTTATCAGGATAACACCATTACCACCTCGTGCGCCGTACAGAGCCGCAGATGAAGCATCTTTCAAGACAGACATACTCTCTATATCACTGGGATTGATACTACTGATACTCTGATCGTAGGGCATGCCGTTAAGTATAATCAAAGGGGTATTCGTCGCAGAAATAGAACCCAATCCGCGAATATAGATATCCGAATCTGAACCGGGCTGACCACTGGCTGAGGCTACTTGCACACCCGGCGTAGATCCTAGCAAAGCTGAAGTTGCCGATGTAACAGGACGAGCCTCTATCTTCTCTGACTTCAGCAAACTGGCAGATCCAGTAAATGTACTTTTCTTAGCCGTACCATAGGCCACGACCATCACCTCATCCAATGTTTCCGAATCATCCTCCAGAAGTATCATCATCTCTGATTTGATCGGAAGCGTTTGCGAAGTCATGCCAACAAAAGATACGGTAAGCGTACGGGCATTTGCCGGCAAGTTGTCCAATGAGAAACGTCCCTCCACATCTGTAATTGTACCGATTGTTGTACCTGTCACAACAATATTAGCACCAATGACCGGCTCGTTATCAACTCTTTGCAAAACACGTCCTGCAACTTTCCGGGATTGTTGTTCAATGCCATTTAAATAAGATGTAGGCAAAACCTCGGCGGAAACACTACCTGCCACTGAAAAAGCCAATAAAAAATGAGCTAAAAGCACGTTTTTTAAAGTCAAACAACGAATGCATCCTTTTAGTCCGTGCACATTGTTAAAATGATTCATAATAATAGTTTTAGATTTTAATTTATCAAACACAATAACATCCGCAAGATCAGAATAAATATTATAACATCAAAGTAGGAAGCTCATTTTATTTACATTCTCGCATAAATAACACATAAAAAGTAGCGAATTTTCGTGAACGTACTCCATAGAAACAAGCCTGCTATCCGGCGGTATCGTATTGATGGTTACGCTACTGACCGTAAGCAGGCATAGTTATAAGGCGGCATCCCGCAATCCGGTAAACACCTTGCGAAGCGAATAGCGAAGAGGAATATTAAACTCTATTCGCCCATTGGCAATTTACTTAACTGAGATATCGCCTGTAAATTGGAATAATCGTATTGGTAAAGGCCATCATCGGCGATCATCATCAAGGTATTCTTAAAAGGGATTACATCGTAACCCTCCATACCTGCATAATGAACAAGCTGATTAGCCAGCAAGGTCATAGGATCTTTCGCGTTGAAGACCTTTAACCCTTCGTCACAGAGGAATAAAGTACCGTTATCGATACCTAGTCCTTTCGGGCATTTCATGCCATAAGTAACCAGCAAGTTCGGTTGGTCTACATCACTCACGTCTATGAGCATCAGTTCATTGGTATTTTGCCCGCAAGTATTTCCGGAATGCACGGTCACATACGCTAAGTCATCCTCCACGACAACCGGATCACAACCAAAGACATGACTTACGGAAGAACGATACTTAGGCGCTAGCGGATCTTCCAGCGAATAGATCAACATGCCGGTCGGAGTTCCCATGAACATCTTATCTTTATAGTTGAAAAGAGTCTCGACACCACGTTGCAACCAAATGTCGTTTGTCGTCAAGACAGGCTTGTCTCCAGACAGGTCGAAAACACACATGATATTCTGTTCTACCGTATATAAGTACTTACCATAAATAGAAAAACGAGCCATAGATCCGTTCACGCCCTGCGTGGAAGTACCCGGCGCCGCATCGTTCGCCATCAGATCACCGCCATAACTCGGATAATGGTAAATGGTTTCCTCCCGTTCCTTCGGCTCCCAACCAACCACGACACCTTTCGCTCTCGCTTCTTCCGAATAACACATATTATAATCGAACCCATAGCCATTCTCTATGGTCGGAAGCGCATAACGGAAAGCGTTCTCCACACGACCTTCCAATTCAGGTCTCTCCGGATCGGAGATATCGAACCAGACCAGATCCACATACGAATCCGCATACAATTTATCATCCTTGATCGAGAGATCCTCGTTACCGATCAACTCTACAAAGCCCGCTATCCGGGGAGATGCCGGATTCCTGTTATCCACGATATGGATGCCCTTATCCGGGGAAGAAATATACAGGTAATCCTTATAGAAACAGATCTTACCCCGCTTGGTGATTGGCACCACCTCATCCGTCACCTTCACTGAATTCCGAAACTCGGAGATCGACATGAATACCGGTTCGTTGATAGCATACCGCACGACCTCTATTCTCACTCCATCATCCTTGCATCCCATTAAGACGCAAAGGCTAAAGGCAAACGCCCAATAAAAAAGTTTCCGCATAATTATAATAGATTTAATCATTAAAAAGCATATCGTATACCTGCGCTCAACCCAAATCCCAACGGCTTGTCTGTACGAATACTAGCCGGTTGATCACAGTCGAAATAATGGGAGAAGCGAGGCTCGAAATAGAGACTCCAATCCCCATAGAAACGATAAGCGGCACCGACCGAGGCATTCACGGACCATTGCATACCGTGGATGCCCTCCTTTTTGCTCTTAGAGATAGTCGTTCCGTTTCCGGCGATATAACCGCTATGCACGGCCTGCAAACCCTTCTCCATCATAAAGCCTCCGGAGAGATAGACATTCCATCGCTGATTCCTCCATACATAAACCACCAGATTCAAAGGAATACCCAGATAATGCAAAGACGATTTCACCTCCGACGGGCAATCCCCTCCCCTCTTGAATGTAGTGGATAAATACGTATACATCAATCCACTTTCCACGGCTATACGCCGGCTCAAATCCTTCCGTACCGTAAAACCAAAAGATATCGGAAGGGAGTAGCTAACGTCCGGATAAGATTCGAACGAACGATTATCCAAGAAGTTCTCATCCACCTTAGAACTCCGTAATACCGGGGCATTACGGAATGAGGCCGTTTGGGGAGGCGTATTGCCATTCTCCTTCTCATTATCGTCTTTATCCGGCTTATTCGGATCAGGATCTTGGGAAGGAACATTCATATCTCCCGGAGAAGAAACATCGCCATAACTCATATCCGTATTTAAAAAGCTATCTACATAACCACTAGAGCCAACGGCGGCGGCCAATAACCACTTATTCCGTTTACTCTTCTTGGCTTTCTTTTTCAAAGAGGCTTTTCGTCGGGGACTTCGTTCGCCTTCCGGTAGAGGAACCGTAGAGTCACCTCGCTTAACGACTATGTCCGTCGAATCCTCAGACGCATCCTCCTTCGCAGACGGTTCTTCTACGATAGCCGCAATCGCATCCTTCTCAATAATCTCGATAGTCTCACACTTCTCATCCTCCCGGATCGTTTCCTTTTCCCCGACAATAGCGGAAAGCTTAGCCTTTTTTTCCCATTTCAGCACTTTCGCTATACGTTTCTTTACAGGCTCTACAGGTAAAACGGGATGCTCCGGAAGAATATTCATTTCCTCCGCTTTCTCCGATATCTCTTTCTGAAAGGGGCTCAATTCCTCCAATGGCATCTTCTCCGGGGAAGGTAGCAGCCAAATAACCAAAGCCAGCACTGCGGCGGCGGCCAAGCCTCCCGTCCACAACCAACCCCGTGATCTCGCTCTCCGGTTCATCCGGGCCTCCACCTCATCCCAGCAGCCGGCATCTACCGGCAACCGGTGCTCTTCCAAGCGCTGCCGCATATAGCCGCTGAAATCATCCAGCCGTTCGTTATGATCCTTATCGTCCCGCATTTTCATGCCTTATTAAAGATTGTACACTCTTTTGCAAAGCGTTCCTCGCCCGGATAAACTGGGAGCGGGAAGTCGCCTCCTGTACATGCAGCATCTCGGCGATCTCGCTATGCGTATATCCCTCTATCGCATATAAGTTGAAGACCGTACGATATCCCGGCGGCAATTGGGCCACGCAAGCCAACAAGTCGTCCGCCGATAAACGGTCCAATACGGAATAGTTGATATCTTCCAAACTGTCGTCATAGCCGTCCAGACCTACACTTAGCCTCGTGTTCTCTGAAGACCGGAGATATTCAAGAGCCGTAGTGACAAAGATCCGCCGTATCCATCCCCCGAAAGCCCCGGAGCCGGAATACGACCGGATCTTCGTAAATATCTTCACGAACCCGTCCTGCAGAAGATCACGGGCCGTCTCCCTGTCACCCACGTAACGCATGCAAACACTCATCATAGCAGGAGCATATTGCTCGTACAATTCCTTACGAGCCCATGATTCGCCTCGCATACATCCATCGATTAACAGTTGTTCATCCATAAGTACTTATGCTCTCTATTATATGGATGAAATAGGTATCCTAAAAGTTGCATCTTATTCAAAAAAAAGTTACCTTCACATCAAAAATAGGAGGAGAGTGTATGAGACGAGGATTATTTATATTCATGGCATGGATATGTGTCGTTGGAATCCATGCACAGTCTGACTTTTCGTTTATTTTAAATAAAGAAGGTAAAATCATCGTCCTGCCTAAAAACAAGACGTATGAGTTGAACATCCCGAAAGCCTCTTATAAGACATTTACCCCTGCGGGGACACGGGATATCGATATTAAATTGCGGGAGTTCACGCCCGATATTCCCCATACGTCCCTACAAGAGCGTCCGATGGATATGCAGATATCTTCCGCCGCCTATCAGCCGTTCTTTAACGTATATACCCCGATGCTTCGGGAGGTATCGCCAATGGCGTTGGATTTCAATGAGACTTATATGAAACGGCTAAACGAGAGCTTCGATCTTATCGCTAACGGTGTTCAATATACATGGCCGGGAGTCGGAGGCATGACGATCATGAACGGGGGTATTTCTTGGCACAGCGGCAATTGGAGTCTTTATGGCGGAGGATTCGGTGGTCGTTTCTTTAGTCCCTTCAACCCTAGTCCCGGAATAACAGCGGGCGCAAACGTACAAGTGGAATATCAACCTACTGACTGGTTGAAACTGAAAGGCTGGGGACAATACGCTTATTACGCCGACGAGTACAACAACCCCCATATGCTCAGCAACCCTTTTCTCTACCATACCCAAGTGGGCGGCTCAATGGAGTTCAAGGTTACTGATAATTTCTGGATGGGAGCCGGTATCAACTATGAATACAACCCGGTACGACGGAAGATGGAACCACAGTTCCTAGTCTATCCCGTCTTCAAATCGGGCCGCTTCAAGATTGGAATGTGAGGAAGACGCTATTTCCGTCTCAAACATTCCTACATGGCAACTGCCTAGGATACCGACACCACCGTCTATATTGCTAAATACACGGATCGGTTCGGCCAGACCGCCATCGATCAAAAGGTTCGAAACTGAATCCGTGTCTTTATCTTGCAAAACTTTCAGATATCGATAGTATTCCGCTGAGATAGCATATAGGTGTACCCGTAGGTGCTTGGGAGGAATCGGAAGAAAATCTTCCTCATTTAGATCTTCTATCCCTATCGAATCCGGGACTACTTTTAGCGGATATGATCCATAATAAGGTTCATAATAATACTCATCCGTTAAGTGCAAGGTATATTCTTGCCCGTTTATTAACTCATCAGAAAAGACCTTCCCATCATACCCATACATCCAGTCATTGCCAAAGATTTGATCCAAGGCCGTCAACGATTGGCCAAAAACAGGTTCAGTCGCATAGTTTGGACTCACCGAGAACCATTTATATTCTCCTGTATATTCCTTAGCTATTCCATCAAAAACAGGAATGCCCTCTTCCATACGGAGTAAATAATAATTCTCCTCGGCAGGGTTATCTTTGAGCGTTACCTGATAAATCGCATTCTGGCGAGCAGAACCAAAAGAGCCAGCTACCGTAGCATAGGTTACCCCCGCTTTCAAGACCTGAGCAGGCGCTGGCATGACCGTCTCAGCGCTTGCCACCCCATATTCCGGATAAGAAGCTTCCACACGGATACGATCCCCTTTCACCGGTATAAAATCAGACTTGAAATAACCTTTCGTGTTAAATGCCTCATCCCCCTCCTGAAAGCTCATACGCTCTTTAAAAACGCCATTCACGAATAAATTCACCTCGGCTTTATCCAAAGTCACGTTCGGATGATCATCCGTGAAAAACCAAGTACGGGAGACACTTACGGTTAAGGGTTCGCCGGTTATAGCGACACAGTTCACTACCAAGGTAGGATCCGGCCGTAAGGATTCAAGATCGATCTCCTTGATGCAAGACATCAAACCAAACAGGCTTACTATACAAATCGTATTTATTAGGATACTCTTTATCTGTTTCATCTTCCTAGAATTTATAAGTATATGATATGGAAGGTATGATAGGCATAATACCTATCAACTTAAAACAAGGTTTTGTTTTACCGCTATAGGGAGAAGAAGAACCCGGGACTAAGTTATTCGTTCGTTCCCAGTTATCACTTTTATAGACCATAAACGGATTCATCCGGCTATATACATTATAAATACTGATATTCCAGAAGCCCATTCGTCCCTTCTTCTTCGGACGGTAAATATTAAGTCCCAAATCCAGACGATGATAAGCCGGCATCTGGTAATTATTACGACGTGTATACAAATCCACCACTTCCCCGGATGGTTCCCACCAGTTATTCATCTTGTATTGGTTGGAAATAGTAAGCGTACCAGCTTGCTCATAACTCTCCAACGACAAGGTCATTCGATTGCCGGAAGTATACGTCCAAGCGGCTGTCAGTTCCACCTTATCCGACAGTTTATGCGAAACCACGATATTCAGCTTATGCCGGTTATCGTAACGTGCCGGAAAGCGTCGCCCGTTATCGATCTCATCGAAACGCCGATCCGACCATGAAAGTGTATATCCTATCCAACCGGTCGTACGTCCGCTTTCCTTGCGAGCCAAGAACTCCACGCCATACGAACGTCCCTTGCCGACCGCCATTTTTTCCTCCCAAGCCGCCGTACCGGGCAAGAAGGAATAGCCGTCTTTATAATCCAACAGGTTCTTCATCCATTTATAATACCCCTCCACCGAGAAACTATAAGAACGCATCAGATTATAATAGAAACCAGCGGAGACTTGATCGCTGATTAAAGGTTTCAACTTACGGGTAACAGGCATCCACGCATCCGTCGGCAAATTTATATAACTGTTGCCCAATAAATGGATATATTGCCCCATACGGGCGTATGAGGCTTTGAAGCTAAGATCGTCACGTAGCAACCATCTCAAGGAAGCGCGAGGCTCCAATAAGGTATAAGCCTTCCGCTCCACATTGAACAGGCTAAACCGAAGCCCCGCATTCAAACGCAAGCTAGGTAAGACATTCCAATCATCCTCTCCGAAGACAGCCGCCTCACGGGCCCATAGCAGATCATTCGTATATATTTTCCCTATATTCGAAAACTCCAGCATACCGGAACCGGCTGCTTTCACCTCATTATACTCCGGGCGGAAACGGTGCATCAAGAAATCCCCTCCAAAACGAATCACATGCGACGTAGAAGGCGTGTAATCAAAAGAGGAACGGACGCCCATATCCAAGATAGAGGTAGAACTACTCGTTTCCGATGAAGAAGAGAGATAATTATCTTCTCCTTCCACACCATAATTATATTCTTTTGAACTCCGTACATTCGAGCGATACCGTGAAAAGACCCCGGAAACCCGTCCGAACAAACGGTTATTGAAGACATAAGTCCAGCCCAAGGTTCCCATCAAATTACCCCAACGCAGCGATGAATGGGTACCATCCGTATAAGGGACTTGCTCTTCTTCTGTTGAGAAATCCGTTCCCCCTCCTTTTAATACATCATTCCCGTTATATAAGCTGAAAAACATCCGGCTACGATCGCTGAAACGATGATTAAGCTTTAAATTCAAATCGTGAAAAGCGTAACGAAGATTTATTTTATGACCGTCTTTTCGAACCTTATTTGCTATCGCTATCGCTGGGGCAGAGAGTACATCCAGCCACGAGCGTCTAAGCGCTATCTGAAAAGCCGTGCGATCCTTGATGATAGGGCCTTCCAAGCTCAGATTACCGGAGATCAGCCCGATCGTAACGCTACCATGGTACTCTTTCATATTGCCCTCTTTGGTATGGACATCTACCACAGACGAGAGTCGCCCGCCATATCTCGCAGGGAAACCCGCCTTGAAAAAGTCCAGATTACGGATCGCCTCCGGATTGAAAGCGGAGAATAGCCCGCCGACATGATTGATCTGGTAAACCGGATTACCGTCTATCAAAAACAGATTTCCATCTTGGTCGCCGCCACGAACATATAAACCGGCCAGTCCCTCTGTCCCACTGGCTACACCCGGAGTCAGTTGCAAGGTCTTCACGATATCGGACTCACCAAACAGGGTCGGTGTCGCCTTGATCGTCTTCTGGCTAAACTCCATCGTTCCCATCAAGGTGTTATTTACAGACAAACGATCCCGCTCCGAAGCGGTAACCACCACTTCCTCCAGACGGGCGTTCGGACGCAACTCAATATTTAATATAGTATCCCTATCCAATTCCGTGAAATTAAAGGAACAGCTCTCATAACCAATGTAAGAAGCATGCAAGCGGATATTCCCCGGCGGAAGCGTCAAACTGAAAAAACCATAGCTATTCGTAGCCGAGCCTTTCCGGCTGGCGACCTCATAAACAGAGGCTCCGATCAGAGACTCCGCGGACGCTTGGTCCCTCCCGAAGCCGCTGATCGTTACCTG
>ENA-ORLU01001874-ORLU01001874.1-human-gut-metagenome-genome-assembly--contig:-NODE-1874-length-14050-cov-2.274673_pt1 | contig 14050 bp, 13 predicted proteins | sample MGYA00243009_ERZ508833 | MGnify/ENA primary metagenome ERZ508833 (study PRJEB26277, sample SAMN04329763) | human gut metagenome | biome: human-associated habitat | host: Homo sapiens | place: USA...
TAAAGATGGAGGACAGTCAATAATTATATATTCATAAAGATTTCTCACTATCTCTAAAGTCTCTTTTAATATAAATTCTCTTCCATCAACGCCTATCAAATCAATTTCTGCTCCTGATAAATTAACATTTGAAGGTAAAACGTTTAAATTTTCCACTACACTTTGTGTTAAGCACTCAGAAACAGTGCATTCTCCCAAAAATAACTCATAAATTGTATTTTCAAGATTCTGTTTTACTATTCCAACTCCACTTGTTGCGTTACCCTGTGGGTCAATATCTATAAGTAAAACTTTTTGTCCTGCCTCTGCAAGGCAAGCTGTTAAATTAATTGCCGTTGTTGTCTTACCAACACCACCCTTCTGGTTAGCAATTGCTATTACTCTCCCCATAATCAGCCTCCGATTAATAATATAGTGCTTATAATTAATTGATATGTATTCATTATATGTGAAATGCAAGTGTAAAATGTTTCACGTGAAACACAATAAGCATTTTGATGTAAAACATTCATTTTAATTAATAGTCACATATCTATAGTTTAATACTCAAATCTATTTTTTTCAATAGATTTACCTCAATATAATCTGCTAATTTATGTATTTTTAATTATGCAACTAATATTGTTTTATAATATTCATACTATAATCAATAAAAGGGTACAATATAATCTATAAATAGAAAGTATCTAGCTTTCAATCTATATTTTCCTGCACACATTTTCTTTAATACCATTAAAGTTTTTGAATTTTATTTAACAAATATTTTTATTTATTATTTATTATATTACACGTTTTATTACGGTTTACATTATTATTTTCACCAACATGCAATATTTATATAACCATTTAATACAACTCTCCACTCTACTTTACATCTTAATTTTTTGCAGCAAATACTTTCACATTCTATATTTTAAGCAATACTTTCATATTTTATATTTTTATAACTTATACTTTCACAACCCATACAACAAAAAGTAGGTGATATGTTTCACGTGAAACATATCACCCACTCCATTAATTAAATCTATCTACTATATTCAATTCATTACGTTATCCTATAATTATTATTATTGTTACTAATGAATTCAACTCCAACAACAAATAATAAGCACTTATCTTTTATATTCAGCACCAATCTATCACTTTAACTTAATAATATCATTTTTAATTGCAAACACTGCCGCCTGCGTTCTATCAGATACATCAATCTTTTTAAATATATTAGAAACGTGATTTTTAACAGTTCTCTCACTAATGCTTAATGTACTTGCTATTTCTTTATTTGATGAACCAGAAGCAATCATTTTAAGTACTTCCACTTCTCGTCTTGTAAGTTCTTTTGATTTGTCTTTCATCAAATCTCTCTCTGCCAAACGTACATTTAGTAATGGAACAAGTGTTGGCTCTATGTATGTCTGTCCTTCGTATACTGTCATAATTGCATTTTTCAATGTATCAAAATCTGAGTCTTTAAGTATATACCCATCACAATTAAAGTCTATAGCCTTAATCAAATATTCAATTTCATTATGAATTGTAAGAACTATAACCTTGCAATCCATTTTCTGAGTTTTAATTATGTTAAGCACCTGAAGTCCGTCAAGATTAGGCATATTAATATCCAGAAGTATTACATCAGGATGTGTCTTATCTGCAAGATTAAGACATTCAAATCCATCTCCAGCCTCTCCTACAACTTTAATATCATCATACATTTCAAGAAGCTGTTTCAAACCTTCTCTAATCATCTTATGATCATCTGCAAGTAAAATATTAACAGACATATTATTTTCTCTCTCCTCAAAAATTATTATTTCAAAGGTATATTAATAACAAACTCTTTCTCATCTTTGTTATAGTTAATACTACCTCTTAGCAGATTAACCCTTTCAACAAGCATTCTTATTCCATAACCTGTATTATTAGATTTAACCTTGCCAATCTGTTCAAAATCGAAACCACATCCATCATCTTTATAACTAATAGTAAGTTTATTATCATCTGTTGCAATATCAATATATATATTATTGCAGTCAGCGTGTTTAAACGAGTTACTGGTTAATTCATTAATTATCCTTAAAGTTGACATACACACAACGTGCGATATATCATCTGTGCAATCTATTGTATAGTGCATAATAATATCCTTATGACTATCATCTAATTTATCAAGAAGATTCATTAATGCCTCGTTAAATCCCAGGTCATCAAGTTCCATAGGTCTTAACTGGTATATAATATTACGTAGCTCATTAATACTTTCTTTGACAATACCCTTTACATTATTCATTTCTATTTTAGCTCTATTCAAATCCCTATCAGCAATCTGAATAGCAAATTCCTGTTTATGAATAAGTGCTGTCAAATTCTGTACGACTGTATCGTGAATATCCCTTGATATTCTCTTTCTGTCAGCCTCCAATAACCACAATATATTGGTACTATCACTGTTATTATCCACATTTTCCATGGTTTCAATATCATTATTGTTGATAACATCCTGCATTTCTTCCATTTTTACGGATAATTGGTTATAATTTTCTTGATATATCTCTTTTTGTTTTAATAAATCATCAATTTTACTCTTTAATAATTTATTCTGATTTCTCTCAAATACCTCATTGCCAAATGATATAAACATATCCTCTGTCTTATCAGTATTATTGTCTATTAATGTTATTTTATCATTAATAGTATTAATCTCTATATCAACGCAATGAATATCATCAGATATTTCTTTTAATTTATTATTTATATTTTCAATCTGTTTACTTAAGTATTCAACAGCCTTCTCTGACATATGTAACACCCGCCTATCAGTTAAATCGGTTAATTTCGAGCTTTTATACAAATTTTAACTTATTTGTCACTAAAAATAAAGCTTTTTATATAATATTCTAGTCCTAAATGGTCATTAATTTGCCTTAATAGGCATATTGTCACATAATTATATATGGATTATAATTATAATATCATAAAATATTAATATGAATGGAGATTAATATATGAATAAATGGCAGAAACTGGGGCTTGCGGTTGGTATGGGAACAGCCGTTGTAACAACCTCACACATTATTAATAAATTTATATTTGAATCAGCAACAATTAATAATTATACCGGCAAAACTGTTAAACACACCTATAGCTGGAAATTTGGCAATATTGCATATTCCACATATGGCAATTACGACAATCCTCCACTCCTCTTAATTCACGATTTGAAGTCTTATAGCTCTGGCTACGAATGGGATAATACAGTCCATTATTTATCCAAGAAACATCATCTGTATGTTGTTGATTTATTAGGTTGTGGACATTCTGATAAACCACAGATAACATATACAACTTATATGTATACACAGCTTTTAAATGATTTTATAACAAATGTAATTGGCAAAAAGACAGATATAATAGCAACCGGCGACTCCGCTCCTATGGTCATAAGTTCAGTATATATCAAGAAAGATTTATATAATAAAATAATTCTTGTAAGTCCTAAGGCTGTATCTAAAGCCAAAGCCGTACCTGGCAGACGTGCTGGCATAAGACGCAGACTTCTTGATATACCTGTAATTGGGACTACTATATACAATATATGTATGCGAAAAGACCGCCTGAATAATATTCTTTCCAAAAATGTATTCGACAACGGAATAGTTCCTGTTGATTACCTTAATGCTTATTATGAAAATGCACATCTTTCTGGTGCTTCAAGCAAATTTCTTTTTGCAAGCACAGAATGCAATTTTACTACTGCCTCAATTGCCAAAGCCGTATCTGATATTGATAACTGCATATATATAATAACTGGCGAGAACAGCAAGGATACTTCTGTATCAGAGTATCTTTATCTTAACCCTGCAATAGAAGTTGTTGAGATTAAGAACAGCAAGAATCTTCCACAGATAGAACAACCTGTAGAATTTGCCAAACAGGCTGATATTTTCCTGGATATGTAAATTGGTGCGTGACACCTATTTTTGATATTTAAGATAATTTCTACTATTGTAGATCAAAGTGGCTTAATCGGTCAATCAAGGGTTTAAGTAACCTAAATAATTTCTACTATTGTAGATATGTTTGGCAAGAAAATGAAATTTATGTTTAAGTAACTTAAATAATTTCTGCCATAGATATATAAAAATACCTGCTAAAACAGAAATATACATTAGAACTAATTTCTAACACACCTAACTGTTTTAACAGGTATTTTCATATATAATATTTTATATATAACATTTCATATATAATATGTTATTGAATAAATCAGACATACAATACATTTTATCTCTACAACTTATTACTTAATCAGTACTTTGAATAAATCGGACATATGCGTTATTCTATATAACAAACTACCACAATAAAATATTATTTTAATTCAATCACCCTATCGGCTCTTTAGCAGGTAATCCCGCTTTTCTCGGGAATTTCTTAGGCGTATTCTTAACCTTCTTTATATATACAAGTGACCTCTCAATATCTGTTTCAGGCAATTTGAATTTGTCAACTTTCTCAATCTGCCCTCCAAGTATTAATATAGCTTTCTTAGACTTCTCAAGCTCCTCATCAATCTCACCTGATTTGTATGCAACAAAATATCCACCTACCTTAACAAATGGAAGATTATATTCTGAAAGCACTGATAAATCAGCGACTGCCCTTGATACACTGACATCAAATTGTTCTCTTAATTCTTTAGACTTTCCACCATCCTCAGCTCGTCCGTGAACTGTGCTTATTCCTTTTAATCCTAACTGTGCGATAACTTCATCAAGGAATTTAATTCTTTTATTAAGAGAATCAAATAGCACAACCTCTGTATCAGGATAGGCTATCTTTAATGGAAGTCCTGGAAATCCTGCCCCTGTTCCCACATCAATAAGCTTAATATTGAGGTTACTTCCATCTATAGGCAGTCTTAATACAAGACTATCAAGGTAATGCTTTAACATAACTTCCTCGTATTCTGTAATTCCCGTTAGATTCATAAAACTATTCCACTCAACTAGAATTTCATAATACTTATCAAGCTGTTCAATCTGTTTATCCGATAATTCTACATTTATGCTCTCTAAATTTCTTTTAAATATAGCACTTGGCATAATTTCTCCTCTAATACACTAACATTTTTTACTATATAATAATTTCCATCATATATATTGATGTTGAGGGAAAAAGCACCAACTATGAACAAGCCCATATAGTTTTAGACCTTTTGCCCCTGGTATAATATATTTTATATTAATTATTATTTCTTCTATAGCTCTCCAGATACACAAGAAGCACCGATATATCTGCTGGTGATACACCAGATATTCTTGATGCCTGTCCTATTGACCTTGGATTGAACTTATCAAGCTTCTGCATAGCTTCTTTTCTTAATCCATTGATTGCATAATAATCAAGCCCGTCTGGTATTATCTTCTTCTCAAGCTTCTTAAAATGCTCTACCTGACGCATCTGACGGCTTATATAACCTTCATACTTAAGATTAATATTAACCTGCTCCTTAACTTCCCAAGGAAGCTCTGTACGGTCTTTATCAATTGGTGCAAGCACTTCATAAGAAAGCTCCGGTCTTTTAATTAATTCTGCAAGAGTAACACCTGTTAAAAGCTCAGTGCTTCCATTTTCTCTTAAAAGGTCCTGAACATTACTGCTGGTTCCTATATTAACAGCCTTTACTCTCTCAATTTCCTCGTCTATAAGCTTAATCTTTAACTGAAGCTTGTCATATCTTTCCTTAGATATAAGTCCGACTTCATAACCATATTTGCTAAGTCTTATATCAGCATTGTCCTGTCTTAATATAAGCCTGTATTCTGCTCTTGAAGTCATCATTCTGTATGGCTCAAATGATTCCTTAGTTACAAGGTCATCTATAAGCACACCTATATAACTTTCTGAACGGTCAAGTATAAGAGGTTCTTTTCCCTTAACATATAGTGCTGCATTAATACCCGCTATTATACCCTGTGCTGCAGCTTCCTCATAACCTGAACTTCCATTAAACTGTCCACCTGCAAATAAACCTTTAATCTTCTTGAATTCAAGTGAAGATTTGAGCTGTATTGCACTTATACAATCATATTCAATAGCATAAGCATTACGGACAATTCTTACATTTTCAAGCCCCGGTACGGTTCTATACATTGCATACTGGACGTCCTCTGGCATTGAACTGCTCATTCCGCCAAGATACATTTCATTAGTGTATAAGCCTTCTGGCTCAATGAATACCTGTTGTCTGTCCTTATCAGCAAATCTTACTACCTTGTCTTCAATAGATGGACAGTATCTAGGACCTGTTCCCTGTATATCTCCTGAATAAAGAGGTGAACGGTCAATATTATCCTTTATTATCTTATGTGTATCCTCATTAGTGTAAGTAAGCCAGCAGCTTACCTGTTCCTTCTGAACTGACTCAGGGTCTGTTTCAAATGAAAATGGAACTACTCTCTTATCACCAAATTGCTCTGTCATCTTACTAAAATCAACTGAACGCTTATCAACTCTTGCTGGTGTACCTGTCTTAAATCGCCGGATAAAGATACCTGCATCCCGCATGGAATCAGACAAGTGATTTGCTGCTGAAAGACCATTTGGACCCGTATAATTCACAACATCACCATAGATGCATCTTGCCTTCAGATACGTTCCAGTACATAAGATAACTGCCTTTGCATGATACACTGCACCTGAATACATACGGACGCCACAGATGATTTTCTGGTCTTTCATTTCATCGGTAATTTTGGTATCATATAAAAGCTCAGCGACCTCACCCTGACGGAGTGTCAGATGTTCCTGATTCTGAAGTGTTAAACGCATCTGCTTTGTATATTCGCCCTTGTCTGCCTGTGCACGCAAAGAGTGTACGGCAGGACCTTTGGATACATTCAGCATCTTGCTCTGAATATAGGTCTTATCAATATTTTTACCCATCTCACCGCCTAAGGCATCAATTTCACGCACCAGATGTCCTTTGGAGCTTCCACCGACATTTGGGTTGCATGGCATCAGGGCAACGCTGTCCATGCTGATAGTGAACAGGATGGTTTCAAGACCGAGTCGAGATGCTGCAAGGGCGGCTTCACAGCCCGCATGGCCGGCACCAACGACGATAATATCATATTCTTCCTCTATATATTTTTTCTCCACGATAAAATCCTCTTAAAGATAATTCAAACCAATTTACTTTCATAAACGAGATTTCTAAATTACCAAATTCTTCGCAGACACACTCCCGTTCGGCTCATCACGCAATGGTACTAAATTCGCAGTAACACTAATTCAACGAATTAGTATCCCTGCTCATTAAGTACCAGCGTGCTTCGACGGTCTGCTTTCGAATTTGTAATATTAGAAATCTCAATTCACATATATGACTGGTTTGAATTATCAATCTACATATTCTTCTTTAATTGAATCATTGTATATTTAATTATGTTGTAACTACAATTTTAACTTATTAATTATACCTTGTTGAATAAAAAAAGAAAAGGTATAATAGAGGAAATTGTGATTTTCCCGTATGTTGGTGCATTCACATGCGGGTACCTTATTGAAAGAAAGGTGTTTGATTATGGGTGAGACGATTGCTGCGATTGCAACCGGGATGGGAGATTCCGGTATAGGAATTATTCGGATCAGTGGAGATACTGCATTACAGATTGTGAATCAGGTATTCCAGCCGGTAAATAAAAAGAAATCAATTATGAATATGGAAAGCTATACCGCTGCTTATGGAAAGATCATCTACGAAGATGAAATCTATGATGAAGCAGTTGCACTCGTCATGCGTGCCCCAAAGACATACACAACCGAAGATGTTGTGGAACTTGATTGTCATGGTGGTATCACCGTATTAAAACGTGTGTTAGATCTCGTGATCCGGCTTGGTGCAAGACCAGCTGAACCGGGTGAATTTACGAAGCGTGCATTCTTAGGTGGACGGATTGATATGTCACAGGCAGAATCTGTCATGGATCTCATTCATGCAAAAAATGATATGGCAGCAAAATCATCCCTGCTTCAGCTTCGTGGTGAATTAAAGACTGTGATTACAGACTTGCGTGATACTTTACTTTATAACATCGCATATATTGAATCCGCCTTAGATGACCCTGAAAATTATTCATTAGATAACTTTCCACAGCAATTACACACCACTGTGGATAACATGTTGATAACTGTGAATCATTTACTGTCAACCAGTGAGAATGGACGTATTATCAAAGAGGGAATCCGTACAGTTATTGTCGGACGTCCAAATGCAGGTAAATCCTCTGTTTTGAACATGCTGTTAGGCGAGGAACGTGCGATTGTTACAGAGGTTGCCGGTACAACGAGAGATACGCTGGAGGAACTGGTCAATATCGATGGAATCACGCTAAATATCGTGGATACAGCGGGTATTCATGATACAGAAGATATCGTAGAAAAAATCGGTGTAACCAAGGCTATGACAACGATTTCTGATGCGGATCTGATTCTTTATATCGTGGATGGAACATGCGCTCTAAATGATGATGATTACCGTATTATGGACGCTTTACAGGGCAAAAAAGTCATCACTTTGATCAATAAAAACGATCAGAATCTGGTTGTGGATAAGTTGGGGATAACTTCAAAATTAGAGACTAAAATACTGGAAATATCAGCGAAAGAGGGCACTGGCAAAGAACAGCTTCACGACCTGTTGAAGTCCATGTTCTTCAATCAGGAGCTCACCTATAACGACGAACTTTACATCACCAACCTGCGCCACAAATCATTACTCTATGACACAAGAGAGAGCCTGAACAAAGTCTTAGAAAGTATCGACATGGGAATGGGAGAGGACTTCTTCACGATTGATCTGATGTCCGCCTACACATCGCTTGGCAAAATCATTGGAGAAGAACTTGAAGACGATCTCGTCAACAAAATATTCGCCGAATTCTGTATGGGTAAATAAAGGTCACTTATCTCGCAGAAGAAAATTATAATATAAAAAATAAATTCATAAGGAAAATAATAAAAATTCAATTATATTCTTAATATAAATTAATAATTGCAAAACACAATCAATACTTGAATTCATATATTTCAATATGAATTCATTCTAATATACAATATGTTTGAATCCTAGAAGTTCTTAATGTTCTGTAATTAGACTAGCCATGTTTGAACACGATGTTCAAACAAGCCGCCACTGAGCCATGGATGGCGAGCAGAGGGCGCATATGAACGAAGTTCATATTTAGGATGCGCCCGACAACCTGCCGACGAGCAAAGCGAGGGGGCAATACCCGTGCGGCGGTGGCGTATTATATCAATATATAAATCAGAACATTTAGAACTTCTTAGATTCAATACATTGTATATAGAATGAACCATATTGAAATATATGTTCAATTACTACTGTGTTTTGCAGTTATTTCAACACACTAAAAAAGGATACTCGTAAAAGAGTATCCTTTTCTTTTAACTTTAATTAAGCATTTTTCTTCAAGTAGATAACAACCTTACGATAAGGCTCTTCACCCTCACTTCTGGTAGCTACATATTTATCATTCTGAAGAGCAGAATGAATAATTCTTCTCTCATAAGGATTCATAGGCTCTAAAGTAAAAGGTCTTCTTGTTCTCTTAACCTTGAATGAAATATTCTTTGCAAGATTCTCGAGCGTATCCTTTCTTCTTGCACGATAATTTTCTGTATCGAGCTTGACACGGATATAAGGACCTTCCACGTCAATATCCATCGTTGCTTCTGCTTCATCGTAATCGATTGTAACCTTTGCTTCGATATCCATAGCCTTGAATAAGTTATCAAGGTATTCCTGAATATCATCTAAAAAGCTTTCCTTTTTCTTTGCCTTAATGACTGCCTGCTTTGCACCGATTCCAAGGAATCCTGAGGAACCCTTCTCGATTACCTCATAATCAAGCTCTGTGCTTGCACAACCGAACTCTGTAGATGCGAGTGTAATTGCCTCATCAACAGTCTTGGCCTTAAACTCTCTATATTCCATCTTAACTCCTAAATATTACTTATCCTTGTCATTGTTATAATTCTGCATGATATTTGCTTTGGAAGCAAGCGATCCTGCACGATATTTTGTTCCGGCATCATTGCCAGACTTCATTGTGTTAGAAGAATAACTCTTTAAACTTGCATTCTTTACGCCGTTTTCAATCTTTCCTTCATCTGAAGAGGAAGAAGATGCCTGTCCATAAGCAGCCTCCTGCATTTTCTCCATAAAGGATTTCTTGTTTTTCTTCTTCTTTTTTGCATTCTTCTTTGCAGCCTTTGCCATACTCTTTTCCAAAATCTTGTCCATATCACAATGCTTAAAGTAAGCATTTGTACAAACAGTTGTAAGGAAAGAGATAAAGGAACCCATTGCCCAGTAAAGACCTACACCACAAGGTACATTCACACAGACGAAGAAAGAGAAGATTGGCATGACATACATCATTGTCTTCATTGTTCCCATTGTAGCCTGCTGTGCCGGATCATCCGAACCCTGCATTGGTGTAACCTTCATACTCAAAAACTGGAAGATAAGTGACAATATCGGGATGATAATTGCAGTTGTCAATGCAAAATGTGGAACGGCTGTCAGATCCAAACCGAAGAAGTTATAAATCTGCTTAATATTATCCACATTGCCGTTGGCTGTCATTGCATCTACGACTGCACCTGAATTGCCAAGCTTCTGAGCAAATGTATCCCACAATGTTCTTGGGAAGTTTGCAAGCACATCAATGATTGTATTTGTATTTTCATAATTGATGGACTTCATCGCATTTGTAAGCTGCTGTCCACCATCTGCTGTTACCGCTTCCAAAGCCTTCTGCGCAGCAGAATCACCCTGGATTGCAGTTGCAATTGGCTTGTACATATCATATACCTTTGGAACATAAGCAGGTATATTCTGGATTACACGGTACAAAGCAAGGAAAATAGGAAGCTGGATCAACGATGTCAGACAACCACTTGTCATACTGACACCATATTTACTCTGAATCTCTTTCGTGATTCGCTGTACTTCCATCATTGACTGCTGATCTGTCTTACCTCTGTACTTCTTAGTTGCCTTGTTGATTTCCGGCTGAATCATTGACATAATCTTGCTTGAACGATTCTGCTTATACATCAACGGGAATATGATCAAACGTACGATCAGCGTAAAAAGAATAATCGCAATACCGATTGATTCTACGCCGATTGCATTCAACCCGCGATAGAGCAAACTAAGAATAGCTCCTAAAAGCCTCGAAATTGGCTTAATAATATAGCCTCCTGTCTGTGTTTAATACATTCTGTCCTCCAATTAGTCGTGTAAGACCCTGTCTTACATATTAAGGAACTGGATCATATCCACCTTTTGAAAATGGATTGCATCGAAGGATTCTCCATACTGTCAGGGCTGTTCCTTTGAAAAAACCATATTTCTGATATGCTTCAATCGCATAATTGGAACAGGTTGGATAATATTTGCAGTGACCATAACGTTTCCAGGGTGAAATGTATTTCTGATACAGACGTATCATCTTAATACATGCCTTTTTCATTCCATCACCTCCGGAACAGTATCCTGCATCAAAATCTCATGTTTTTTCGCCAGATGCAAAAAAGCAGAATCTATCTCATGAAAAGATTTACCTTTTGCATTCATTCTCGCGACAACCACAAGATCATATCCCGGTTTTATCCGATATTGATTCAAACGATACGTTTCCCTGATCAGTCTGGTCAAACGATGCCTGACCACACTATTACCAACTTTCTTACTAACAGAGATTCCAATTCTACTGTAATCCAAGTTGTTGGCCCTCAGATACATCACTAAATACTTATTGGCAAACGATTCTTTTTGGTTATACACCTTGCCGAACTCTCTGTTATTTTTAAGTGTAACTATATGTCTCATACAATTCTCCACTTAATGAAAAAGGTCACAGTACCTGTGACCTACGCTGATAACTGCTTTCTGCCCTTAGCACGTCTTGCGGCCAATACCTTTCTTCCGTTCGCTGTGCTCATTCTCTTTCTGAAGCCGTGAACTTTAGAACGCTGTCTCTTCTTTGGCTGAAATGTCATTTTCATAATGAAAGTCCTCCTTTTCTATATAGTTATGCCCGAAAACTGCATACTCGCCTATTATATTGAAAAAATAAGCTTCCGTCAATAGAAGTTATCCACAAATATATAGGGATATACCCACCTAATTTACATAATGTTATCCACAAATTGTTATTAACTTGTGGAAAACTTGTATATTTCATGTTCATTTATCCTCAAAATGCCTATTTTACGTCATTTTGGATATACACAATTTTCCAAGTAAACCTAATTTTACTTTACATAACATTTTATATCACTCATTATTATTTTTCTTCTTATAATTATGTAGTAAAAATCTCCGAAATCCACGCCCAAAACTTGCTAAAATTCTGAATTTATTGTAAAATAGAATCCAAGTGTGCGAATAAAGGAAGCACGGTATTTAGGAGTTATGATATGAAAGAATTAATCGAATCAAAATGGGAAGAGATCCTGTCTCTTCTGGAAACTGAATATGACATTTCCAGTATCATGATCAATACATGGATTCGTTCCCTCAAAATATATGAGGTTAAAAACAACACGGTTTATTTTTATGTAGATGAAAAGCTCGGTGAGAATGCGCTCAAGTTTTTAAAGCGCAAAGAGTTTGACATTTTTTTACTTTCCTCTATTCGCGAGACATTAAATGACAGTACGATTGATATTGTGATTGACGAAAAGAAAAATCTGATTGAAAGCGACGAAGAAGCCAGAAAAGAGTCTGTACAAAAATCCGACTCTTACAAGGAAGCAGTCAGCCGCAGCAATCTGAATCCAAAATATACATTTGATACGTTCATTGTCGGAGAAGGAAACCGACACGCTCACGCGACATGTCTGGCAGTTGCCGATCTTCCGGGACAGGATAATTTCAATCCATTGTTCTTATATGGAAACTCCGGACTTGGAAAGACGCATCTCATGCAGTCCATCGCACATTACATCCTGCAGAAGGATGATAAGACGAAAGTTTTGTATGTACCATCTGAGACATTTACACATGAGATTATCGACGCGATCAAGAATCATACAACAAATGAATTCCGTGAAAAATACAGAAATGTGGACGTCCTGTTGATTGATGACATTCAATTTATCATCAAAAAGGAGAGTACACAGACGGAATTTTTCAATACGTTTAATGAACTTTATAATAATAAGAAACAGATTATTCTTTCTTCCGACCAGCCTCCAAAGGAGCTGCAGTCTTTGAATGAAAGAATCCGTTCCCGTTTTGAATGTGGTATCCCGATTGATATTCACGAGCCTGACTATGAAACACGTATGGCAATCCTCAAGACGAAAGCGGAGATGGATCATTTAAATGATATTCCGGAAGAAGTGTTCCAGTATATCGCTGAGAATGTAACCAACAACATCCGGGAGCTCGAAGGTGCTCTTCATAAGATAGGCATTTTCTCCAAGCTTATGAAAGAAGAAGTTACACTGGAGACAGCCAAGGAATCTCTAAAGGATCTGATCAACAAAGAGAAGAATGAAACAATTACCGGTGAGACAATTCTCAAGACAGTATCCGAGCATATGAATATCTCTCCAGATGATATCCGCTCCAAGAAGCGTAGTCAGGATATCGCGACAGCCAGACAGGTCGTTATGTACTTATGTCGAAAGCTTACCGTCATGTCTCTGCAATCTGCGGGCAATATCGTCGGCGGTCGTGACCATACGACAGTCATCAATGGCATTAACCGTGTTGAGGCGAAACGGAAAGAAGATCCGGCATTCAACAATACGATTGAGACGATCATCAAAAAGCTGGATACAAACGCATAGATTTACACATAAATTTGTGATTTGATTGAAGATAACCTGTTGACACTTTTTTGAACCATTCTTATGTTAACTTTAATGTGTGAAGTTATCCAGATGCTTCCACAGAGAGTGAAATGCATTTCAACATGGTTATAAAGGTGGATTTAACCAG
>ENA-ORLU01001877-ORLU01001877.1-human-gut-metagenome-genome-assembly--contig:-NODE-1877-length-14027-cov-2.612401_pt1 | contig 14027 bp, 18 predicted proteins | sample MGYA00243009_ERZ508833 | MGnify/ENA primary metagenome ERZ508833 (study PRJEB26277, sample SAMN04329763) | human gut metagenome | biome: human-associated habitat | host: Homo sapiens | place: USA...
ATTTCTTGATAAAAAAATTAAAGGTTTAGAAAGAAAGAATCTTTTTGATTTTGTAAAATCGAACTGTAAGTGTATTTTTGCTTATGAAACAGATGATGTATATCTGCAAAATTGGGAAAATAAAAGGAAACTTAATGTTAATAATGTGACTGGAATTCTTGCATGGAGGTGACAAAATAATGGATACACAGATGTGGGTGATAACACATAAAAATTATCCGGGTATAAGTGATGACTTATATAGAACTCTTCATGTTGGCAGAGCTTTGTCACAGGACCTTGGATATACAGGTGACGATACAGGAGATAATATTTCATTAAAAAATAGAAATAGTATTCATACTATTTCTATCCGAATATTATTTACATTTTTCTTCAATCAAATCTGCAATTTCTCTTGCTCTTTTTTCAATTACTTTTATATCTTTACCTTCAATCATAACTCTAACTAATGGCTCTGTTCCTGATGGACGAATTAGTACTCTACCATTACCAGAAAATTCTTTTTCAACTTTTTCTATTGCTGATTTTATTTCTGAATTTTTTTCATAATCATATTTTTTATTTGAATCTACTTTGGCATTTATTAATACTTGTGGATATTTTTGTACTAAATCACCTAATTCAGATGATTTTTTTCCACTTTCTAATAATGCTTGTATTAACATCAAAGATGTTAATATTCCATCACCTGTTGGATTATAATCTAATAATATAACATGCCCAGATTGTTCTCCACCTAAATTATATCCATTTTTTAGCATTTCTTCTAATACATATCTATCCCCAACTTTTGTTTGAACAAAATTTAATTTATTAGCTTCTGCATATTTATTTAAACCTAAATTACTCATTACTGTTGCTACTATAGTATCTTTTGCAAGTTTTCCTTGAGGTTTTAAATAATTTGCTATTATAGCTAAAATTTTATCTCCATCTAATTCTTCGCCATTTTCATCAACAGCTAAACATCTATCACCATCACCATCATAGGCAATTCCTAAACTCATCTTATTTTTTACTACATATTCTTTTAACATTTCCAAATGTGTTGAACCACATTTATCATTAATATTAATTCCATCTGGATGATTATTTATAATAACATGATTTATTCCAAGTGTTTTAAATACCTTATCTGCAACTTGATATGTTGCTCCATTAGCTGTATCTATAACAACTTTAAAATCTGGTCTATTATATTTTTCTATATTATCATCAAAATGTTTTCTAAAGAAATATACATATTCATCTAATAAATCTGTTCTAATTTCTGAAACTCCTATTTTATCTTTTACTGCAGTTAATTCATCAAGTTTTCCTGATTCCATTACTTCTTCTATTTCTTCTTCTAATTCATCTGGAATTTTCATTCCTTTATTACTGAAATATTTAATTCCATTAAATTCAAATGTATTGTGTGATGCTGAAATTACAACACTTGCGTCTGCATTCAATTTTCTTGTTAAATATGCAACTGCTGGTGTTGGCATTACCCCTAATAATTTTACATTTGCACCATAACTTAAAAATCCTGCAACCATAGCACTTTCTATTAATGTTCCAGATAATCTTGTATCTCTCCCTATTAAAATTGTAGGTGCTTTATCTGTATGTTTTGATAAAACATATGCTCCTGCTTTTGCTACTTTATATACTAATTCAGGTGAAAGTTCAGTATTAGCAATTCTACGAATTCCATCTGTTCCAAAATATTTTCTCATTCCAATATTTTCCTTTCTTACATCAGTATAATTAGATTTCTAAATATCTAATTCGTTTCTTAAATTATAATACCCTGTCATTATATTTATATCTTGAAAAAATAACTTTCCGTCTTTAGTTAACCAAGATTTAGAATTATTCTCTAAATATTTTTTTGTATTAGATATAATTGTTAAATTATTATATAATTTATCTTTGCTTTTTTCTACTTTTTGTTCTATTTTTTCATACTGGCTTTTCATTGAATCTGATAACATTATCGTTTTGTAAATTTCAATATAATATTCTTTGTTTGAAGAAAATTCTTGTGAATTTATTGCACCAATTATATTTTCTTCTTTAATCATGTCTTTACATTTTTCTAAATTTTCTTTTCCTTTTTGCTTATCTTCTTCAACTAATTTATCAATATTTTTAAATCTTTTATCTTCAACATTAGATGCTGAAAATACTTCATCTGCATCTAATGCTGAATTTAATTGTTCTATTTCTAAATATGTATTCTTTATATTTGTTAAATATTCTTTTATTGTTTTTTCTACAATTGCATAATTTTTATTTGTTTTTATTTGATTATCTATTTCATCATTTATTAAATCTTGTTGTAATAATTTATTTGCTTCTTCTGTTAATTGTTTTAATTCTTGTTGTTGAAATTTATTATACATAAATATTCCGCTAATTACTGCTAATATTAATACAATTATTATTATCATTATAATTATTACTTTTTTATTTTTCATAATTTTTCCCTTCATTATAATAATTAAAATTCAACTTTTTCACTTATCCAATTCTCTAATTCATCTATATTTACTCTTACTTGTTCCATTGTATCTCTGTCTCTGATTGTTACTGAATTATCATTTAATGTATCAAAATCAACTGTTACACAATATGGTGTTCCAATTTCATCTTCTCTTCTATATCTCTTTCCAATTGAACCTGCTTCATCATATTCACACATAAATTTCTTTGATAATTGTTCATAAACTTCTTGAGATTTTTCTGATAATTTCTTTGATAATGGCAATACTGCTACTTTATATGGTGCTAATGCAGGATGTAAGTGTAACACAACTCTTGTATCTCCTTCAGTAATTTCTTCTTCATCATAAGCATTACATAAAAATGCTAATGCAACTCTGTCTGCTCCAAGTGATGGTTCTATACAATATGGTATATATTTTTCATTTGTTTCTGGATCTAAATATGTGAAATCTTGATTTGATTGTCTTGCATGATTTGATAAATCATAATCTGTTCTATCTGCAATTCCCCATAATTCTCCCCATCCAAATGGAAATGCATATTCTATATCTGTTGTTGCTTTACTATAAAATACTAATTCTTCTGGGCTATGATCTCTTAAACGTATATTTTCTTCTTTCATTCCTAATGAGATTAACCAATTTTCACAGAATTTTTTCCAATATTCATGCCATTCTAAGTCTGTTCCTGGTTTACAGAAAAATTCAAGTTCCATTTGTTCAAATTCTCTTGTTCTAAATGTAAAGTTTCCTGGTGTTATTTCATTCCTAAATGCTTTACCAATTTGTGCAATTCCCATTGGTAGTTTTCTTCTTGTTGTTCTCATTACATTTTTGAAGTTTACAAATATTCCTTGTGCTGTTTCTGGTCTTAGATAGATTTCTGCTTTTGCATCTTCTGTTACACCTTGAAATGTTTTGAACATTAAGTTAAATTTACGAATTGATGTAAAATTGTGCTTTCCACAGTTTGGACAACAAATATTGTTATCATCTAAGAATTTTATCATTTCTTCGTCTGTCATTCCATCTGCAATCATATCTTTTCCTTGTTCATGTGCCCATTCTTCTATTAATTTGTCTGCTCTATGTCTTGTTTTACATTCTTTACAATCTATAAGTGGATCTGAAAATCCTCCAACATGTCCTGATGCAACCCATGTTTGTGGGTTCATTAATATTGCTGCATCTAATCCAACATTATATTTGCTTTCTTGAATAAATTTCTTTCTCCATAATGCTTTTACATTATTTTTTAGTTCTACTCCTAGAGGTCCATAATCCCATGTATTTGATAGTCCTCCATAAATTTCTGATCCAGGATATATATATCCTCTTGCTTTACACAAATTTACTATTGTGTCCATTGATTTTACCATTTTTATTCCTCCTCTTTTTTGCTAGTTTTTGTTTTTAAACGTAAAAAACTTTCATTCCTAGCAATACTAAAAATATTGCTAGGGACGAAAGTTCATATTCCGCGGTTCCACCCTATTTCTTAAAAACTTTTATTACTAGTTTTTAAGCACCTTAATTTTTTTTACTCCAAAGCTCCCCTTATGCTTATCATTACTAATTTTCCACCATCATTAGCTCTCTATAAATATTTTGTTATAATTTTTCTTTTTCATTGTAATTGTTTATTAAATTAGTTATTATTATATTCTTTTTGAATATAAATGTCAATTATTTATCATCAATTTTTAATAATTCTTCTTTACTTATCTTTATTGTTGTAGGTCTTCCATGTGGACATGTATATGGATTTTTTAGTGTTAATAAATTTTGAATTAAATATTCAACTTCTTGTGGTACTAGATCCATATTTGCTTTTACTGCTGCTTTACATGCAACTGTTGCAACAAAACGTTCTTCAACATCTTTCAATGATGCTCTTTCGTTTGTAATCATTTCATCAAGTACTTCTAGAAAAATATTTTTACTTTTAGCACGATATTCAATATCTGGTATTCCATTTATTTTTACTGCATTATTTCCAAACAGTTCTACATCAAATCCATATGATTGAAATAAATTCAAGTTTTTTTGTACAAATTCAAATTCTTTATTTGTCAAATTATAAACTTCTGGCATTAAAATCATCTGACTATTACTACTTATATGATTTTTATAATTTTCTTTTATTTGCTCATATAATAATCTTTCATGTGCTGCATGTTGATCTATTAAATATAATTCATCTTCTATTTCAACAATTATAAATGTTCTAAATAAAATTCCTATATATTTATATTTTACTTCTCTTTTATTTTCTCTATGTATTAATTCATTTTTTTGCTCTAATAAATTTACACTTTCATTTGCATTTATTGTTCTTCTTGCAAAATAATTTTCTGATTTTGATATACTTTCTTCTATTTTATCATTTTCAACATTTGATGAATCTGTCTGAATCTCTTGTTTATCTTCAATCTTTCTGTCATTATTTTCTTCAACTTCTTGTCCAAAATGATTTGTTAAAAAATCAAATTCATTTGAAATATATTCATCATTATTTTCATCATTTTGAGTATTTCCAAGGAAATTTAAAATGTGTAACAAAATACTTGATTTTTTATATTTCTCTTATTCAAAAATAATATTTGATCTTTTCTTGAATCTCTTGCAACCATTGTGTTTCCAATTACACCTGTAACTTTAACATCATCTTCTTCAAAGTTTACTTTTACAAGATTTTCTTTTATCTCTTTTCCATAAATTGAATAAATAACATCTTCAATCTTGCCATTTCCATTTGACTGAAAACATACTTTTCCTTCATTTATCAATTTAAAAGAAATTAAAGGAATTGATAATGCTGCCTTTTGAATCCAGTCTTTTATATATTTGAATTCTGTTGCATCTTGTTTTAAAAATTTATATCTAACTGGTACATTGAAAAATAAATTTTCTACCATTATTGTTGTCCCTAGTTGTGCACCTGTTTCTTCTCTTTCTAAAATATCTCCAGCTTCTGCTACAAGTTTTGTTCCAAAATCATCATTACTTGTTCTTGAAATCATAGTAAGTTTTGCAACAGATACTATACTTGCTAATGCTTCACCTCTAAAACCCATTGTATAAATTTTTTCTAGATCTTCGATTTTTCTTAATTTAGATGTAGCATGTCTTTCAAGTGCTATATCCATATCATCTTTAGGAATTCCTTTTCCATTATCAATTACTTTTATTAATTGTTTTCCACCTTTTTTTATTTCAACAATTATTTTTGTTGCACCAGCATCTATTGAGTTTTCAACAACTTCTTTAACTACATTTAATGGTCTTTCTATTACTTCACCTGCAGCTATTTTATTTATTGTTAAATCATCTAATAAAACTATATTTCCCATTTATTTTTTGTCCTTATATTCATATTTTATAAATTCAAAATTACTATTTTTACTTCTTTCAACCATTTGATTATAGACTCTATCTCTTAAATCTTTTTTCTGTTCCTGTTCTATCATACCAGTGAAACCGGAAAACCACCATCCCTTTCCTTATAAGAAAGCTGAAAAAAATCCGAAAGAAATTCGAAAGAAGCACAATAAAAAAGATCCTCTGAAACAAATTTCGGCATATTATCCGATCTGTTTCAGAGGATCCTTCTCTCTGTTCTTTTTATAATCGCAGCAGGCTATTGGTCTGACTCTGGTAATCCGGACATTCCCAACCACTCCATGGCCGGTCAATGAGGTGCTTCAACGCCTCAGGATTTTTTGTTATAGAATGACCTTTTTGTATTTGATATTTTATTGCATTCAGAAAATTCTTCATTCCGTCTCTACCTGTTGGAATTGGAATTGCTCCAAACATTTGCACAAAGTTTCCAAGGAACTTCATTGATACGTTTTCTGGATTTACTATCAAATAATTTCTTTTAGGATAGATTACATTTGAGGTTAAAAATGTGTCAGCAAAAACTTGTGTATGATTTGCATACACAAAATATCCTTCTTTTTTATATTTTTTTAACTTTTCTTTTCCTATATATTTTATTCTAAATTTTAATTTTGCATATAATAACTTTATAGGCACACTTAGCACATTTTGTACTAAAAAATGTGCTAAGTTCCAAAATATATTTTTATGCAAATATTTATATTTTTCATCTATTACTCTTGGAATTATATGTGAACCTGAAAATTCATCATTTAACTCATCTGAATAATAATAAATTTCTTGTTCTTTCATTTCTTATTCCTTTATATTTGCGTTTCTTGCTCTGTAATTTGCTCTTGTTCAGCCTTTGGTGTTGTAGTATATTCTAATGGTATTCCATAAAAATCTTCATATACTTCTTTCCAAACTTCAGAATTTTTTTCTTTCATTTCTTCTGCATTTTCTTTTTCTGCCATTCCATCTGTTGGATATATTGGTGCTTCAATATTTATATAATATTCTTGAACAGGAAAACCATCATCTCCAACAATATCGCTATCTCTCATAGTAATAAATATTGGTATTATTGGTACATTATTTCTTGCCGCAAATTTATATGCTCCTATTTTTAGTGGCTTTGGTTTAGTATAATTCCACCACATACTTTGTTCTGGATATATTAATATACAGTCTCCTCTTTGTAAAATTGTATCAACAGCTTTCATAAATTCTACCATTGTTCTTCTATTTGAACTTAATGGTAATGTATCTGCATTTCTAAATAAAAATCCATAAAATCCTGGAAAATTTGTATAATTTCCTTCTCTTATAACTTTATATAATTTTTTTGTTTTATTCAATCCTGCATCTCTAAATGTTTTTTCTATTGCAAATGAATCAAATGGATTAAAATGATTACATGTTATAACAGCTCCACCTTCTATATTTGCTAAGTTTTCAATTCCTTTTACATCTTTTATTATAAGTTTGTTATTTCTGATTATTTCACTAAGGAATTTTTCACCAACTTTATTTGCAAATGCTGCTTTCCATCTATTCATTCTTTTGCTTTTTAAATAATCTACATTATCTGGTGTTAAAACAATATTTTCTGGATCATTTTCAACATCTAAATCAAATTTTCCTTCTTTTTCTAATTGTTTTATTTTTTCTAAAATTTCCAATCTGTCTTTTGATTTTTCTATTTTCTTTAAGTTTTCATCTATTACTTTTTGATTTGATCTATCATCACCAACACAAGAATTTTCTTTTTCTGCTAAAAGTCTTAAACTTTTTTCTGCCTCTCTATCTTTAAATTTTTGTTCCTCTGTATATTCAGATTGTATTTTTAATATTTCATCATAAAATTCTGTTTTTTTAGCATATTCCCAGAAAAATTCTTTATATAATACATCTTCAAAATGCCATGGTTTGTATGCAAAATTGTAATGTACTAATTTTATATCTTCTCTTTTTGTTGTTGCATTAACAAGTGGCATACAATCCCATTGTCTATCAACTAATGTTACTCTTCCTTTACACAATCTATTTAAATAATCTTGATCTTGTGCAACTGAAAATCTTACTGTTGTTAATAAATATATAAATTTTTCTTGAAATTTAAATTTTCTTAGTTGGTCAAGATTCATTAATAAAACACCTGCATTAAAATATTTTGTATATGACTCAACTCCAACAACTAATTCTGCATAATCTTGAAATACTTTATTATATTGAATTATATCATCTGGTGCTGCTGCAACTAAATTTGTTCCCATATCTGTATTATATAATTCTGATATATCTCCAACAATTGTTATATCACTATCTAAATATAGTATTTTATCATATTGTGGATATAATTCTGGTAAAAACAATCTAAAATATGTTGTATTTGTATAATAATCTCTTGTATATAATTTGTCTTTTACTTTTTCCAAATAATAATTCAAATCAACAAATTCTATATTTACATATTCATTTTCATATTTTTTTATTTGTTTCATATGTTCTTCTTTTACATTTGTATGTAGTACTTTTATACAATAATTATATTCTTTACTTGCATTATCTATTAATGATTGTAATGCAACTGCTAAAAATGGTGTATATGCATCATCAATTGCAAAACAAATTGGTATTATATTTTTTTCCATTTAAACTTCCTCTCTTAAATCACTTTCGAATTTATCTTTTAATTTTAAATATTCTTCTAAATCTTCATCAAATGCATGACACTTTAATATATTATGCACTTCTTCTACATTCCATTGCTTGAAATTTTCTGTATGTGGATATGGTTTTAGTAAAAGTCTTTTGCAAAAATGACATACAACAGTATCTTTCCTATTGAATTTTGATTGTTCATTAAATCTTCTTGGTAATAATTTTTTCTTTGTAGTTGACCAAAATATTGCATCTTGATCAGCAAATAATAATTTTCTAGTTCTTATTAAATTTCTTGCTTTTTCAAATAATTTTGTTTCTTTTGCCATTTTCATATTAAATAATAACATTCCTGCATTTATATAGTCTGGTCTAATTATCCATCTACCATATTTTTCTCTTACAGCAGCATATTCATATCCAGCTATATCTATGTTATATAACTTTGAAATATCATCGCCAATCATCATATCTATATCTAAATATAATATCTTATCAGGAATATTTGGAATTTCATCTATCAGTAATCTTAAAAGTGTATATGGTGTACAATATGCACTTTCATTTTTACATTTCATAAATTCTTCTTCATATAAATTTGTAACATCTATTTTTGTTACTTTATTTTGTGGATTTTTACTTTTAATTACTTCATTTAAAAACTCTACTTGTTCATCTGTTATACATACATATTCTGGTTTCAATCTTGATAAATCCATAGTAAGTATGTAACAATTTATTGTTTCCTGTGTTCTTTTAGTCATTGATATCAACTGAGTTAGTGCTCCATCAAATACTTTTTTATTTCCACATAATAATAAATTAATCATTTTTCTAATCCTTTTTACTTTTATTTCATTATATAGTATACTTATTTTTTGGTATTTTGTCAAATTTAAAAACTTAAAATTAAGTATTTTTTAACAAATAAAAAGCCTAGCCTCAAATTATTGAGATTAAGCTTCTTATTTGTTTTATGATAGTATATTATTCTCTTCTTTTTCTTCCTGCATCATTTGCAATCTTAAACAATTCGGGTTGAGTTTGTTTAATTATCTTTTCAATTTCTAAAAATTTATTGTTTTTCACACTCCATAATCTTTTAAATGTCTTATAGCAAATTCGTCTTGTTGCACCTTCTTGAAGTGTATCAGAATTAATTTCATATTCTTCTTCTTCAACATCTTCATCTTTTGGAATTTGAACAATAATCTTTGATACTCTCCCATCTTCAACAATGATTTTGTACTCAGTATGTTTTTTCTCAGTATTATATTCTACTACCATAATGCCCTCACTTAGAAAATTTTCTGTTTATTTAGAATTTCTCTTTATAAACCTCGTCAAATACTGCTTTATAATAGTCAGGATTACAATTTTTTAACATTTCAAATGCTTCAGTAAATTGCTTAGAGTCTACTCTTAACAATTTTTTAAATGCCATTGTTATTATTGATTTTGTTAGTTTAGATTCACTCCCTTTAGGAATTATTGTATAATATTGAGTTTCAGTTTTATTTTCACTTATTACTAATACTCCATGTAATTCCCCACCTTGAAAATCAATTTTGTAGTCATCTTCATGCAGTTCTGTTGAGAAACATCTTACATTTTCCTTTTCATCCAAATTGTAAAGCATATTTTCCCTCTTTTCAAAAATTAGTTATTTGACAACTAATATATTATAAAATATTTTTGTTTCTTTGTCAACATAAATAAACATCTGAAATAAAAAATTTTCTACTACATATGATATAGAAAAAGTGCCACTGGAAAAACCAGTGGCACAGTTCTTTGTTGGAGATTATACTCCTTTAAGAATTTGTTACGATATTTTTTTGAGTGTAGCAGGGATAACTTCATTGATAATGAAGTTATAGCCTTCCTTGTTGAAAAGCTTGACAATTGCGAGTGCTTCCTCAAGGACGTCCAGTGTAAGAGTTCCTTCCCCTTTTACCGGACTTGTTGCATAATAGCTTCTCTGGTCCCTACCAGGCCCACAAATGGTAACACCTTTCAGGATGTTATTTTCATCGTCGATCCGAAAAGTTGCAGTTTTCGTAAACTCGTAACTTGAGATTTCCATAGTCATAACAAAGTCCCTCCTTAAAGAACTTCTTCAAAGTAAATTGCGATATTCATATTATATCATTAATTTACATAATAGTCAATAATTTATGACATTTTTATTCGCATCCTCCACAACTAGAACAACAACCTGTGCAATTACTATTTTCTTCATCTTCTAATTCATCTTCTGTAAATACATACATATCTTCTTTTACTGTTGCCATATCATTCTCAAGTTCTTCAACTCTTTTTTCTAATTTTTCTATTTTTTCTAATAATTCTTTTTCTGACACTTTTTTCACCTCTCTTTCGAACAAAAAGACTGGTCTTTTTTGTTATAAATAGACTAGCCTTTTTAATTTTATTCTATACTCTTTCCATATATTCACATGTTCTTGTATCAATTCTTAAAACATCACCAATGTTTACAAACATAGGAACTTGTAATTCTAGTCCTGTTTCTAATTTTGCTGGTTTTCCAGATGTTGTTGTTGTATTTCCAGCAAATCCTGGTTCTGTATATGTAACTTCTAATTCAACAAATATTGGAGGTTCAACAGCAAATACTTTTCCTTTGAATGAAAGAATTGTTACTTCCATGTTCTCTTTTAAATATTTTAAACAATCTCCTAAATCTGCTTTATTTAATGGCATTTGATCATATGTATCATTATCCATAAAATAATATAAATCTCCATCATTGTATAAATATTGCATTGTTTTCTTTTCAATTTCAGCTCCTGGATATTTATCTGATGGGTTAAATGTTTTTTCTAAAACTGCTCCTGTTATTACATTTTTTAATTTTGTTCTAACAAATGCAGCTCCTTTTCCTGGTTTTACGTGTTGGAATTCAACTACTCTGAATACTCCTCCGTCCATTTCAAATGTTGTTCCATTTCTAAAATCTCCTGCCATGTATACTCCTGCCATATTATTTCTCCCTTCTAATAATTCTTAACATAATTTTCAATATTATTATTTTACACCCTACACTATATAAAAGTCAAGCTTTTTCTTGGTATTTTTATTTTATTGTTCAAATTCATACATTATAATACTCAATACATTTAATGCCACTGTTTCTGTTCTTAATATTCTATCACCTAATGTAACAATTTTTGCTCCACTTTCTTTTAATAATTTTATATCACTTTCTTCAAATCCACCTTCTGGTCCAATTACAATTCCTATTTTTAAATCTGTTGCTTTTAATTTTTTCAATTCTGTTTTTAATGTGTTTTCTTTTTCATTTTCATATGCAACTATAATTACATCATATTCATTTATCCAATTACAAATTTCTTTAACATTTATTAAATGTTTTACTTCAGGAATAAAACCTCTACCACATTGTTTTGCTGCACTTTCTGCAATTTTTTGCCATCTTTCATTTTTCTTAATTTCGTCTTTTCCTTCTAATTTTACAACACATCTTTTCATATTTACTGGTATTATTGAATTTGCCCCTAATTCAACTGATTTTTGAATTATTAATTCCATTTTATCTGATTTTGGCAATCCTTGATATATATCCACTTTTATCTTTTCTTGAATGTTTTTTTGTTCCTCTATAATCTTTGTTTCTATTTCATTTTCTGCAATTATTTCAATTTCACATTTATATGAATTTCCTGTATCTTGATTACAAACTTCAATTTTATCTCCAATTTGTTTTCTTAATACATTTTTTATGTGTTTCACATCTTCATCAATTATAGTTATTTTATCATTATTTATCTGATTATTCTTTACAAAAAATCGTGGCATTAATTTTCTCCTTTTATATTTAATAATAATTTATTTCTTGTTTCAATACTTTCTATTGCAATTAATTTACCTTGTTCTATTAGATATTTTGTCACATCATTTATTATTAATAACATTGCTTTATCTAAATCTTCTTTTGCCAGTTTTCTTTCTGCTTCAATATCATATTTTTCTGTTTTTCTATTTAATTCAATTTTATCTGAAACATAAATTATTTTGGCTAATGTATCCATATTAGGATTTGTTGTTGTATGATATTCAATTGCTTTAGCAATTTCTTCACTAACACCATATTTTTTCTTAGCTATATCTGCACCAATTTTCCCGTGTAATAATTTAACACTATTTCTTTCAGTCTCTGAAATCTGGATATTATTTTCTTTTACATATTGTAACATTTCATCATCTGTCATCTCTTTTGCATTGTCATGAAGAAGTCCTGCAATTTGTGCTGTTTCTATATCAATATTATAAATTTGGGCAAGTTCCATTGCCATTTCCATTACACCTATAGAATGAATATATCTTTTTTCTGATAATATTTTTTTTAATTCTTCTTTTATTATATCTATTTTTTCCATTTTGTCAGTTAAAGTGTTAGCTTCATAGAAGCTAACACTTATCTCCTTTCTTATTTAAGCCAATCTGGATTTGCTATATACCAATCTATTGTTTTTACAATTCCATCTTCAAATTTTGTTTCTGGTTCCCATCCAAGTTCTGCTTTTATTTTACTTGGATCTATTGCATATCTATAATCATGACCTTTTCTATCTTCTACATATTGAATTAAGTCTTCTGATTTTCCTAATCTTTTTAATATAAGTTTTACAATATCTATATTTCTCTTTTCATTGTGTCCACCTATATTATATCTTTCACCAGCAATACCTTTATGGAATACCATATCTATTGCTTTACAGTGATCTTCTACATATAACCAATCTCTTATATTTTTTCCTGTGCCATAAACTGGTAATTTTTCATTATTCATTGCAAGTTTAATCATATGTGGTATTAATTTTTCATTATGTTGATATGGTCCATAATTGTTTGAACAATTTGTTACATTTACATTCATTTTATATGTTGTATGATATGCAAATGCAATTAAATCTGAACTTGCTTTTGATGCTGAATATGGGCTACTTGGTTGTATTGGTGATTTTTCTGTAAAATATCCATCTTCTCCCAATGCACCATATACTTCATCTGTTGATACTTGATGATATCTTGATACATTATACTTTAGACAAGCATCCATCAATACTTCTGTTCCAATTATATTAGTTCTTAAAAATATTTCTGGATCTTTAATCGAATTATCAACATGACTTTCGGCTGCAAAATTTATTACTACATCAAATCTTTCTTTTTCAAATAATTCATCAATAAATCTTTCATCAGCTATATCACCCTTTACAAATTTAAAATTGTCTTTATTTATAATAGGAAGTAAATTATTGTAATTACCTGCATAAGTTAATGCATCTAAACATACATATTCATCATTTGGGTATTTATTTACAACATAATGCAAAAAATTGCTTCCAATAAAACCAGCACCACCTGTTACTAAATATTTCATATAATCTCCTTTTAATTCATTTTAAGTTCTTTTGCCTTAACTTCATTTTGCTT
>ENA-ORLU01001879-ORLU01001879.1-human-gut-metagenome-genome-assembly--contig:-NODE-1879-length-13997-cov-2.640014_pt1 | contig 13997 bp, 8 predicted proteins | sample MGYA00243009_ERZ508833 | MGnify/ENA primary metagenome ERZ508833 (study PRJEB26277, sample SAMN04329763) | human gut metagenome | biome: human-associated habitat | host: Homo sapiens | place: USA...
CGAGGTTTATCTTCTCGCCTTTTGAATCGGAGGCTCTGTGGCCGTTATCGGCTATGGGTTGAGTTGTTTCAAAGGTTTTTGCGGTAGTGTTATAGGCTACGCCATACATATAATCGTTACCGGGAACAGTGAAATCCAGGGAGGAGACATTCGCTACCGTATTCGAATAGACTATGGCATTAGCCCGTACTGGGATGGTATAGACTGGGGAAGAGGCATTTCCGGCCGCGGTTATCGTGGTGGCATCCGTGACTGGATAGCAAGAGTAGACTATGGCTTGCTGGGTGCTTAGCCAGATCGTTTGGTCCTTACCGTTTATCGTAGCGGGTTTTAAGGAACCCTCTTGGAGGGTGTATTGGCCGTATGTACCTTGGGGGAATATGCCGTAATGGTTTTCACTTGCCACGTTATTTACGGCGTATAGGCCGATAGCCGCTATATCGCTGGATGTGGCAGTGGCCTTGGTGAGGGCTACGCTGGCGATCTGCGGGGACAGGGCGACAGGGGTATCCGGATCAACCGGGGGTACGATGGGGTCTTCGCCATCCTCACCGCCGCAGGCGAAAAGGGAAAGCGATACTGTTGTTAATAATAGGTATCTATACGGTTTCATATTTATCGTTGTTTATATTGTTCGTTTATTTGCCACCCGGTTTTATTATTACCACCCGGTCTGATTGTTACTACACGGGTTTCGTATTCCGTGTTTCGTGTTTTGTTGTAGAGACGAGGCACGCCCCGTCTCTACAACCCTAGACTGTAGGTTAATTAACTTTCAAATCATCATTGCCGATTCCTGTGCCCCAAGCGGCTACGGTTACGGTGCCGACCGACAAGCCCTTTCCGCTAAGTTTTACCGTGTAAAGGTGGTTCTTGCCTCTCTCCCATGTCAAGTTGCCACTAGAGCCTAGAACCACATCATAATCAGCACCATCTATCGTGAATATGGCTTGTACGGTATTCGCCGCTACCTTATCTCCAGCAGCTATCGGGAGTGCCATGATGCTAAACTTGGAGGATGCGGCCTTCGCGTCATTCTCTGTGGTAGCGGCCGTAGCGCTAGGTGTAGTAGCTACTGATATTATATATCCGGAAGGAGTACCATTACCATCATCATCGATAAAACGGGTATAGGTAGCGCCCGCAGCACCAGAACCTGTAGTTATGGCTCCTGTCGAGATATTCATCTTGACGGCTCCCCCATCGCTTAGGCCGGAACCACTCTTATTTTTCAACTGTATCCTCGTCAACTTACCGGCATTTTTATAAGTACCGTCATTATAGATACGAAAACTGACCAAGGCTAGGGCATGGTTCATGTAGAAATCTACCGAACCGGTATGAGAAGATAAACCAGTCGCTTTCCCATTGCTGGTAGTGGGTTGCGTAGAGGCATTAGAACCATCCGTACTACCCCACATATAATCGACCTCGCCGGGGGCAGAGATTATATTACTATTAGTGGTAGTATTATTGATCCAACTAGAACTATTCCATATCTTCTCTGCGTTGCTTGTCGCAGGATTCAAAAAGTTGTTCGTTGTGATCGTATTCTTCCCGGGGTAAACGGATATGTTTATCGTGGAAGTGGCAGAGACCTTGTTCGATGATTCTGTTGCTTTTAACGCCGTTCCGGTAGTCTGTAAAGCTCCCGCATCGTCCTGTCCCGCATCGATAGGCGAGTATGCCGGGTAATGCGCGAAGATCTTCGCCGTCTGCGAAGTCAGATAAATCTTGTTCGTAGTACCTGCCGCAGTAGCCCAGCTACCACTAAGGGTATATACCGCATAATTGTTTTTCAACGTAGAAGTATAAGGATCTACATCAGTTCCAGAGGCAGTGCCATCAAGCGCAGCATATACGGCGATCCCTCCCGTAAGGCCGGTATTCGCTGTCACCGCACTTTTCGTAAGCGTCACCCCCGCCGTAATCCCCAGCTCTACGGCATCCGGCTGGTTGGAAGGGAGGATGGAGGGAATATTGTCCTCGTTGCTACAGGCAGCCAAGAAGAAGGGAGAAAGAAAGAGTAGTTTATAGTTTATCAGTTTTCTCATGATTACTTTTTTTGATTCGTTCTATTAATTGTTCAATTCGTTTAGTCAGTCAGTGGATCAAGTCTAGGTTGCCATCGACATACGAGGGAGTCCATTCGGCTACCTCCACGGAGGAGATACCTAAAGAGGCATCGTAGATATCCAACGTGATCACGTGAGAGAAACCGGGCTTGAAATTATCCTCAGATATTTCATCACCCATCTTTACGGATACGTCGGTAAAGGTACCGATCGAAGTCTCGACCGTTATTTTCACATTGCCCGGATCGGGTGTAGGCGGCAGATACAAGCAGCCCAGATCGATGGGACCGACATTTGATGCCCCTACCGTGGCGTTGCCGGCAGGCTCAAGGATCACTTCCGAGGAACCGGAGAAGACAGCCTCGCCCGTAGCCAGCGGAACATTTACCGCCGTAGGTATGCTTTTCACGATAATCTTGTTCACCTTCACCTCCAGTCCTCCGGCATCATGCTTCTTTGCCTTGAATACCAGCTGGGTAAGCAGGTGGGCGTAATTCAATGAGCGATTCGCCTCGACCCCGGCGACGGTATTGCCCGTAAACCGGTTACCATCCCACTTATTACCCGCCAAGGGGCCGGCGTACATCAAGTCCATATGCCCGTCAAGGGTATAACTTACGGTACCCTCGGCGGCATCGTACGAGTTATCGCCCGCCACGGGAGATACGCCGACCAGATACACGTTCGCTCCCATGCGGGGATAATGGTGCTTACGAGAGGCATCCCATGAGATACTCCCGCCTACCGCCACATCAGCCGTCCGCTCTACCCATTCCTCGTAGAATACGGCATCGGCCCAACTCGTGGTCACGTCGGATACGGGGGTGGAGAAACGATCGGCAAGACTCGTATAGTCGGGAACACCTGTGATGGCGTCGAGACGGGTCACGCAAAAGAGGGTGGTCTTGAACGCCTCCGCCTCTCCCACTTCCGCTTTCGTGCTTATGGACGTGTCCGGGTACGTCGCCCGAAGCTCGATCGGAGGATCGGCGGAAGGTATCTTACCTCCCGCCTCACCATTGTCCGAGCAAGCGGCCAACGATCCCATGACTATCATCGACAATATGTATGTAGAGAGTTGTCTCATGATGGTTGAGGGATATTTGGGATTATTTCAAGTCAACGGTTCCGCCGTTACCCTGTTTCCATTCGTTGACAGTGGCTTTCACTTCCAGTGCCTTCACATTATCTCCTGTAGGTTTGTCTGGCTCGGTAATGTTCAACGTAACCGTATGGGCATAGCCTTCTTGGGCATTCAACTTTTCACCTGCATTCTTTGAGTCCATCACCGGGACATTCAAGAAGGTACGATCCGTACCGCCTACGTTGATCGTTACGTTCAGCTTGATATCGTTAGACGGAGCGACCATTACCGCCGGGCTAATCGTAGAAGCTGTCGTGGAAAGGGTGGTTGTCGTGATATTGGGAACAGAGAAATCGGAGGCAGTAGCCCAATTCACGTCACCATTTGTCAGGTTCACGGATTGGGGCAATTGCGTGCCCAAAACCTTGATGCTCTTGATGGATACGTCCTTTCCGGCCCATTCTCCTTTGTTATCAGCCACACTAGTGTAACTAGCGGCGAAAACCAATTGGGTGGTCTTGTGGGCAAACGTCAACTTACATCCATTTTGATTTGGTGACGCTGCAGTTCCGGCATCTTGATCCGCACCGATCGTCATGACATCCTGCAAGCCGTCCACCTTGCCGAAAACCACTTTTGAGGACTCGATTGTTCCGGAAGGAACGACCGCCGTGATATGGGAGCTTTTAGGACTCGCCTGCGCATTATCATAATACAAGGTGGGAGTCAAGGTAATATCCGTCTCTGTCCCAGCCGTAAATACAGCGCCGGCTACGTTGGCACGTGTTTCCAATGCCTTTGTAGTTTCATTGATCTCATTCTTGTAAACCGGATTAAAGCTACCCCAATCATGTTCGTGTCCGGAAGTCACGTCCACCATCACCACGATACCTTCCACCTGCGATCCATTCGTGATCGGGGCTTTAGTCGTGAGACCTTCCACGCTTTGTGTCAATTTGATCGCTACCGGAGCATTCGCCGTACCCAAATCGGGAGTGATCACATCCTTGTCGTTCGAGCAGCTTGCCGCTAACAGGGCCACAGCCGCCATTGTCAAAATCTTTTTCATTTGTCTTGTAATTTTAAAGTATTAATAAAAAATATGAATTAAATAATCTTATCTATAAATCGGCGTTGCCGCCATTGCCCGGTTTCCACGGGGTGACGGTTGCCGTTATCTTTACTTGGTACTCCTCGAAGGGATCCGGCTCCTTGGGTTCCTCGGGAGTATCGGGATCGTCCGGTTCCTCCGGATCAACGGGTATCTCAAGTGAGATCTCGATATCGTAAGCCCCTCCACTCTCGTTGCCCTCGCCGCCGAACGAGACGGGGAGATCCTTGAAATCCTGCCCGGAGGCGGGATCACCTTCCGGCGCGAGCGTCATGTCAAGCGTCAAGGAGGCCTTGGGCTGCACCAGCACGAATCCGGGGAGCGTCACTACGCCATCCACCACGGGGATACCATTCCCGTCATCGGAAGAATAGATGATCACCGAGCTGGTCTCCCCGACCGGGACCACCTCTCCATCCGACAAGGACACCTTAGCTACCGAGGCTAGCCCGTTCAGCTTGACGGCATGTACGCTATACCCGTTCGGCGCTCCCTTGACACGTAGGCGGAAGCTGAGTTGCATCAGCAGGTGCTTATGGATCAAGGACGTTTCCGTAGCGTCGAAACGGCGGGACAGGGAACCGCTCCGCTCATCGGTCAGCATCAAGTCTTCCTGCCCCGTCAGCTCGTACCGTACCTCGCCGTTCACGTGGGGGGCGGCGGGGTGATAGCTGCGGATGAAAAGCGCGGAGCCGTCCGTGGGATAGTAGCGCTCCGGGTCTAAAAGGATATCGCCCTCCGTAGCCGTCCCCGTCCAATGCTCCGTGTAATCGCCGGCGGAAGTGCCTACGGCGATGGATACGGGCGTGGAGTCGAAAACGTCCACGGCGGCACGGGTCTGGATGCCGGTGTAAAGGCGGATCGGGACGGCGGGGCTTACCTTCAAGGAGAGATCCAGCGTATCACGGCCCGAGGAAATGGCCTCATGCAGGCTCGCGGTCAGGTTCTCCTCGTAACTGAAACGCTCGCCGCCGGCGGTCTCGAACGAGAGCGTGCAGACGTTGCTCCGGTCCGAGCCGTCCAGCGTCACCGTACCCAAGATACCCGCCACGGCTTGGTAAACGCCCGCTACGCCCGTAGCCGAGGCACGGAAATCAAGGTCGAGCACACCCACTCCTGTCGCTATCCGGTCGGACAGGCGCACCGACGAGGCTATCCCGCCCAGACGGCCCTCCACCTTCGCCCCGCCGAAGCCTTTCCCCGCGTCGATGGTAAGGCGCAAGATCCGGCGGATATCCTTGGGGGTCGATGAGATCGCGGTCTCATCACCATCGGCCACCTTAATCCCCGTCACGCTCTCCACGTAAAAAGGGCTATCCAGCGATACCAGCAGGCTGTCGCTTCCCGAGGGAAGGGCGGCGGCATAGGCTTTCCCCAGATTCTCCGTATCGCCCAACCGGACTTCGGCGGGGTCGGCGCCCGCGACCAGCAGGGCGTACTCCCCCACCACGAGCCGCTCGCTCCACGACCACGTAGACGGCGTTCCGGCGGGCTCTTCCTTCCCCGCCACGCGGGAACCATCCGCCTTATAAGTGAAAACGGCCAAGGGAGTATCGCCTGTATGTCGCACGGATACCCGCAACAATCCCTCGCCGGAGCCGGGAACGGGTGGTTCCGGATCGTCCTTACCGCAAGCTCCCAAGACGAGTAAGCCGAGTAATAAAAAAGCTGTTTTTTCCGATAAATGTCTTAATCTCATATACTAGTTTATCTATAGTTTTTCCTTTCCCTCTGTACGGGCCAGTTCCCTGCCGTCGGGGAGGGTGTCTCCCTAGCGTTAGGGATGATGCCTCCCCAGCGTTAGGGACGATACCTCCCTAGTATTAGGGATGATGTCTCCCCTGTGCTAGGGATGATACCTCCCCCGGATCAAATCTCATCCGGGCTCTCGGAGTCGCCTCCCCCGGCACCCACGGTGAGCGGCAGCTTGTACTCGATCGTGCGGGGAGACTTGAGCAAGGTGACGCCTTTCGAGAACTGCGTCACGATGCGTAGCTTGTACTTGCCGTCGGTCAAGGCCGGTACGCGGGCGATGATACGGCTGGGGTCGTTTTGCGTGAGGCGGCGGGTCACGGGCGTAACCTTCTCGCCGTCTTCCGACACGAAAAAGATACCTACCGAGCTGTCCGCCCCGTTAATACGGATACGGTCGCCCTCGATCAGTATGTCCTCGTTCGGGGTGATAGAGCCGTTGGACAATCCCGTGAAGGTATCGGTCACCATGCCGATGCGCCCTACCTCAGACTTGGCTCCGAGAACCTCCACGCCCACCTTGCTCAACGCGTCACGCATCTCGGCGGAGGGCACGATATCGAGCGTCAGCTTATGGATAGCGGGATCGAACTTCGCCGTCTCGCCTCCCCAAGGGCCCGTGATACGAGGCGTGTACTGGCACACCTCGGTGAGTAGGCTGTAGCCCATCATGAGGTGCTCCCGCACGATGCGGTCGCGTTGCTTGATGATAGAGAGCAAGGTGTCATACTTGATCTCGGAACCTTCCTTGATGATGGCGTTGGCTATATTCTCGTTGTGCAGGGTGTCTTTTTGTGTCAATACCTCCGCTACGTAGTCGTTGTCGTCATCCTTGGTTAACAAATTCGGCCGAAGCCATACTTTCCAGTAATACTCGTTTGCCATGATTGGTTTGTTTTTAAGTTGTTTATAATTCGTAATGTGTGATCTTATTTGTTTGTATTCTTTACATGTCAGTTTGCTTGCACGCAACGGACGGCGAAACCGTAAGCCTTACCACTCACGGTCGCTGAAGGGGTCGTGGCCAAGTTGTATTTAAATTCAATGTACCAGCCATATTCATTATAATAATTTTTTCGTGAGTTCGCCCCGAATAAGGAAAAACTTGGAGCTAGTTCTCCATTAAACGAACAGGGGGTTCCATCAATATTACGCTCGGGGTCCCTTAAAAGACCGGTACTTATTTCACGCATCCTGAAAAAGGGGAACCACGCATAATCCCCTTGCGGTGTCTCATATTTTATTCCATTCATGATATGGAAGGAATTCTTGTTGACAGCGATCCCTGTCGTTTTCCAGTCGGAGTTTACTAACATTTGAAACTTGTTAGTACCCCACGAAAAACCACTCCAGATATTTTTCATTGCCGTATCATCGAAATCCGGGACTCTCCATCCGGCCGGGCATGGATCGTACAGGGCCTTCGCCGTAGGTCCCCACGAGCCATCGGCCGCCTTATAGCCTATATGGAATTTTGATGGATTCCGGATCGTATTTTCCAAACTGTTACTATTCACCTTTTCAAGATCAATAATCTCCCCATCCCCGTTAAACATCAATCCCTTGTCATCCCTTCCGCCATCGGCGGAGCCTGGCATCGGGTCTTTACGACCCCATTGATAAATGTTGCCGTAAGCACGGGCGGATTCCAAGGGGTTTGTCGTAGACCACGTATTGCGAAGGGCTCCCAAATTGCGATCCATGATTACCTTGCCGAAGAAAGCTCCGGACGTGGCATCAGTCCAGGCGTCTCCGGCGTACGTATGTACCGTGCCCCCGGCGCTAGCGCTCTTGGCCGTCCGGATAGCCTCTTCCCTGTTCGCCGCCGTGATCGTTCCCGACAGGCGTGCCGGCACGTAATCCGTGATCCATAGATGCCAGCTCCAGAGGATCGTGGTACCATCCGCAGCGTACGCCGCGATCACGGCGTTGCCGCCTTGCGTGACCGGCACCCTCACGTGGACAAGGGCATTTGCCCTATCGCCGATATTCGTATAGTTCACCAGATTCTGATGGTTATAGCTACCCGCCTCATTGCTGACGGCGTAACCCATCACCAAATCACCCGAGGTTCCGGCGTCCTTGCTCTGCCACAAGACACGGACGCTACCGATCGTCTTATCGGACAGGTAGGTGTTGTCGCCACCCGAACCCGCCTCGTGCTTATAGGGGTTGAAGCAGATGTTCGTACCGGGACGCATCATGAAGCAGTTCGATGTCTGGACGAGGTTCGTGCTGATCACAGGAGTCTGGTCCAGCAATTGGATACGGGGATCGCCGCGGTAGTCGGTGTTCCGGATATTTATCGTATAGTTGTAGTTCGTGCTCTCCAAAAGGTTGAAATCCGACACGTCGTTCCCTCCCAGATAGGCCCGGTAGTACATACGTTCCAACCCGTCTTTGCTGTCCACCACGAGCTCCATATACGTAGCAGAGGCATGGGCGTACTCTTTCGTACGGTAATACTCGGAGGTCACGCTACGGGACTTGCCTTTCGCGTTGGCGGGCATCCAAGTGGTTAACGAGCCTTCGTTTGCGGCATCGACACCTTTCAAGCGGTACAAGTCCTTGTATTCCACCGTGGAGATCGGGTAAAGATCGCCCTCGAAGCGAGAGTCGGTCTCCGTCGGGGACATAAGATAATAGACAGTGGGCACTTGGCAGAGTTTTACCTCCTTCAAGGTATAGTCGGTACGCAATCCCTCGGCGAACTTCCAGTTCACCGTGAGACGCACGGCGAGGCGCTTCAAAAGGATACGGGCATCGCTACCATCCGCGCTTTGGATGACGATCTTGCCCTCATTCGTCACGTTCACGTTCTTCAAGAGGATGAAGTAAGGCATGGCGTTGATGTCGTTGGTGCCACCATCCCCTATCCCATTGATGGTGGAGGCATCGGCAAGCCTTCCTTGAAGGTCGCTCCAGCTAGGGCTGCCGGAAAATTCGGATATGGCGTTCGAGGAGCCACGGGCCACGATGATAAGCTGGCAGTTCTCGCAAGCAACCAAGTCTACGGTCAATGTTGAGCCAGTGGCTTGGCTGACTGTAGGGGTTAGCTTCTTGAAATTCCTGTTGGAATCATACTGCAAGATCTGCAAGTTATGGAGTTGGTCCGGCTTGGCACTGGCCAAGGCATCCGCCTTTGTCCGGACAGCGGCAGGCACCAGACGAACGTCGAAGGCCCCGTTATTCCTCGCCCCTACGCTCTTCGTCCCGGATGATCCGGCATTCAGTGACGCCGCATCCACCTCGTCGGCGATACCCACGCACAAGGATACCTCCACCGTCTTGCCTCCACCCGTAGACGGGCAGGGTGAATCGAGACGATCCTCACAACTTGACATTCCTAACATCGATACTATTGACATCATCATCAATACTGCTTTTTGTAATTTTACACCTATTTCCTCCATAACTGCACGTGCTTTTTCACTACTACATTTCACATATTTTTACTTGAAAGCACCTGTCTCTTTCTTACGTAGAAAGAGACAACAGGAGTATAAACGCTCCTATCAGCTGTTTTTCAAGCCCTTGGAAATGTTAATAGGACAAGGCACGTCACGCTTGACGGCTCGCTATTGTTTGTCTTTTTTAATTTTGACAAAAGATTTAAGCACTCACCTTGCCTTTATCAGCAATTTGAGCTACTTTTACACCCGAAAACGGATATTTACCCGTCATTCTGAAAGTTGTCTCTTTCTGCGTAAGAAAGGGACAACTTTTTTTCTCTCACACCTTCATTCTCAATATCTTCCATTTTCCTTCCTCTTTTCCATTTTCTTTCATTTCGCTTTTTGTCTCTTTACAAATCACTACTCATTTAACATTTCGGACTTACTGTCCGGAAAGGCACGCACGAAACCGCACGATACCCGACGGGGGTACCGTGTAACTTCACGTACGCGACAACAATTATATCATCGCATGACGGGATTAATAAGGATAAGGAGTGTTATTTTACTCGGTGGTCTTCACCCACACACGTTTGCCATCGAACGTGATCGCCATTTTGAGAATGTCTCGCACCCCAGCCGCATGGAGCGTAGCGGCGTATTGCTTCTTCTCGATCTGCGCCAAGGCGGAATCAAGCACCTTGTCCACGGACTCGTCAAACATGGGGTCGTACACTTTCAACTCCATGATAAAACCCCTGCCACCAAGGTCACGGGGACGAAGAAGGATGTCGTAACGGCCCAAACCCGACTCACGGTTACTGCTCACCTCGTACGCACCGTGACTTACCAGCATTCCCAACAAGAACGCCTGATAGACCTTTTCCGGCTCACGGCCGTTCGTGTCGTAATAGGAGAGCGTATTTACAACGAACTCATTCAAGATCTCCTCGAACGCCTCGATATCGTTCTCGTCCAAAGCCTGCAGCATCATCTCCAAGCGGTCGTTCTTCACGGGGCCGTCGTTGATCCAGCCCCGGATGATCGTAGAAAAAACCGTGGAAACCTCCGTGTTCGGCACCCCCAAGGTGTACGACATCAAGTGATCCGGGGTCATTCTCCCCTCCGACGCTTTCAGATAGCCGCTGAACAGCATGAAAGACCAGATGTTGGACGCGCTAGACAACAGGTCCGGGAAAGCCAGCTTGTCGTTAATCACGCTACACAGGCTACCGCCTTGGACAAGCGTCTCGATTCCCTTCCGTACTTGGGAGGGGCCCTCCGCTATCAAATGACGAAGCAACACGTCTGAGCCCGTGTTCACCCAGTAAGGGGCAAAGACACCACCTTTATTTATATAGTTCAATACAGACCATGGATTATAGACCACCTCATTCCCGAACAAGTAACCGTTTTACCAGTGCTTGACCTCTGACTTCTGATCACCCAACGAGTATGAGTCGAGCAGCGTGTCGACATCCACTTGCTTGAAGCCAAACGCCGTACTCATCGGACGATCCAGCAAGGTATCCACGTCGATATTGTTCAGCCCGCTAAAGATCGACTCCTTGCTTACACGGAGGATACCCGTGATCACCCCCCGGAAGATGGACGTATTATCCTTGAAAACCATTGACATCAAATTACGCATGAAGACGATCATCCGATCATAAAAGCCCTTGTCGAAAGCCACATGAATGGGGGTGTCATACTCATCGAGCAATACCAGAGGGGGCATGCCCCAATGGAGCGTCAACAGTTCGGATAGCAAGCGGATCGAACCCTCTAATTGTCCCCGGGAAGCCTTGCCCTCATAAAGTGCCATAAAGTCATCCAAGTAATTAGGCCGCATCTTGGGAGAATCGAGCAAGTAAGCATGGCGAGAAAACTCGTTTTTCAACTCATAGCCTATTCTGACCAACGTGTCCTCGAACGTATCCGCCTTGCAGTCCTTCAACGTCAACATGATCACAGGGTATTGACCTTGATGCTTATCGAAATCCTTCCACTCCCGGATACGCTTGCCGTCGAACAACGGGCGGAACACGTTACCATCCGTCTTCTCGAAGAAATACCGCAGCATCGAAAGGTTCAGCGTCTTGCCGAAGCGACGCGGACGGGGCAACAACGTGATCTTGCTACCATTCTCCAGAAGCTCACGGATAAAGTCGGTCTTATCCACATAATAAAAACCTTCATCTATCAATTCCTTGTAATCGCTGATGCCGATCGGTATTCTTCTCGTTTCCATAAGTATCACTATTTTGAGTTGTGAATACAAATATAACAATTTATATGACAACAGCGATTATCACTTTTCCTTATTAATCTCATCATGTCAAAGAACGTTTCCCCTAGCGTTTGCGGCAAGGCACGAGGGGGGGGGGAGCCTTTATGGTTCGTCGTATCAATTCGCCCGTTCCTGGATGCAACGAAGAGGTATGGCCTCACGTAAATGTCCGGAAGTGGGCAAGGTTCCATATTTAGCAGTCAGATTATAATCCCTTCTGAAATGTTTAGCGCCAGCTTTGCTTGCAACGTCGTTTCGGCACCAAAGCAACGTGTTCTCACCAATCCCAAGATACTGATCGCTTAAATACCAATAACCGGTATATCGGATATAGGTCGTCCTCCTCTGCTCTTTATCAAAATAGACAACGATACCCCCATCTGTCTTTTCGCCATTGTTTTGCATATTCATCAAATACAGGCTAGGACCTGTAGCGCTATGGTTGACATCATTGAATAAGGGATAATAGTTCTCCACTTTTGTCACCCGCCAGCCGGCCGGACATGGGTCGTGAACGGTCTTCACCGCACTACCACCCCAAGCTTGTTTTACATCATTTAGATTCGTGATCCAGGAAAGATTATCAGCGTTATTGCCACTTGGCTTATAAATAGATGACGGGTCTTTATAGGCTTCCCTAAAAGTCGTGGCAGAAGGTACTATCTTACGTGAATAATAAGTAACACCATCCGGCCTATATAAATTCAATATATTTTTCACGGGTTTAGTCAAATCTATACGCTCTATTTTGGACACGTACTTTGTAGTATAACTACTGGGGAAAGGGTCCTTTCTACCCCATTGATAATGGAAACCATGTGCCTTCGACCTATCCTCCTCTTCCGCGGGTATCGTGGTATATCCGGCTAAAGCGCCCAGATTACGATCCATGATAGGATATTGATTCGGATGATTTCCATACGTATATTTTTGCTTACGTTTTGTCTCCGGCTCGTCTACCGAGGCATCCCCGGTAGCGTCCGGATGATAATCTGTCTCCCATACGTGCCTACTCCAGAGAATATCGCCTTTGTCGTTTCTCGCCGCTATCAAGCCGCTACCTCCGGTCGTGTTAGGGGCGACACGGCAATAGATCCGTCCTTGCCCCTGGCCAGACAAGGGGTTCTTCGTTATATCCTGACCGTCATCTCTCTTTATGTCCACAATATTCGTATGATCCTCTTCGGTATTTACGATACCCATTATCGGATCTCCTAAATCTCCGCTTTCCAAGGTCTGCCATAAAAGTTCCACGGAAGTGATACCCCCCTCCGTGTCAGCCCACCCTTTCAGTGTGGAATTCTCTTGATCCGCCGTCCCATCGACCGTATATTTATAGGGATCGAAACAAAAGGCGCCTCCCGGAACAATCATGAAACAGTTGGCCGTGGGAACCAAGTTATTGTTATTCTCGGAAGCCCCGATCGGATTCACGATGGTAATACGTTTGTCATCCACCGGAAGCTCCGAGTGTGACATCTTAATCCCGTAAACATAGTTCGTATTGTCGTACAGATTGAAATCATGACTTGAACTTCCTCCCAAATAGACACGGTAACTCAATTTTTTCTTGATATTCACAGGATCTTGTGATACCAGCGTAACGTAAACACTACCTTTCGGAGCGTTCGCTTTCGTGCGATAATAGAGGGACGTGGCATTCGGGCTTTCGCCTCGTAGCACACTGGGGATCCAGCAAGTATAGCTGCCCGACTCCTCTACATCGGGAACCTGCAAGGTAGAGTATTGATCCAGTAAAGAGGGATATGTCGCCTTGTCCTCCGGATGACGCAATAATCGGTAATTGGCAGGTATGGATTGAAGCATAACTTGTTTCAAGACATATCCCGTGTTTTTCGAGACGTTTTCCCATGTGATCGTCAGCCGGGAAGCCAAACGGCGTAATAAGACGCGGATATCCTGTCCCTCCGGGTTCTGTATCCTATACGTCTCGCCCTCCTTCACTATACAGACATGAGGGAGAAGCAAGAGATAGGGCATCACTTTTATTTGATCGTTTGTCGTTATCGAGTTTATTACCGAAGAATCCAGCATCATGTCCTGAATATCCGACAGCCTCTTGCCCTTAAGGGACTCAATCGTGTTTTTCGAGCCATTATATCCACGGGCGACGATCAGCAATTGGCATTCGGTCTCGGGGGTTGACAGTGTCGCAGGATCTACCAAAGGCACGGTGAAGGATTCCCCTATGGATTTATTACCCAGGTTTTGCGTGCTGTTATTGATGCAATTTCCCGCCCGGTCGTATTGCCAGATCTCCAAACCATAT
>ENA-ORLU01001881-ORLU01001881.1-human-gut-metagenome-genome-assembly--contig:-NODE-1881-length-13993-cov-4.663193_pt1 | contig 13993 bp, 8 predicted proteins | sample MGYA00243009_ERZ508833 | MGnify/ENA primary metagenome ERZ508833 (study PRJEB26277, sample SAMN04329763) | human gut metagenome | biome: human-associated habitat | host: Homo sapiens | place: USA...
TAGCTAATTTATTCAAACAACATTGCTATTCACTAACTATGATGTTCTAATAAATCCATCACACAAATACAATTCCAGATAATATCCAAACGACTAATGTTGTAAAAATAATAACTACTTTAGTACTTACTTTATTTCTTATTCTTAAAATAAAGATAATAATTCCAATAAGTATTGTTCCTTCAATTAAAATTTCTTGTAATATCAAATATTTCTTTGTAAATTTATTATGCTCAATTTTAAAATCTTCAATATCCTTATCAACAACAATAAATCTAACGTATTTACAAGGTGTAGCACCTCCTCTTCCATAATAATAGATATTTGCAATATTTTCTTCTTTTATAATCGTAATATCTGGTAACTCACGCCAAACAGTATCAAAAAAAACTATAACATTTTTGTAGTTAAAAAACTCCTCATTAAAATACTGGTTAATAGGCTTATCATTTACCTGCAATGTAGAAAATGCTTTCTTTACCTTATCTGAACTTTCTTCTATATCAAGAAGCTCCTGAAAGCTTTTTGCCATTTTTGTTGATCCATCAGCAAATATTTGCTCATCATCATAGGTAATTTCAGATGACAAGATATTATATTGGGTATTTGATATCATATATTTATTATACTTTATATAAAAGTATATCAATGTTCCTATAAGAATTATAATAAAAATCGCAATTAATACTTTATACACAATTTTTTCCAAAACACTCATTCCTTTACCGTTTTATTTGCTATCAACACTCTTTTAGTTCCAAGCACTGAATTTTTTTAATAATTAGTATCCTTTAAATTTAAGAAAACTCTTGCCATTCGGCAAGAGAAAGATATATCTTTTTTAGATGATTTAACAAATGTCTACAATGTAAACACTGTCGCAAGTAGTAATTTTAAATAACTTGCCCCCAATATTCTCGGTTTCTCTTACTTCACTGGTAATAATTTCATCACTGAATACAGGTTCTCCTTTAAAGATATCAACCTTTCGGCAAATATACTTTTCACCGATAATAGGAAGATATGTACCAACAGCCATATAGAAATTGATTACGTCAAAGCATGATGCTGGATATTGCCCATTAATACCATCGAGCTGGTATACTACAGTCATTCCTTTACAGTCTGTTGTTTCACAACAAACCTCGTATTCTTGACCAACAGTCAAGTTTTTAGGATCTGATTGTCCATCATATCCTCCTGCATTGCAACCGCCATTGTAACGAACTTTGTTTGCCATTTCAGCGATCTTGATAGCACCTTCGGCTGCTGCGAAAGATTCGTGACCAGCCAGGAATGCGAAACATTTTGTTTCTTCACGAAGCAAACGAGCTGCCAGGTTACCATGGCCGATACCAACTTTACGATCGTCGGCAACAGAACCGGCGATACAGAATGCCTGCAGACCGATACCGATAGCTTCAGCAGCTTCGGCAGCGTTGGTGCAGCCCTTCTTGATTGCGATTGCAGCACCTACAACGTAAGCCCAGCAAGCATTTTCGAAACAGATAGGTTGTGTTTCCTTACACATTGTATAAGGGTCGATACCTTTAGCGTCGCAGATAGCCTTTGCATCTTCGATACCGTTGATACCATATTCTTTTAAAACCGCGTTGATATGATCGATACGGCGGTCATAACTTTCAAATAAAGCCATATTATTTTTTACTTTTTTAAATTCTTATTTACCAGAAATAAAGATATCAGAAAATTGAAAACAAGTACACCGCCGCAGCAGGCCACATAAAAAGCCATCCAGGGACGGTCCGGCTTAATCACGAAGTAAGCGATAACCGTTGCCACTGTGGTGATAGCGATCAGCCCGAGAAGGACGCGTGTCAGTGTCTTCTTATTCATTACGAGGATCGATATATTTTACAGCTTCTTTGAAACGACCGTAAGAGCCTTTGGCTTTTTCCAGTGCTTCGTTAGCATCCATACCCTTCTTCACCATATCCATGAATTTACCTAAGTGGATAAATTCATAACCGATTACTTCATCGTCAGCATCGAGAGCCATACGAGTACAGTAACCTTCTGCCATTTCCAAGTAACGAGGACCTTTTGCCAATGTACCGAACATGGTTCCTACTTGGCTGCGCAGACCTTTACCCAAGTCTTCCAGACCGGCACCGACAGGCAGACCACCTTCAGAGAAAGCAGACTGTGTACGACCGTAAACGATCTGCAGGAACAATTCGCGCATTGCAGTGTTGATAGCGTCACAAACAAGGTCAGTGTTCAATGCTTCCAACAGTGTTTTGCCCGGCAGGATTTCTGAAGCCATAGCAGCAGAGTGAGTCATTCCGGAGCAACCGATAGTTTCTACAAGTGCTTCCTGGATAATTCCTTCTTTAACGTTCAGAGTCAGCTTACATCCACCCTGTTTCGGTGCACACCAACCGATACCGTGTGTCAAACCAGAAATATCAGAAATCTGAGTTGCTCTAACCCACTTTCCTTCTTCAGGAATCGGAGCACACTGGTGGTTAGCTCCCTTCTTTACAACACACATGTGTTGAACTTCATGTGAATAAATCATAATCGCTAATTTATTATATTAAAGTGATAATAAAACTTTATGCTAATTTTAATGTAAGATCGCTTTTAAAAGACCGCACAAAGATAAAATTTAAAATTCAGCCGTGCAACAGGACCGGTTATTTCAAAACTTCTTTAATTTTATCTTCCAACTCCTGACCGTGCAGGTTCTTGGCGATGATTGTACCGTCTTTGTCAACCAGTACGGTATGAGGGATGCTGTTGACACCATAAAGAGCGGCACCGCTGTTCTGCCAACCTTTCAAGTCGGACAGTTGTGTCCAGGTGATGTTTAGGTCTTTTACGCCTTTGGCCCACGCATCGGCTTTGCTGTCCAACGAGATACCGACAATATCGAATCCTTTGTCCTTGTAATCTTTGTAGGCTTTGACCAGATTCGGCATTTCTGCACGGCAGGGAGGACACCAGGATGCCCAGAAATCAATCAGGACGACTTTGCCGTTACCGACGTATTCGGAAAGTTTGTGCACCTCACCTTTAGCGTTCGGCATTTCGAAATCAGTGAACTTCTGTCCTATGGCTACCTTTTTCAAAACATTCAGATGATCGATCATATAGCTGATTCCCGGAACGGACTTGAAAGAAGAATCTGCTTTGGAGATGATTTCATTTTGCTGCTCTTCGTCGATGTTGTAACGGAAATCGTAGAGGTTCTTGGCGGCAGACTGTTTATCTGTATGAGCCAGGATGTAGTTGACAACGGTTTCCGTAATCTTACGGTCGATCTCTTCATATTTGGCTTCCGCCTGTTTTATCAGGTTTTCATCGCCTGACTTCATATCGGCGACCAATTTGTCTATACCAGAGCGTAAGTCTTTGATTTTGGCCTGCAATTCTTTTTGTGCGTCATTTTCGGGAGTACCGCTAACAGTGGAAGTAGAATCCAGCACGACTGCTAATTTTCCGTTTTCAAGTACGAATGTTGCCATGAACGGAGCGTTTTCTCCGGGAGCGACACGCACCGGTTCAACCACTTCTTCCGAAAAACGGAGAGTACGGAGGGCAGGAGCGTTTTGTGTGCCTTTCAAAGCAAAAGATCCGTTTTGTACTAAGGCGCTGTCCAATGGTGCAGCATCTTTTACCCCATATTCATAGAGATATACATACTTACCATTCAAATCACTGTTTGAAACGGTACCGGTAATTTCGTAACCCGGTTTTTCGCTACAAGCTGCAAGAAGCAGGACGGAAGCGGCGATAGGAAGATACTTTTTCATATATTTATGTATTAAAACGATTAATACTTTATTAGTTACAGACGTTTGGTGCAAAAGTAAGAAAAAATTGACACATTATTTGCTATATTTGTGGCCTAATAATCGTTATTATGAATTTATCCTATATAGATACCAGATATGCGGCGTTTTTTCGTTTTGTAAGGGCTGTTATTGTCTGTTTGTTCCTTTTTTCTTGTCCGGTGTCTGCGGGGATTTCCCTGCATATGGCAAATAATATAGATTTGTCAAATAATGCTATCCTTGACATGTATCAGGATGAGAACGGTTATATGTGGATCGGTACCTACGACGGTTTGAATCTGTATAACGGCAAGAATACATATGTATTTCGTTTTGAACCGAATAACAAGAATACCTTATGCAGTAATATCATCAATAAAATCGTGTATGGTGGGGATGGATTTCTGTGGGTATCGACTTCTATGGGATTGAATCGGTTCTCGCTGAAAGACCGGAAGGTGACGGAGTCCTACACGGAATATCCCGAATGTTTGAATGTGGTGTCTGATTCGGCTGGTAATACACTGCTCATAAAGCAAAAAGATTTTATCTCCTGCTATTCTCCCGAAACCGGCTCTTTTCAGGATGTACATGTACAGGGAATGAATGAAGAAGTATCCAAAGTCTTGTTTGCAAACGGAGAAAGGCAATTCTTTATTCTTGACGCCGATGGCTGCCTGCTTGAGATTTGTCCGGATTTTGAGTCTTTTCCCTTGGTATTGGACATAAAGAAAACTCCGATTCATGAAAAGGAAATTGACCGTGCTTATTACCTCGATGGCACTTTGTATTATGTGGATATGGAAAACCACTTTTATTCTTACCGGATGAAAGATCGCAGGAAAGAGTATCTGGCCGACCTTACCGGCTGGATGGAGCAATATGGAAAGCTTTCCCGTATCGCTTTGTTTCATTCCGTCCCCTACTTGGTTTTCAGGAACGGGCTTTTGCTAAACATCGATAATCAGGAAGAGGCATTGAGGTTTGATGTCGGGCTATTTTGTGTTTTACCTGACCGGAAGCAGGATATCCTATGGGTGGGGACGGACGGGCAGGGAGTCCGGATGTATTATGACAAGTATAACCGATTTTCAGGGATTCAACTCAAGAGTTTGCCGATTGTCGTGCGGAATCCGGTCCGTTCGATCTATACCGAGGATGAGAAAACAATTTGGTTCGGAACTAAAGGAAATGGTTTTGTGCGTGTGGAAGATTATGATTCCTATGAAAAAGGAAAAATACCAGCCGAGAAAGTCAAACACTTCACAACATCGAGCGGCTTGTCTAGTGATCGTGTCTATTGTTTCCGTAAAAGTAACTATTATCCCTGGGTGTGGATCGGGACAGAAGGACCGGGGTTGTCATATTATTCCTTAGTGGACAAGAAAGTCCATACGATGGCAAGTCTTGTTGATACAAAGATCAGATATGTCCATGCCATCCGTGAAGTGAATGATTCGACGTTATGGATGGCAACGACCGGAGATGGTTTGCTGGAAGTTGTTATTGGTAGAAAAGGGGGGGAGCTTGTGATTAAATATGTAAAGTCTTTTATCCTTGAAAAGGATGGAAAGATTTGTAATGAGTTCCATTCAATGAGTTATGATGATGAGGCTTCTCTTCTTTATTTAGGGAGCCGTGGGGGATATGGATTGGTTCGTTTTAATCTGTTGACTAAGAAATACGAATTTATTCCGATGAATAATGCCGGTAACCGGGCGGTAGGGGATGTGCTTTGTATGTGTTATAGCAAGGATTCTACTTTTTATCTGGGGGCGAGTTCTGGTATGACACAGATGAAATTACATTCTGGGAACCCGGCGGAAGTACGCCAATATAGCAGGATCGACGGTATCAAGAATGATATGGTTCACGGTATTCTGGAAGATTCTGACGGCTGTGTTTGGCTGAGTACGAATAAGGGACTTACCAAATATAATCCTCACAATCGTTTTTTTCATAATTATGAAAGTCCTGATCTGGATGTGACGGAATTCTCGGATGATGCTTATTGGAAGTGCCCTTACACGGGAAAACTGTTCTTCGGTGGGATTAACGGGGTGATATGGGTAGATCCGCAAAACGACCGGCAGGAGAATTATAAGCCGGCCTTACATTTTTTTGAAATGAAGATGGGGCATGAAACGCATAGTTTGTATGACTATACGGATCAGAAAACCGGATATGTGACCATTCCCCCCAACATATCCACATTTTCGATTTCTTTTGTGGCGACCGACTATATACACGGGGAAAACTATGAGTATTCGTACTTATTGGAAAACTATAATACATCATGGACCGAACTGCAGAAAGATAACGAGGTTGTTTTTACGAAGTTACCTTATGGCAATTATGTTTTGAAAGTCCGTTACAAGAATGATGTGTTCGATTCGGATGCCAAGGAGTATTTTTTGCATATACGGGTGTTGCCTCCCTGGTATCGCGGTTCTTGGGCCATGATTGCCTATGGTTTGGTACTGGCGACCATATGTTTGGGTATCGTGTATTGGCTGCGCCGCCGGATTGTGGAAAAACAGGCCGAAGTCGCCCGGAAAATCAGAGAAGAGCAAAAAGAAAAACTATATGAAGCGAAGTTGAATTTCTTTGCCAACATCACGCATGAGCTTTGTACGCCTTTGACTTTGATTAATGGCGTAAATGATTATATCAAGATATCCGCTGACCGATTGGCTGATGGGAAATTGGAGAAGTATGCCCGTATCCTGGGTGAGAATGTCACAAATCTGAATGAGTTGATCCAGGAAATTTTGGATATCAGAAAGATCGAGGAGGTCGGATTCAGTCATATACAGATCAAACGGGTGTCCGTAAGCAGTTTGATCCGGAAGCAATGCGAATCGTTTATACCTGTTGCGGAGCAGAACGGGATCAATTTTACCTTCAGTGATGTTGATAAACCGGTTTATTGGAATACGGATGTACCCAGTTTGAAAAAGATTATACGCAATTTGGTGTCGAATGCATTCAAATACACGGAACAGAAAGGTACGATTGATGTTTCTGTCCGGATAGAAAATGAGTCTCTGATAATAAAGGTATATAATACGGGTAAGGGGATAGCGGAAGCTGACTTGAAAACGATTTTTGATCGTTTTCATATCTTAGGAGATTTGGATGGAAATAATTATACTCAGATGACTTCCAGAAACGGATTAGGACTTTTCATCTGCCATAGTATGGTCCAGTTGCTTCGTGGTGAGATAAATGTGGAAAGCAAGGAGGGGGAATCTGCCGGATTTATCGTTACGTTGCCTTATCTGGAGGTCGAGGAAATGGATTTAGACGAACAAGCCGATGAAGAGGTTCCGGTTGCACAACCAGTGGCTGCCGAAGCCACTGCCGAAACCACTGGGAATATCGGTAATCCGGTTATCTTGGTGGTTGATGATAACCGGGATATCGTTTGGCTGATTAAGGAAACTTTATCGTCCGAATATGCCGTTCGGGAGGCATTTAATGCAGAAGAGGCTTTGGCCTTGATGGACCAGCAAACTCCTGATTTGATTATTACGGATATCATGATGCCGAGTATGGATGGGTTTGCGTTGATCAGCCGTATCAAGTCTGATAAGTTCACCCGGCATATACCTTTAATCGTAGTATCGGCAAAAGTCTCGGAAAGCGAACAGGCGGAAGGATTGGATCTGGGTGCCGATGTATACCTGACCAAGCCATTCTCATCCGTAGTGCTCCATTCCGTTGTGAACAGATTGATGGCGAATAAAAAAGAACTGAAAGACTATTATTATTCTCCGGAAAGCGCTTATGAGCAGTCCGGCGGCCAGTTGATCCATCAGGAAGATAAGGAGTTTATGGATTCCGTGACAGCTATAATTAAGGAAAACCTTGCTCAGGATACGTTGCGTCCTGAACTTATAGCCGACAAATTAGGCATGAATACCCGTGCTTTGTATCGCCGTTTTAAAAAAATTTCACCGTTGACACCGAGTGATTTTATCAAGGACTACCGCATGATGCATGCTGCCCGGCTTTTAGTCACGACGAACCTGAGTGTGCAAGAAATCATCTATCAGGTCGGAATCTCCAACAAGTCCTATTTTTATCGTGAGTTTTCAGCCAAATACGGAGTTACACCGGGAGAGTATCGACGGATGCAATAGGGCGTTTCCAAATGTAACTGATTTTTATTCGTAGTCTTTAATTCGGTTTATCCGATATAATTGGATAAAGCAGACAATAACCCCTTTTTGGTCATATTTCTATTTCTGTTGAAATATCGGTTCGTCTTGAATTGTCGTTTTTCTTGTCTTTCCGATTTTGGAGTGTCATTACATGTCAAGTGTTTGGCGTGTCATTTGGATGCAGGGGTTGATCTGTCGACAGACTTTACAAATGCGGAATAATCTTTTATTGTTTTTTGTGTAGTGTCCTGATTGTACAAAAGAGTGTCATAATCGGTCATAGGTTGAATATGATACTCTTTTTGCTGCCCTGTGTTACTGTAATTGTGTTAAGATCGGCTAATATTGTCATTGAATTACAAAAAATAAAATTAAAAAATATAGATTGGAAGATAGTTCTTTCCATTTTCTGAATTTTAATGTGTTCATGTTAAATTAAAAGCAAAAAAATGATGAATGAATCTAAGCTATTATCCCCAAATGGGATAGTGAAGGCCTCAGCCTTATGCTTATTAATGTCTGCTTTTTCTGTTAATGCCGCATTTGCTGTTCCGGTATTGGATCGTGAAGTGATGGTTATACAACAAGGTCGGACTTTGACGGGTACTGTGGTCGATAATTTTGGAGACCCTGTTATTGGTGCCAATGTGATCGTCAAAGGAACAACGATCGGTAACATTACCGATGTGAACGGTACATTTACTGTTGAAAATGTACCGGATGATGCTGTATTGCAAATCTCTTATATCGGTTTTAAGACATTGGAAGTGCCGGTAAAAGGTCAGACAACCTTTAATATTACATTGCAAGAAGACACAGAGAACTTGCAAGAAGTAGTGGTGGTCGGTTATGGTTCTTCTGTGAAGAAGGATTTGACTACGGCAGTTACGAGTGTAAGTAGCAAAGATTTTTTGGCTGGTGCCGTGAATGATCCGATGCAGATGGTGGATGGAAAAGTAGCCGGAGTCGTGGTTAATAGTGTTGCCGCTGCTGACCCGAATAAGAGTGGTAGTATTCAAGTGCGTGGAGCTTCTTCTTTGAAGGCTGGTAACAGTCCGTTGATTGTGATTGATGGTATGCCGGGAGGAGATTTGCGTAATTTGGCACAGTCGGATATCGAGTCTATTACCGTATTGAAAGATGGTTCTGCCGCAGCTATCTATGGTTCTCGTGGTGCAAATGGTGTAATCTTAGTAACGACCAAACAGGGAAAGGCGGGTAAGACGACCATTACGTATGATGGCTATGTCGAACATGATTTTGTGGCAAGCAAACCGGATGTTTTGGATGCAGAAGCCTATTTGGACAAGGTTACAGGTGCTGTTGATTACGGGCATCGAACCAATTGGTATGATGAGTTGATCAATAAAAATAATTTTGGTCATAATCACAATATTTCATTGTCCGGTGGTAGCGAAACAACTATTTTCCGTATGTCTGCTAATTTTAAAGGTAAGGAAGGATTGGATATCGCTTCTGATCGTAAAGAATACGGTTTACGTGGAAACTTTAAGCATACGACTTTGGAGGGGTTGTTGGAAGTAGGCGGTAATTTCTCTTATCGTATAGCTGACGAAGATTATACGGATTATGCTTCGTTCAAGCAGGCTGTTCAGTTGAATCCGACGTTCAGTGTGGATGAGATGGATGCATTCAAAGGTAATAGTTATTCCTTTAATCCTGTCAAAAATTTGACGGAGCAGGAGAATGGTGCAAAACAGGAATATTCCACAATCGATTTGAACTTGAAACTGAACATTCTGAAAAATCTGAATACAGAATTAAAGCTTGGTCGCCAAGGACATAACAAGAAACAGTCTCAGTATAAGTTCAAGACACATAAAGATTGTATTAATGGAAATTATAATGGTTATGCACTCTTGAAGCAGGAAGCTTGGACAGATTGGACATTGGAATGGTTGGGAAATTATTCGTTCAAAATCAATGATGAACATGATTTCAAAATTATGGGCGGTTATTCCTATCAGCAATTCGATTACGAATGGTTCTCAGCATCGAACCGTGATTTTCCTTCCGATGCATTCTTATATAACTATCTTCAAGGCGGTGAGTACGAAAAAGTGAATGGCCGCTTGGGTATGGAATCCCATAAAGAAGAAGAAAAAACAATCGCGTTTTTGGGGCGTATTAATTATAACTGGAATGACGTATTCTTGTTTACAGGATCTTTACGCCATGAAGGTAACTCTAAGTTTGGTGAAGATCATAAATGGGGACTTTTCCCGGCAGCATCGGCTGCTTGGCGTGTGTCCAAATTGCCGGTGTTTGAAAACAGTTCTGCCGTTGACGATTTAAAACTTCGTTTTTCGTATGGTGTAACCGGACGTTCCGGGTTCGACCGTTATACGGCACAGGCCAAATATTCTGGATTCGGACAGTACTATAGTGATACTTATGGTAAATTTATCATGGGGTATGGACCAGGTAATAACCCCAATTATGATTTGGCTTGGGAAAAACAGATTTCTTACAACTTAGGTATTGATTATACTTTATTTAACTCTCGTCTGTCGGGTAGCTTTGATGCATTCATTCGTGAAGGTCGTGATGTAATCGGTGAATATCCTGTTCCTTTGCCACCGTATCTGCATGATAAAATTTATGCAAATGTGGGTACAACTACATCTAAAGGTTTTGAGTTCCAAGTGAATTGGGATGCAGTACAAACAAAAGATTTTTCTTATTCTACAAATTTGAATTTGGCTTATACAAAATCCAAACTGAAATCATTCTCTAACGAAAAGTATCAGTTGGGGTATATAGAAGGTGATGGATTCCCCTCTCCGGGTAATCCTGGTTCGGCTCAGCGTCTAGAAGACGGAATCGAGATTGGTTCTTTTTATGGATTCCGTTATGCAGGTGTCGATGATGCAGGTAATATCCTGATTTGGGAAAAAGGTGAAGAAGGTGGAGTAACGAAGTTGGGAGCCGATGGTAATGAACAGGATAAGGTTTATCTGGATGGAACAGGTGTTCCCAAGTGGGAGTTGTCTTGGGGAAATACGTTCAGATATAAAGACTTTGATTTGTCATTGTTCTTCCGTGGACGTTTTCGCTATAAAGTGATGAACCAGTATGAAATGTATTATGGTCTGCAAGTGGTTTCCGGCGATAACAAGTTATCTTCCGCTTATGAAGAAAATGCTCATATCAAAGGTCCGAAAGTGATTTGTGACTATTTCTTGCAGAATGGTAATTATTTACGTTTGGACAATATCACATTGGGTTGGACTCCGAAATTGAATACGAAGTGGATTTCTAATTTACGTGTGTATGGTACGTTGAAGAACGTGTTTACATTGACTAAGTATTCGGGGGTAGATCCGACGACGGTGACGACTACAGGCTTGTGGCCGGGAATCGGTGGAATGGAGGTCTATCCGACTGCAAGGAATCTGACATTTGGCGTACAAATCACTTATTAATTAAATTAAGAGACAGAACATGAAAAAAATTAAATTATTATGTGCTGCAGGTTTGTTGGGTGCTCTTGCCATGACATCTTGTACGGATCTGACAGAAAAAGTATATTCAGATTTAGTGAGAGACAATTATTATACGGATAAATTGTCTGTTGAAGCTGCCGTGGTTCGTTGTTTCGAACATAGTGACAATGTTACGTGGCGTGGTGATATCTGGAAGTTGCAGGAATTGACAGGTGACCATTTTGTCTGGACACAGAAAGGACGGCATGGATATGACGATGGCCAATGGATTCGCCTGCACGAACATAAATGGAACTATATTCAAGGACAGATCAACGGTGCTTGGGTGGCATCTTACCAGTGTATCAGTCAGGTAAACACGGTGTTGCGTGATTTCAATACGGTTGATTTTAGTGCGATCGGTGTTACTGATGAAGAGAAGGCTGCTTATTATAGTGACTTACGTGTATTGCGGGCTTGGTACTACATGTTTTTGTTGGATTTTTACCGTCAGGTTCCAATCGCTACGGAACAACAGGCTTCTGATGAAATCGTGCCTCAGAGTACAGCAAAAGAGGTTTATGATTTCATTGAGTCGGAATTGAAAGAATGTATCCCTACATTGCCGAAAGAAAAACGTCTCGGACGTTGGACACAGGGACCGGCAGCCGGTTTGTTGGTTCGTCTTTATTTGAATGCCAAGGTGTGGATTGGTGAGGATCATTATGCTGATTGTAAGCAATGGGCGGAAGATATTATTGCCGGTAAATATGGTACATACAGCATAAACCAACAAGATTATCGTGATCCGTTCCGTTCTGGTATCAATAAATATCAGTCTCCTGAGAATATGTTCGAGTTTTGGCACGAACGCGGTCGTTTGGAACAACAGACGATGTGGGCAGATGGTATGCACTATTCTGCAGCCCAGACGATTGGTAGCGATGGTGGTGGCAACAACGGTATCCATTTGCAGCCTTCTCGTGACTTCCAAGGAAATGTGTATCAGTTTGCCAGCGGACTCGGAAATCCATTTGAAAAATATGCGAAGTGTGACTATCGTGTAATTCCTTTCCATACGACAGATGCGAAAGGTGGTTATGAAGGTTTCTTCTTGCAAGGGGCACAGATGAAATATGACGAGTCGAAGCAATATGGTTTTACAGATGAAAATGTGAATGGCTCCGAAGAATGGATGGGTTTCCCGTTGGTGTTTGTCGACCAGGTAGGGCGTTTTTCAGAAGATAAGTCGTTGAACGCCGAAAACAAGAAACAAGCCTTGTTGGATGCTGCTGCCCGTGGGGGATATTTCATTTGTAATGACGCTGATGTGATCGCGAAAGGTTCTCAGGTGACTACCGGTGAAGAAAATTCCGGTTTCCGTTTCAATAAATTCCCTTATTTACCGGATCATGATGGTTTGTTCCGTTCTCAGTCTACTCCTGAGATGCGCTTGTCTGAAATGTATTACTCATTGGCAGAATGCTATTACAGGGAAGGAAATAAGGCAAAAGCAGCTGAACTATTGGATTATGTACGGGTAAGAAATTACCCTGCGGAAGAATGGTCGAAATATAGCTATGTGGCAAATCTGGATAAGTTGACGGATTCTGAATTTTTAGATGAGTGGGGACGTGAGTTCATCGGTGAACGCCGCCGCCGTATTGATTTGATTCGTTGGAATAAATTCCATGAAGAATGGTGGAATAAGGGAAAAGATGCTACAGACAAAGAATATAGCTATTTCCCTATTCCTCAAAACCAACTGAATGCAAGTCCGATCCTGAAACAGACAACTCCGGGTTGGGAATAATGGTGCATGGCTGACTGAAAGAATGGCTATTTTGAATATTAATGTAGCACTTAATTATAATAGGCTATTTTTTCAGAATAATATAACGAGTCTGCTGAGTTTTTCTTGGCAGGCTTGTTTGTTTTTAGGGCAATCAAAATTACTATCCGGGATCATCTCTTTTCTCTTATGAAAATTTCGCATACCAACCATCATACTGTCATTTCTGGTTGTTAACTGTTGTTTTACAGTATGTTAAAGTATGACAGTTGCTGTTTTTCACTATCATTCTACCATCATGCATCTATCATGATTTTTACATGTCGGTTTATTTATATGGTTGATAATGGGATGTTTGCATTTATATAAGCCCAAATGGTCATCGATAAAACGAGATCGTTTTTGTGTTAAAACGACCTTGTTTGCCGGACAAGATGCAAAAACGAGACATAAAAACACCCACGGCATGGCGGATAAACATCCACGCATCCACGGAAAGGCCTTGCACAGACCCGGGTCTGCACCTCTCCCACACCCGGGTCTCCGTGGCTCTTACACCCGGGTCTCAAGCGGCTCTGCAAGCCGTTTTTGACAAAAGAAAAGCCGGTCTTGATGAAAAATGAAGCTGTTTTAACATGTTTTGTACCTGTTCCCGGACGGTCTCTGTTTTTGTCGTATAATTGATACACTGGATGTTATCGTTTTTTCGCCATGTCTCGTCCTGAAATAGGTTGACTTCATAAAAGTCAACAAAGATGAAAAAAGAGAAGTCATTGACTCGTCGCAAGG
>ENA-ORLU01001887-ORLU01001887.1-human-gut-metagenome-genome-assembly--contig:-NODE-1887-length-13930-cov-2.354580_pt1 | contig 13930 bp, 12 predicted proteins | sample MGYA00243009_ERZ508833 | MGnify/ENA primary metagenome ERZ508833 (study PRJEB26277, sample SAMN04329763) | human gut metagenome | biome: human-associated habitat | host: Homo sapiens | place: USA...
TGCCGATACGGCCTTGAAGACAGCCGATGCCGGATATCTGACACGTCGTCTGGTTGACGTAGCTCACGACGTGATTATCACGGAAGAAGACTGCGGAACGCTCCGCGGACTCGTTTGCACCGAGTTGAAAAACAATGAAGATGTTGTAGCAACTCTTGGTGAAAGAATTCTCGGACGTGTTTCTGTGCATGATATCATAGACCCGTTGACAGGCGATTTGATTGTGGCAGCGGGAGAAGAAATCACAGATGCCGCAGCAGAGCGTATCGAAAAATCACCGATTGAATCAGTGGAAATACGTTCCGTGCTTACCTGCGAGGCGAAGAAGGGTGTCTGCGCCAAGTGTTATGGCCGCAACCTTGCAACGAACCGTATGGTTCAGCGAGGCGAAGCTGTCGGAGTCATTGCGGCGCAGTCGATTGGTGAGCCGGGTACGCAGCTGACTCTTCGTACGTTCCACGTCGGTGGTGTCGCTTCGAACATAGCCGCAGTATCGTCAGTGACTTCTCGTTACGATGGTATTCTTGAAATCGACGAGTTGCGCACTGTCAAGAGTGATGATTGCGATGTTGTTGTCGGTCGTCTTGCGGAAATGCGTATTGTCGATCCGAATACCGGAATGATTCTCACAAATACCAATATTCCTTACGGCTCGAAGTTGTACTTTGCAAACGGCGCGACTGTAAAGAAAGGTGACGTCATCTGTGAATGGGACCCGTTCAATGCCGTTATCGTCAGCGAAGTTGCCGGTCGCATGAACTTTGTTAACGTTATCGAAGGTATTACCTACCGCAAAGAGACTGACGAAACCTCCGGTTTGCATGAAAAGATTATCACAGAGTCGAAAGATCGTACGAAAGTGCCCGAAGCACAGATTGTCGATGCAAACGGAATGGTTTTGAAGACCTATTCTCTGCCTGTGGGCGCACACTTGATGGTAGAAAACGGTGAAGAGCTGAAGGCCGGTCAGGTGTTTATCAAGACGCCGCGCGCATCCGGTAACGCCGGAGACATCACCGGTGGTCTGCCTCGTGTGACTGAGTTGTTTGAGGCTCGTAACCCGTCGAATCCGGCTATCGTTTCTGAAATCGACGGTGAGGTAATCTTCGGAAAGGTGAAGCGCGGTAACCGTGAAATCTCCGTGAAATCGAAGATTGGAGAAGAGAAAAAATATCTCGTTCCGTTGTCGAAGCAGATTCTTGTGCAGGAGAACGACTATGTTCGTGCCGGAACTCCGCTTTCTGACGGTGCCATCACTCCGTCTGACATCTTGAACATCAAGGGTCCGACAGCCGTTCAGGAATATATCGTCAATGAGGTACAGGATGTCTACCGTATGCAGGGCGTGAAAATCAACGACAAGCACTTTGAGGTGATTGTACGCCAGATGATGCGCAAGGTGGAAATTCTCGATCCGGGCGACACTCGCTTCTTGGAGCAGCAGATTGTCGACAAGCGCGACTTTATGGATGAGAACGACCGTATTTGGGGCAAGAAGGTTGTGACCGATGCAGGAGATTCCCAGAACTTGAAAGAAGGACAAATCATTACGGCCCGCAAACTTCGTGATGAGAATTCTTCCTTGAAGCGCAAAGACCTCAGGTTGGTGGAAGTGCGTGACGCTATTCCGGCTACTTCCGACCAGATGTTGCAGGGTATCACTCGTGCCGCACTCCAGACTTCCAGCTTTATGTCGGCCGCTTCGTTCCAGGAAACAACGAAGGTGCTCAATGAGGCAGCCATCAACGGTAAGACAGACTATCTTGAGGGTATGAAGGAGAACGTAATCTGCGGTCACCTGATTCCTGCCGGTACCGGTATCCGCGACTATAATTCGATTCTCGTGGGCAGCAAGGAAGATTTCGAGTACATTGACAAGAGTCTTGACGCTCGAATGGAGGCCGAAGCCGCTGAAGATGCAGCCAAAATCAAGCAGGCTGAGGAAAAACTGAAATAGTATCTGACATTTAAATAAGAATAGCCCGGATGCGGTAACGCTTTCCGGGCTATTCTCTTTTTTTTCTACTTGTCTTCCGCAGGTATCGGCAGAAATCATTAATTTTGTAGAAATAGGGGATATCGTGACGCGATTTCCGCTGCCCGGATATCCTTTTATGTCAGAATCTGTCAATTGATGAAAAACCATACAGAAATATGGAAGGAAAAGATTTAAATCAGTCATTGCCGGTCGGTGCTTTCTTAAAAAGTCCGACTCGGGAATATAAGGTGGAAAGTGTATTGGGAAAAGGTGGATTCGGTATCACTTACAAGGTGTCAGCTGTCGTTATGTTCGACAAGATTCCGGCGTTCACTTATTTTGCGGTGAAGGAATTTTTTATGAAAGATGCCAGCGAGCGCGATGCAACCTCACATTCTGTCGGACATGCCCGTCCGATGAAGGAACGCGTGGAGCAAAGCCGGCTTGATTTTCTCTCAGAAGCCCGTCGCCTTCATCAAATCAGTGGAGACAATGCGCATGTCGTACCCGTCAGTGAGGTGTTTGAGGCGAACGGGACGGTCTATTATGTCATGGAGTATCTGACAGGAGGCACGCTTACCGATCTTGTCAAAAAGCAGGGACCGATGTCGCAGCAGGAAGCCTTGGCGGTTATCCGTTCAGTTGCCGATGCCGTTTCGTTTCTTCATCGGCATCAAATCAACCATTTGGATATCAAGCCTGATAATGTGATGTTTCGCGTTGACCCCCATTCAGGCCAGAAAGTTCCTGTCTTGATTGATTTCGGTCTTGCCAAGCATTTTGACGAATCAGGCAATCCCACGTCGACAATACGGGTGCAGGGTTGCAGCGACGGCTATGCTCCGGTAGAGCAATATTCCGGTTTGCAGACGTTTTCTCCGGAAGCTGATGTCTATGCGCTAGGCGCAACTCTCTTTTATATGCTTACAGGAAAGACTCCCGTCATTTCTGCCGAGTTACAACCCGATACCGTAGAGAAGTCGCTGGCCGGGCTTGCCAATCAGCGGACTGTCGTTGCCGTTAAGCGGGCAATGGCTTACCGCAAGTTCGACCGCACTCCGACCGTCGAGGCATTTCTTGCTGACTTGTCACAAGAGACGCAGCCATCGGTTTCTTCTGCTGATTTTGTTTCCGCTCCGACGCATGTCATCGGTGAAAAGAGAAAAACAGAGGAAGCCAACCGTTCGGCAACGAAAGTGATTGGCGGTAAAAAATCGTCGAAACCCGCGACGGGAAAGAAATTGCCTGCGGGTAAAATTGTCACTGTAGTGGTGTCCTGTCTTGTCGCTTTTCTGCTTGCCGGAGGCGGCGTTTGGTATTACCTCAGCGGATCTGAAGAGCGTGCGCTCAGGCAGCGCGCTCAGGCTGACTATGCCGACTATGAAGAGCTTTGCGAAGAATGCCAGACGCTGATTGATTCCGAGGAGTCAACAGACCATCATAAGAAGTTGCTTGAAGCCAAACGCTTGTTTGAGCAGGTGGAGAACTACGAAAAGGATTATGCCGGCGTGCCTGATCTCAATTATTCCCAATCCGGTGATTTCCGTGGCAAGCTTAACAACGCATTGGCCAAGGAATCGCTTGAATGGGAGGCTGCGGCAAAAACCCAGCTTGATTTGACGGGAGACATCAGTCTTGCTCTTTCTTTCTATCGCCTTGCCAATGACCTTTGCCCCTCTCCGGAGTTGGAGGCGGCCATCAGCCAGCTTGAGTCGCACGTTTCAGATGCAGTATATGAAGTTGAAGCAGCTGATTCAGCGGCTTACAGCTATTAAACGGAAGTGAGAATGGAAACAATGGCTATCTCTCTTTTGGAGTTTAACCGCAGGGTGGGGCGCTTGCTCCAGCACGAATCGGTACAGCGTTGCTGGATTCTTGCCGAAACAAGCGATGTCATGGTCAAGGGCGGTCACTGCTACCTCGAGTTGGTGCAGAAGAATCCCGATACCGGACAAACTGTGGCCAAAGCCCGCGCCATCATTTGGGCCAGCCGATATGTTGCCTTGCGCGCAAAGTTTGAGCAGGGCACCGGGCAGGCTTTCGGCACCGGGCTGAACGTTATGGTCGAAGTCAGTGTCAACTTCCATGAGCAGTTTGGATTCTCTCTGCTGATTAATAACATTAACCCGTCCTATACGTTGGGCGATATGGCCCGGCAACGCCTTGAAATACTTAACAGGCTCAAACGAGAGGGTATCATTGATATGAACAGAGCCTTGGAATGGCCCTCTGTAGCGCAGCGAATAGCCGTCGTATCCGCCCGCGATGCGGCCGGATACGGTGATTTCATGAACCAGCTGCATGGAAATGGTTCTGGCTTGAAGTTCTATACCTGCTTGTTTTCTGCCACGATGCAAGGAGTCAATACGGTGCCGTCAGTCATCGCGGCACTCGAGCGCATCAACGAACATGCCGACTTGTTTGATTGCGTTGTGATTATTCGGGGAGGAGGCTCTACTTCCGACCTTAATTCATTCGACAACTATGACCTTGCATCGCATATTGCGCAATTCCCGCTGCCTGTAGTCTCCGGCATCGGGCATGACCGCGACAATACGGTTATCGATGCGGTTGCCAATGTGCGTGTCAAGACGCCGACAGCCGCAGCAGAATGGTTGTTGGCGAAAGCGCAGGATGCTCTCGACAACCTTAACCGTCTTTCTGAAGGAATTGTCTCGTCAGCATCCCAGATGCTGGTCGGCGCTCGACAGCAGTTAGGCTATTTTGCGGCGACAATCCCTTATGCGGCCGGCGCACTTCTGACGCGACACCGCTCCCGTCTGAACGCTTTGTCAGGACTTGTACCGGTTCAGGCCGCACGGCGTATTGAAGTGGCGAAGAGCGGACTTGCTGTAACTTCAAGAGCCATCGCCTCCGCAGCTCAGATGACGCTTGAACGCAATCGCCTGAGAGTAGAGCATCTGGCCAAGCAAGTCGAGCTGCTGTCGCCCGACTGGGTGTTGAAGCGCGGCTATTCTTTGACGATGAAGGATGGAAAAGTAGTGACCGATGCATCGAGGCTTGAATCTGGAGACGTCCTGACAACCCGTCTGGCTTGTGGAGACGTTCAATCAATTGTCAAATCGTAAAAATTTGGATATGGAAAAAGAATCATTAGAAAAACTGACCTATACGGAAGCTGTGGCAGAATTGGAGCGTATTGTTGCCGAGATGCAGACGGAGTCCTGTAGCATAGACAACCTTTCTCGCTATACGTCCCGCTCGCTTGAGCTGCTGAAGGTGTGTAAGGCGAAACTTCTGGCTACCGACGAAGAATTGAAGAAGATTCTGGCAGAATTGGAAAACTGAGCTCTTCCGAGAGAAGAGGACAGTGGTGCGTGACTGCGATACCGGGTTTTTCATCCCGGTATTTTTTTTATAGTGTCTGATGCGGGATATCGTTGATGTATCCGTTCATCATTGCGTAAACGCTTAATCCGGAGAGGCTTTTGATGCCGAGTTTGGCAGAGATGTTTTTTCGGTGGGAAAGGACGGTGTTTGTACTGATGCAAAGTCGGTCGGCAATCTCTTTGTTTGTCAGTCCTTTGGCGAGGAGGCAGAGTACTTCGATTTCTCGTTGCGACAATCCTCCGGCTTCGCTGCGCTTGCTGTCGACTGCTTCTACTATTTCGGAAAGGCGGCGAATAAGTTGCTTTTCGCCGGCAAATCGGTTGATGAAAAAGCCAATGTTGTCGTCTCCGTTGTCGCTACCGCCGATGATTGCCAATTTCGGGCGTCGTTGGATAAAGAACCCCGGCGCAGCTGCAAAAGTTTCCGCATCCGTCACGAAAAGGTCGGTTGCGGCTACTTCCGAGTCTTTCAAGACTCCCGGTTGCCCTACTATCCGGGCGTCTATGTCGAACAAGTCGCGAAGCAGACACCTTAGACCGGTGGCTGTAAGCGTTTCTTGCGAAATGATGGTGACGTTAATGGGGGTCATGATTGGTCGGATTTGAGAAAGAAATGCGTTTATCGGGAGAGACCTTTCACAAGAGCTTCCGCTAACGGCCGCAATATGCGGTTGCGGATGCGGTTGTTTTGTCGGATGTCGCGCTCCAAACCGATGATTGCAACCAGTACGGCATGGCAAAGGTTGCGGTCATAATCTCCCCGGAGGTGGATTACAAACATATTTTTCAGGTCGCTCAGCTTATCCTCGATGGAGTCGTGCGCTTCTGCCTTTTCTGAGCAGTCTGTCCGTACGGTCTCAGCGTTTCCGGCTGATTTTGCGATTTCATCAAACCATTTGGTGTCGTCGTCTATCCGCCGTACAATTTCCGCTTTTACTTCGTGGTAGAGGTCGAAAAGCAGCGGGAGGTTGTTGTTGCTGTCGCTGTGACCGATTAGTGCGCTGAAATGTCGCTCAATATTTGGTAATTGGAATCGCAGATAAGAATTGTTTGTTTTGCGAAGGTAGTCGACGGTCTTTACTGCGCTCAGCGGCGAAAATTCGCTGTCGGGGAAGAACGACTCATTGATAAATGCATTGATGACGGCAAGGAAGAATGTCAGGTCTATTCCCTTTTCCCGACAAATGGTCTTGACTGTTTTGTCGCCGACGCCAAGGGTGATGTCAAAACGGTTGATTACCGGAATTACCGACGGTTCGTCAATGATTACGTTGCAGAGTTTTGTTTCAGGTGTTATCAATGCCATATCTGCCTTTATTTTTCAATTCGTCGTATTGTTTCTTCTTCGGTGACAATAGCATCCATAGGGATATCATGTTCCTCTGCCGGGAGAAGACCGACCATCTGACAAGCGTAGCCGACACCGACTTTCGGGCAAGTCGCTTCTTGCAGAAGCCGGTCGTAGAAGCCTTTTCCGCGACCAAGCCGGTTTCCGGAGCGGTCGAAGGCTACGCCAGGTACGATAATCAGATTCATTTCCCGGACATCGAAGCAGGTGTCGCCTGTCGGCTCCTGTATATGGAATGCGCCGGTTGACAGCCGGGCGGCATCATAGGCGAGTATGTCGAGTTGTTCGCCTGCTACGCGGGGCAGGAACAGGCGTTTCCGGCCATCCCATTCCCTGAGAAATTCGTCTGTCGGAATTTCATCGGGGAGAGCGTGGTAGACCAGAATATTGCGGGCCGCTTGAAATTCCGGCATTGAGGCAACTTGAGCAAAGCAGCGTCGTGCCGCTTCTCTTTTTTCAGAGTCGGAGAGACGCGCTTTTGCGGCTTTCATCTCCTTGCGTATGTCGGCTTTTGTCTGCATTTGTTTATTGTTTAATGTTTGTTGCCTTGGATTTCAACGGAAATCGGATATTTGGCCTTGTTTTCTCGGATTGCTTTCAATGCGGCGTTGATGGTCTTGTCGCTTTTGTTGTAGTAGCGATAGAATGCTTCCATGCCAAGGGTATCGCGAATGATAAGTGCCCGCAGTTGTCGGATGATCAGAGCTTTGCTTTGGCTGATATAATACCATCGGATGGGTACTCCATTGTCTTTTGCGAACGTTACAAAGTCGTAGAGCAGGGCGTCGTCACCGGGCAGAATGCGTTGCAGCCGGTCGATGTCCTTGATGTCTTTCAACGTTTGGCGGTTGATGTCGACATAGGAGTAGACAAACTTGTGGATGAGCCCCAGATTGGCTACCGCCAGATAGTAGGAGGTTATGCCGGTTGTGTCGTTTGCCACGAAAATGTCCGGCACGATGCCGCCTCCGCCATAGACGGTACGGCCGTTTGCGGTCTTGTACACCTGACTTTTGTCCATCTTTATGCTGTCGGCGTTGTAGAGTTCGCCATGCGTATAGCGGTTGTAGACCTCCATCGAGTAGTCATCTTCTTTGCCACGTTGGTAATCCTTTTGGATGCAACGATGAGAGGGAGTGTAATAGCGTGCGGTGGTCAGGCGCACAACGCTGCTGTCGGGCAAGTAGATTTGCTTTTGTACCAGGCCTTTCCCGAAAGAGCGGCGTCCGACTACGAGACCTCGGTCGTTGTCTTGCAGCGCGCCCGCCATGATTTCGCTGGCGCTGGCCGAGTATTCGTCGATGAGCACGACTACCTGTTCCTCGTGGAATGAGCCTTGGCTATCGCTCCACACTTGGATGTCCTCCCTCATTTTTCTCCCTTTTGTGTAGACAATCAATTCGCCCTGGGGAAGAAATTCGTTGACCATCAGAATCGCCATCTCCATATAGCCTCCTGCATTGCCTCGAAGGTCTACAACAAAGCTGTTGGCACCTTCTTTTTTCAGCTTGATGAGAGCGGACAGGAATTCGGAATATGTGCTTCTTCCAAATTTCGTTACTTTGACGTAGCCGGTCTGCTTGTCGAGCATATAGGCGGCGTCGACTGTGTTAATGGGAATATCGCCTCTGATAATGGTGAATTTTAGAGGCTCTTTGGCTGTATTGCGCTTTATTCCGAGCACCACTTTAGAGCCTTTGTCTCCTCTGATTTTGCTTTGGATTCCTTTGTCGGATATTTCTGTGCCAACAATCGATTGCCCGTCGACTGAAATGATACGGTCTCCGGTCATCAATCCTGCTTTTTCAGCCGGACCGTTGGGTATGATTTCCTCGATTCTGGCGGTGTCCCGGTACATGAAGAATGTGACACCGATGCCGCTGACCGAACTGTTTAGCTTGTCGTTTTCTTCTTTGACGTCGTTTTCCGGAATGTAATAGGAATGGGGGTCGAGGTTGGTGATGATTTGTGGGATTGACATTTCCACCAACTGCTTGATATCGACAGAGTCTACATATTCGCTTTGAATGAGATTGAGTACGGAATTGATTTTCCGGTCTTTGTCGAGAATAAACTTTTGGGTGGAGATGTAGTTTCCAATCAGGATACCCGTCACGATGGATATGGCGATAGCGAGGGGATACCAGATGATGGAATTGTGCTTAATTCTCATATTGATTGAATAGTTTCGGAATTATGGTTGCGGACAGCCTTGTCCGGATTCAATAAAAACACATTCGATGCCGGCTTTGTTCAGCAGGTCGAGTCCGTCGGCAAGGCGGTAGAGTTCGGAAAATACAACGCGTTTGATGCCTGCCTGAATGATCAGTTTGGCACACTCGATGCAAGGGGCGGCTGTCACATAGAGGGTCGCTCCTTCGCTGCTGTTGTTGCTGCGGGCCACTTTGGTGATGGCGTTGGCTTCTGCGTGGAGCACATAAGGGTAGGTTTTGCCTTCTTCATCTTCACAGATATTATCGAACCCCGACGGGGTGCCGTTAAAGCCGTCGGATATGATCATTTTGTCTTTTACCAGCAAGGCTCCGACTTGACGGCGCCGGCAATAGGAGTTTTCCGCCCAGATTCTTGCCATGCGCAGGTAGCGCGAGTCGAGTTGTTGCTGCTTTGTGTCGTTATCCATATTTCGTCTCTCTTCTAACTTCTAAGGCTTTCGCCGGTTCAGGCGGCAGACGCCTGACATGCGACTTCCTATTAACGGACAAAAGTACAAATTCTTAATCATATAATTTTCAGTTGGACAAGATATTTTTCCGTTCCTGCCGATTTCCCGGAAATAGAAAGAACCGCAAGAGGCAATTGCTGCCTTTTGCGGTTCTTTTCGGTTATGGCTTTGGGATAAATTTACTTGCGTTTATTCTCCTTTTTGACACCGTCACGGATAAGAAGAGCGTCGATTGTCGGCTCTTGTCCGCGGAAACGCTTGTAGAGCGTCATAGGAGCTTCTGTGCCGCCACGGCTGAGCACGTTGTCTTTCCACGATTTGGCGATGTCCTGGTTGAAGATGCCGTTTTCGAGGAAGTAGTGGAATGCGTCGGCTTCGATTACTTCCGCCCATTTGTAGCTGTAATAGCCGGCTGCATATCCTCCAGAGAAGATGTGGTTGAATTTCGGACCGATGGCACAACCTTCTACAATCGGGAACATTTGTACTTTTTCGATGGCTTTGTTTTCAAAGGCGAACGGGTCGGTGACAGCTTCTGTCTCGATAGACGTTTGTGCCGGAGAGCGACTTGTAGTTTGTCTGAGCCAAAAGGCTGTGAAGTCCGTGACCAAACTCGTGGATAAACGTTTCTACCTCATAGAAAGTGAGCAGTGACGGTTTTGTCTCTGTCGGTCGTGTGAAGTTCATTGTCAGAGTCACATGCGGGCGTTGGCTGACACCGTTGGCGAAATATTCCGGACGGAATTCCGTCATCCATGCGCCGCCGCGTTTTGTGGCCCGTGGGAAGAAGTCGGTGTAGAGTATGCCGACAAAGTTGCCGTTGGCGTCCGTGACATCGAACGATTTCACTTCAGGGTTGTATACCGAGTAGTTCTGATTCTCAGTAAATTGCAGACCGTAGAGCTTTGTGGCGAGTCCGAATACTCCCTTGATAACGTTGTTGAGTTCGAAGTAAGGACGAAGTTCTTCCTCGTTGTAGGCGTATTTTTCGTTTTTGAGCTTGTTGGCATAGTAAGAATAGTCCCAGTTCTGGAGCTCTATCTTTTTGCCTTCTGTCTTCTTGGCGAAGTCGCTCAGTTCTTTCAGTTCTTTCTTCCATGCCGGCAAATAGGCATCGCGCAACTGGTCGAGCAGGCGGTAGACATTTTCCGGCGTTTCTGCCATTGTTTTTTCCAGGCTGTAGGAGGCGTAGTTTTTGTAGCCGAGCAGTCGGGCGAGCTCAAGGCGGATTTCCGCGATGCGTGTCAGGATGGCAGTGTTGTCGTATTCGCCGGATGTGCATTGCGAGTTATAGGCTTTGTAAAGCTTTTCCCGGAGGTCGCGGCGCGACGAATATTTCATGAAAGCCATATAGGTCGGTTGTTGCAGCGTGATGAGGTAGGAGCCTTCTTTGCCTTTTTCTTTTGCTGCCATTGCGGCTGCTTCTACAGAGCTTTCCGGAAGTCCGGCCAAGTCTTCTTTTGTCAGCCAAAGTTCGTAGGCGTTGGGCGCTTTGACGGTGTTCTGCTCGAATTTCAGTGTCAGTTCCGACAGTTCGGATGACAGTGCGCGGTATTTGTCGCGGTCTTCGCCTTTCAGGTTTGCGCCGGAACGGGCGAACGAGTCGTAGGTTGTCTGCAATAGCATTTTGTCTTCTGTGGACAGATTGAGCTTGTCGCGGTTTTCATAGACAAACTTGATGCGCTCCCAAAGCGCTTCGTTGAGCGAGACGTTGGCGGAATAGTTTGAGAGTTTCGGGGCGATGCGCAGTGAAATCTCGTTCATTTCGTCGTCGCCGTCAGCCGATAGAATCGGGTAGAACGTGTTGAGCGTGCGGTTGTGCAGTTCTCCGGCATCTTCGAGGGCAATGATGGTGTTTTCGAATGTCGGCATAGAGCGTTGCTTCACAATGGCGTCGATTTCTTTCTCTGCCAATTTGATACCGGAATCGACAGCTTCTTCGTAGAAGCTTTTTTCGATTCGGTCGAACGGAACGACGTTGTGAGTCGTCTTGAATTCTTCGAAAAATATATTCTCAGCGTTTGTCATTATTGTAGCTGTAAATAAAGCTGGGATGATTAATGTTTTTAGTCTCATAGTTTCTGTCTGTAGATTTTATAAATGCAAATGTAACTAAATTTCAGACCGGATGCAAGTGGGCGGAAATATTTTGTCGTGTAGCGTCGTGGCGTCAGTCGGCGTTTTCTGTGGCGAAGCGCAACGAGTCGAGCAGCAGTGCGGTGGTTGTCGGGTCGGCACCGGCTTTTTTCAGCAGAGGAAGATCGCCTGTGACGGTGTCGGCAACGGATTGGATGCCGGAGGCGTGGACTGCCGCCAAATAGCTTCCGAAAGCTTCTTTTACCGAGCCGTTGCAGAGCAGGGCGTGTCCGCGGTTGATGTGGTCGTCGGCTGTTGGCGACTCGCTGAGAATGCGGCTGTAGTAGTCGGCGCTTTGCGAGAAGTTGCCCGTCAGAAACAGGCACCATGCCACGGGACGCATCGTGCGCGCTCCTTTAGGATTAAGATAGTCCACTTTGTAAAAGCATTTTAACGCTTCTTCCGGCCTGTCGACGGCAAGCAGGCAGTTTCCGAGGTTGTTGGCTATGGCAGCGTTGCCAGGGCTTGTTTTTTCCGCCTTGCGATAGTATTCGATGGCTTCCTCCATATTGCCGTTTGTACGGTGGCAGAAGGCGAGATGCTTGAGTGTCCACAGGTCATCGGGTTTCATCAGATCGACCTTTTCGTAGCATTCGGCGGCTTCAGTGTAGTGCTTCAGATTCTCGTGGCAGAATCCCATTTTTTGCAAGATGCCGGCCGATGCTTGCTCTTTTTCCGCTATTTTGCGGAAGATGGTGAGTGCGTCGGCATAGTGCTCCTGCTTGAAGTAGAATTCTGCAACAAGGCGCAGGTTGTCGGTGTCGGAAAGAATGTCGGTGACAAAGGGCACTTCCGTCAGGTTGAGCTGTGTGTGGAAAGGGTTGTGGAATTCTGTTTTGCGGTTAAACAGGTGGAAGAACCGATACAGGTTCTGCATAAACTTGTTGGCGGTGTTTTCGCGCTCTTTTTCGGGGTTTGGCAAGTCATTGGCTTGCATTTCTGCGATTTGTGCGCTTTGTTCGTCGAATTGTCCGAGCATCATGTCGCGTTGCTGTTGAGGAACGCTTGCAAGAGACAGCATAAACGAATACTTGTCGCTGTCGCAGAATGCGCCGCTGTGGTCTACCATTGCCATCAGCGGCCGCAGGCCGGGAACGGCTACGTGTGACACGGCTGAATGGCGTGCGTCGAACGGCAGAAACCAGTTGGCGATGTTTCCGAAAAACGGGAATGACTTCAGATGGGAGAACGAACTGAGAAAAACGTCGCCCCCCTCCATTTGCATTTTGTTGAGTTCCTGCATTTTCTGCGATATGCCCGATTTGTCGAGCAGCTCTTGCCAATCGGGGTTCTGCTCCGGGTCTTCGAGGTCGTCCGTCAGGCCGGTATCCTTCATTTTCCGGCGTATTTCCGGGCTTAATTCCTTGAGTTTCGGTACGAGTTCTTCCTGTACTTTGCGTACGATGCGCTCTGTGCCGCGGCTGCGGATGAACTGGAGGAACACGGTCATCAGGTCTTTTCTCGCCCGGCTATTGTCTGCGAGATTGGCTATGCGGAGTTCTACCGGATGGGAATGTCCGATGATGTGGCGGTAGCGGTACATCACCAGCAGCGAGCAGCAGAGCGCTTTCATCTGCAGTTTGCTGTCGGATGCCGGGCAGGTGTAGATGTCCATCAGCTGGAGTAATGTTGATTCGCTATAGTGTTCCATCAGGCTCATCATCATGGCGCACATGACGATTTCTTTCAGGTCGGCTGCCGTTGTCGGATTGGAGAAGACTTCCCGGATGGCCGCCGTTTCATCGGCCGTGAGCGGGAAGTTTACCAAAATTGATTCAGGATGCTTCAAAAATAATACCACCATGGAATCGGTGAGTATCCCGGAAGGCGTTACGGAGATTGGCTTTGCCGCATTTTCAGGGTGTTATAATCTGAAATCTGTGCAGCTGCCAAAATCGCTGATCAAAATCGGTGCGTCAGCTTTTTTTGGCTGTGCTGCGTTGCAAAAGGTAAAGTTTCCGGAGAATAGTGGGTTAGAGCTTTCTAATTCGGCATTTGCAAGTACCGGACTGCGAGAACTGGACCTTCCAGAGAATGTAAAGTTGGAAGATGACTGCGTTTTTGCAAACTGTGAGAAGTTGACCCGGGCAAGAGTAGAGATAAAGGGAGAGATCCGACCGCATACATTTGCGAACTGTATTTCTTTGAAAACGGTATTTTTGGGAAAAGAGATCTCGACGATTGGTAATTCTGCATTTGAGTGCTGCTTTGCATTATCAGAAATCAACTATGAGGGCGACAACAAAGAAATTCAGAAAAAGGTAGACCAGCTTCTCGAAAAACAAAACTAAATCCCCAAAACACCCCGCCGTCTCTTGTGCAAAAAGGCAAGAGACGGCGTTTTTGCGTGGAAAAACTGAAACGAAAAATCAGCGATGAATAGCTTGTTTATCAATCTGACCGGAATTTGTGCAACAAAAAACCTATAAACCTAT
>ENA-ORLU01001890-ORLU01001890.1-human-gut-metagenome-genome-assembly--contig:-NODE-1890-length-13894-cov-2.646088_pt1 | contig 13894 bp, 5 predicted proteins | sample MGYA00243009_ERZ508833 | MGnify/ENA primary metagenome ERZ508833 (study PRJEB26277, sample SAMN04329763) | human gut metagenome | biome: human-associated habitat | host: Homo sapiens | place: USA...
AGCCGGACAGGGACAGCGCCCCGCCCAGAATCAGCGCCGACAGAAGCCGGGGCTGACGGATCTTCATGATGATCTGGCTCTGCGTAAAGCCCACATCGCCGCCCAGCAGGATCCGCCATATCTCAGACGCGGAAAGAGAAACGCTTCCCGCGAAGATGTTCCAAATCAGAAATGTGAATAAAAGCAGGAGGAGCAGCCAAAAGCCTCCCCAGATGCGAAGTGTTCGGGTCCTCTTCATGCCGCTCCTCCTTATAATGCAATGATGTAAAAAATGCTCACTTCATCCGTGTCAGGAAGTGAAACGCCGTATCCGGCGCGTCGTTCAACGCATGGTTGACGTCCAGAATGAGGTCGCTCAGCTCCAGCGACTCCTGATAGAAGTTTTTGGTCAGGCACCACACATTACCGCTCTTGACGGCCTTGAAGTCGGCCATCAGTGGATCCAGTGCCACCAATTCGTCCAGCGTGTGCAGCTCGCCGTCGATGATGCTGTTGTAGATCAGCACATCGGCGTCCACTGCACCGTGGTAGAAGGATTCCATCTGAATGTTGATGGTGGACTGGGCGTTGTCCTCCGCCGATTCATCGAAGGAGACATAGTCTCCGCCTGCGATGGTGACGCACTTCGCCACATAGTCCGTGGATTTGCGGACGTTTACAGCGCCGCTGCTGGTGATGTAGAAAAATGCCACGGTCTTGCCGGTGGGCTGCTGCTCCAGTACGTCCGCCACGCTGTCCATCTTCTCATTAAACAGCGCCTCGGCCTCGTCCTCCTTATCCAGCAGCGCTGCGTACAGCTTGATCCACTCCATCCGGCCCATGGGCAGGGTCTCATAGCTGGAGGTCTCCACCAGCACAGGGATACCCAGCCGCTCCAGCTGCTCCAGCACCTCCGGGGAGTGGTAGATCATGGTGTTTTCCACCGCCAGATCGCAGCCCTGCGACAAGATCAGCTCATAATCCGGCTCGGAGTACTTGCCGGCGTATACCAGCGCTCCGCTGTCCATGGCGTCCTTGGCGCGCTGGATATACCAGTCCGACTGCTTTTTACCGCTGAGGGTGATGCAATCGATGGCGTTCAGCTTGTCGAAGTAGTCCATGGCAGCGGCGGCTACCAGATAGATCTGATCCAGCGGCTGGTGCAAAACAGTGACGCCGGAGGGTGTTCCGTCAGGCACCGCCGCGCCCTCCGCTACCAGCAGGTACACCCGGTCGTTGTTGATGGTGATGCGCTTGTAGCTGTCCCCGGCGTACTCCACGGAGAACTGCTCCGCATAGCGCAGGGGCATGGTACGGTCGAAGACCAGCTCGTCCCACGACACGGCGGCGGTTTGTCCGTCTGTTTTGCCGGGGGCGTCAGCCGCGCCGCAGGCGCAGAGGGACAAGACCATCAGCGCCGCCAGCAACCCGGCGAGAAAACGCTTCACTCCGCCGCCTCCACCGCCGAGTCGGCCTTAAAGGTCAGGGTCTACTCGCACTCGTGGGGGGTGCTCATGGCGGTGGTGTCGCCGATGACCGTCAGCGGGGTATCCGGCGCCCGCACGGGAATCTCGAAGGTGGAGCCGCCCTCGGTGGTGAGGACATCAAAGCGCTGGCCGTCCACCAGCATATAGTCATACTTCTCACTGCTCCACACGATAGTGGCGGTGGCAGCGCCGTTCTCCACCTTCAGGGTGCAGGGAGTCAGCACATGGGACTTACCGGAGCCGCCCTCAAAGCCTACCTCAATGGTGTAGGTACCGTCCGCCAATGCGATGGCGGCAGCGTCATCGCCGTCATCCTCCTTCAGGACAGGGTTGGAGACGGATACCTTGTGGTCATACCATACGCCCTTCTTGCCGATGAGGGCCACGTCGAACTCCGTGTCCAAGGCGGGCACGGGGATATCAAAGCCGTTGACCGTCTCGGTCAGACCATCGGGATAGGTGACGGTATCCTTGGTGGGCTGTAGCAGCACGGCACCGTCCTTCTGTGCGTCCTCCTTCAAGCCGGGGAACAGATTCACGATGCTGGTGGAGGCGAGGCTGACGTGAATGGTCATCTGCCCGTCCTTCACGGTCAGCACGCCCTTGCCGTCGCAGGTCTCGTTGGCGTGGAACATACTGCTGTCGGTGTTGAAGTCGGCGGTATACACGCCGTCCGCCAGAGCGGGCTGGTCAGGCTCATCGTTGCCGGGGGCATCGGTTTGCTGCTGTCCGCAGCCTACCAGCAGCGCCGCCATCATCACAGCGGCCAGCAGAAACGAAAGAATTTTCTTCATGGTCAAGGTCCTCCTTACTTTGAAAAAGGCTCCGGGGCGATAATATACCGCCCCGGAGCCCGTTCAGTCCTTGTTACGCGATAGCGTCGATGGCAGCCTTGGCGTGTGCCACGTAGAGAGCCTGCACGTCCGCGATACGGCCCAGACCGGAGATCTGGCAATTCACGGTGAGACCGGCGGCCTCAAACATGGTCTTCCAGGAATCCTCGTCCGCACCGGCCATGTCGTTGTTGGCGTGGTCGCCCGCCACGACCATCAGGGGACGCAGCACCACGGTGGTGTAACCGGCTTCCTTGACGGCCGCGATCACGGCCTCGCAGGAGGTATCCTCGGGCTCACCCTCCACAGTGCCGATGAACACGTTCTCATAGCCCAGCTTGTCCATCTGGGCGGCCATCTGGCTGTAAGTGACCTTCGCCACATGAGCCGTACCGTGACCCATCAGCACGTAAGCCACACCGGCCTCCTTGGCGGCGGCGGTGGACTCGTAGCCGCTCTCGCTCAGAGCAGCGGCGACAACGGCCTTGGCAACGGCTTCCTTGTCGGCGTTGATGACGGTGGCGTCGCTGCCCACCTCACCCAGCATGGGCTCGGCGATCTCAACGGACTCGAACTTGTCGCGGACCTTGTCGATGGCGGCGCACATCTCGTCGTACTCAGCACCGTGCATCAGATGGGTGGGCTGCACCACCAGCTGCTTCACGCCGTTGGCGACAGCGCGCTCCAGAGCCTGCTCCATGTTGTCGATCTTCTCGCCGTCACGGGCCTGCACATGGTTGATGATGATCTGTGCGGTGAAGGCACGGCGGACAGACCAGTCGGGGTAAGCGGCCTGAATGGCATCCTCGATGCCCTTGATGTCCGCTGCGCGGCTGTCGTTGAAGGAGGTGCCGAAGCTGACGACGAGGATCTCGTTGTCGCCGATGTTGTCCTCATTGCGGGGGTCGTCCTTGGAGGCGTCGCCGGTGTCGCGGCCAAAGTAATCGGGGTCAGCCTCTTCACCCTCGACCAGCTCCTTCTGGGCGTCGGTCAGGGCGTCCCATGCGGCCTTGGCGGCCTCGCACTGGGCGTCGGTGTTCTCGTTGCGCTCCTGCACATAGATGGCGTCGATGAGGTCTGCCACGTTCTTTGCTGCCATTTCATCGGCCTCCTCGCTGCTCACCTCGCTGGCGGCAGCAGAGCTTGCTGCGGCGCTGCTGGCAGCAGTAGAAGAAGATGCACCGCAGCCGGTGAGCACACCGGCACACAGGGCCAGTGCGGCGGCAGCGGCGGTGACGCGCTGCCAGTTCTTGTTGGTTGCCTTACGCATTGTTTGAGTCCTTTCTGTTTGTGTGGAATGTATTTTTCCGATAGAAAGGGTACGAAACGGGGGCCAGCTCAAACGAAAAAAGAGCCTTTTCACCGCGCGGAAGGCACAGCAAAAAGACCCTTTGAACTTTCGGGCTTTTTGGTACGACCAATTCCTCGTGATCCGGAGCCGGACGCTCCTGTACCAACAGCGGGCAGGTTTCCTGACTGAAAGCTCACCGCCCGCTGCCGCCTTCCCAGAGGCAAAGCCTCCAGTGACCGGCGCTGAGCGCCAAGGCAGCGGACTCCCTTATCACAGTGACGAGATCGCGCGGGACTCGCACCCGCTTCCCTTTTACCCTCCCGGCCGGGGACGAAGCTCCGGCGGCAGGCACCTGCTGTTTTCTATTCAGACGAGGTGAAGTATATCACACTCCGCCCTAAAATGCAATATCTCAGCCCTCCTGCGGCACGGTCCAGACCATGCCCAGCGCTTCGAGCTTTGCGATGCGCTCCGCCGTCAGCTTTTTCTCGGCACAGGCGTAGTTTTCGCGCATCCGGCGGACCCAGTCGCCGAGGCAGAAGCCGTCTTCGGTCTTATAGTTCACCGGCACCAGCAGATTGCCGTGGGCGGCGCAGTACTCTTCGGCACGGCGGAACGCCCCGGCCCACTTGGCCTCCCGGGCGTCCCACTGCATCCCGATCTCGTCCAGCATCGCGATATGCTCCGGCGTGACCTGGAACGAGTCAGGCCGCGTCTTGCGGGCGGCCCGCAGGTTGGAGATCCAGACGCCAAGGCGGAACCCCGTTTCATCCACATAGCTGGCAGGGACCAGCAGATCTCCCCGGCGCTTGGCGTAGGCCTTGGCATGGCGGTAGTTGTTGAGCCAGTTCCGCTCCCGCACGCTGCAGCGGGCACGGGTGCGGACAGCCCCGCTCCGGCGCTCCGGCTCGCCCCGGAAGAGCTCTTTCAGGGCTTTGACCCGCTCACCGCGCAGGCTCTTATCCCCTTTCTGGAGCAGCTGCTTCTGGCGGCTGAGCCAGCTTCCCAGCCAGATTCCTTCTTCCGTGCGGTACTGGGCCGGGAGCTCCAGGCTGCCATGGGCGGCCTTGTAGGCAGCGGCCAGCTCATAGCGGTGCTGCCAGGAATCCGGCTTCTGCCACACCATGCCCAGCTGGTCCAGCAGGGCCTTGCGCTCCGGGGTAAGGCGCGCGCTGCTGCGGTCCGGGTTCTGCCAGGCGTAACGCTGGCGGCTGACCCACTTGCCCAGCAGCACGCCGTCCGGGTCGATGTACTCTGAGGGGACGTTCAGGTCGCCATGGGCCTGATAATACCGCGCGGCGGCATCATAAGCGGCCTGCCACTTGCGGTCGTTGCGGTTGGTCCAGTCCACGTCCAGCGCCTCCAGCCAGGCTTTCTGCACCGGCTTGATGGTGCCCGCCTTGTAGGCGGCCCGCTGGCTGCCCAGCCAGACGCCCAGAGCCACGCCCTCCGGGGTGGTGTACTTGACCGGCACTTCCAGCGTGCCGTGGTCGAGCCAATACTGGACAGCCGCGCAGTAGCTCTGCTCCCAGATGTCCTGCACGGTGTCCCACACCATGCCCAGTGCTTCCAGCCGCTCGACACGGTCGGTGGACAGATTGTTGCCGAGGAACCGCTGACGGTTGTAAACGATCCACTCGCCCAGGGCAAAGCCGTTTTTATCCCGGTAGCGGACCGGCACCATCAGGTTCCCGTATTCTCCGCGGTACTCCCGGGCTGCGGCATAGCCCCGCTCCCAGGCCTGCTCCATCCGCTGTTTCCAGGCGATGCCCAGCTTTTCCAGCCGGGCGGCCTGCTCGGCAGTCAGGCGGCCGGGCTTTTCCCCGGCCTGGATCTGTCGCTGCAGCTCCAGCCAGCGGCCCAGCCCAAAGCCGGTTTCCGTGGTAAAGCCGCGGGGCAGCTCATTGATCTCCCCTCTTGCGGCGGCCTCTTTGGCGGCTGCAAAGGCCTGCTCCCACTGAGCGTCCAGTTGGCGCTGCAGTTGGCGGGCCAGACGGATGCAGGCCTGGTACGGCTCCTCCAGCGGGAACCCGGTGCCGCCGGCCTGTTCCGTCCCCTGCACCAGATCCTCTGCATTGCGCAGACCCGCAAACGAGACGTTGAGCTCCACCAGCGGGGCGGAGTCCCCGCAGAGCGCCAGTGCCCGGGCCAGCATCCGGCGGTGGTTCTGTTCCAGCCCGGTGGAGCGGACCAGCACGGCACCCGCCATTCCGGCCAGCCGCACCAGCCCGCTGGGGGTGCTGACGGTGACCAGCACCTGCACGCCCCGTGCCGGGGAAGCCGCAAACCGCACGGCCATCTCCTGATCCCAGCCGTCTTTCAGGATGGTGGCTTCTGTGTCCGGGCCGAAGAGGGCTTCCAGATTTTCCGTCACCCGCCGCATGGCAGCGGCGTCCTCACACAGGACCAGCTGCTTGCCCTTGGGCAGAGCCTCCCGCAGCCGGGGCAGCGCCGGGCCGCATTTTTCCACCGCGCGGCGAAGATTGGTGAAAACTTTTTCGCCCACGCCCGGGACGCCCGCGGCGTTCCACTGTTTCATCTGGATGCGGAATTCTTCCAGCGCCGTCTCGGCGGGCCAGAGGAGCACGGTATCCGCGGCAGGCGGCGTGACAAGGCCCCGGGCCAGTGCTTCCGTCAGTGAAATGGAGAACGTGCCCGCCCCCTGAAACATGGCTTCCGCCAGGCAGCAGCTGACAGGCTGGTCGGTGTCGATGAGGCCCAGCAGCTTCGCCTGCGGGCTGAACCGCTGCAGCCAGCGGACACGCTCTCCACACGGAAACGCCGTAAACTCCCGCGAGCCATCCAGGATGATGCAGGCCGGGCGGATCTTGGCCAGCTCCAGACAGCGCTGCGGTGTATTGTCCTCACAGTGGATCAGCTGCACCCGCGGCGGGATCTCCTGGCCGATCCGTTTGGCTTCTTCCAGCCGCATCCCGCGCCGGGCCTCCCCGGGCACCACCCAGATCACGGCCGCGTCCGGGTGAGCGTTGATCCACGCCCAGACGATCCGCCCGCTGCCGCTTCCAACGGGATAGAACAGCGCGGCTTTCCCTTTCTGCTCCAGCTGGGTGTCAATGGCCTCCGCCATCCGCTTATAATATTCCTGCAAATTTTCTGCCATAGTTTCCGCCTTTTTCCTGTTGTTGGTGTTTTTATCCCAGAAAAAAGAAGACCCGGCACAGCTCCCATTGCGTGAACTGCCTCCGGTTCCTTTTCAAATAGAATTTCATTCTTATTTTATTACAAAAGTTTCTTTCTTGTCAAGCAAATTTTCCGTGCTTTTCCCATGGGCAATTAAAAACTGCATCAAACCGGTCGGTTGACGCAAAAAATCACTATTCAGCTGTCAATTCAGGGCTGCTTGCAGGGTCGTTTGTTGTATTCCAGCTTGTTTTTAGGCAAAAGTTTGTTTCACATGAAAAAGGCGGAGCCCCCGCGCGTGGTGCACAGAGGCTCTGCCTTTCTTCAACCTGTCCGTCCTCCTCGCTTGCGCTCGGTGCCTGAGAGGTTATTTTACGATTCGCTGATAGGTGCGGAGCACTTTCCAGCGGGAAACGTGCTTGCCGGGGTTGAAATTGCCGTCCTCACGAGGCTGGAAGAAGCCTGCTTCCACGCACCACTGGGCTGCTTTGGCCGTGTCGGGGTCTGTCACGTCCGCAAAGGCGGGCAGTGCGGCAGGCTCCGGGCGGCCTGCAGTGTTCCAGAGCAGGAGGGCCAGCTGGGCGCGGTCCTGCGGCACGGAGGTGCCTGCCGGCAGCAGCTGGTTCAGGGCCACCTCGGTGCCCACGAGATAGGCCGTGGCACCCACGACGCCCACGACAGCGGTTGCAGCCGCGATGGTGCCGAAGTCGGCACTGGAATCATCCTCTTCCAGCGTGGAGAACTTGGCCAGAACGCCAATGTCCTCCTGCATGGTAAAGGTGGCAGTGGTGCCGTCCTCCATCAGGTCTTCCGGGCGGGGATCATCAAACACCCAGCAGGAGAACTTCATCCCCTCCGGGATGGCCTTTTCATCCAGCGTGATCGTCACCTTTGTGCCCTTTGGCAGCCGCTGACTTTGTATGACACCGGTAAGAGCATCAAAGTGCAGGGTAGTTCCGTCCGGTTTCTCGACGTCCACAGAGCAGTCCTCAAACTGGAGGAAGACGTCTTTGTCGTCGGGGTCGCCCGGGTCAGGCTGCACAGGATCAACGTTGTCATCGCTGCACCGCACCGTGATGCCGTCCAGATTCACAGACTCTTTTTCAATGGCTTCCCACTGGGCGCGGGTACCTTTGAAAATGATGGTCTTCAGGTTGGGGCAGTTGAAAATAAAGCAATCCGCCACCGAGTGGAAATTCATTCCGGTCACACTGGCCGGGATGGTGATGGTCTCAAGGTTTTCGCATCCATAGAACAGCGGGAGGCCGCTCATCTCTTTGAGAGTGTCCGGGAACGTGATGCTGCGGATGGCCGCATTTGCAGTAAAAACAGGTCTTGCAGAGTTGCCGATCTCCGTGACGTTCCGGCCGCCCAGCGTTGCGGGCACGACCACGTCAGCCTCGCTGCCATCGTAAGCAAGGATGCGGACATTGCCGTCCGTGGTGATCTCGTAGGTGTAATCGCCCTCGACTTTGTGAGGAGATGCATATTCAATGACCACTTTGGGGCATTCCGTATTGAGCGCGCCCTCCGTCACTTCCAAATCATCGTGCAGGATGACCGCGGGATCATCCACCTGAACGGGAACGGAATTTTCATCGTCCACGGCAGCAGTGATCTTACTATTCGAGCCCCGGGCTTCCATGCTGTCCGCATTCATTGCACAGTTCTGTGCTCCCAGTGTCAGGACACTGTTCGATACTTCCAGTTTGCCGCCCAGCCAGAGACCGTATTGGTAATAATAGCCCTCATCTCCGGTGTCCATCGCCGTGATCGTGCTGTTTTCCACAATCAGATCGCCGTCTTTCGTGATCAACGCATGCATGCCGCCCTCGTCGTTGTACTCGTCCAGGCCAGTGATCGTAAGGGTGGAGTTCTCGATGCGGGCTGTGCTGCCAACCCGGATTGCGTCGTCTGCGGTGTCCAGATCCAGTTGAGAGTTGGAAATTTCCAGCGTTCCTCCCGCTTCGATGCATCTTCCTCCGCTTTTAACCGTCAGCCTCGTCTGGTTCTCGATCGTCAGAGAGCCCAGCAGATCAATGCCGCCCGCATCCGCTGTGATCTCCAGCACCGCGCCCGAAAGGGTCAGCTTTCCGGTCTCCGCGGTAACACCAGCCGCCAGAATTCCGATAGGAGCATCATCGGAATCCCCGCCGTCCCATTCCAGAGCCGCATTGCCCGTGATGGTCAGTGCATCCTCCGTTTTGATGATGGCACCGGTCTGTTCGGTATCCGCCGCGGCAGCCTTGATGGTACCGTTCAGGGTCAGGGTCTTGCTGTCCGGGTCATACACTGCCCGGGGCGTTGTCCCCGCCGGGTCTTCCAGAATGTTCTCGCAATTCGCGCTGGTAACGGCCTTGCCGCAGACCGTAAGAGAATAATTTTTCACATTGGGGTCGCTTCCGCCGCCAATGGTACCGTCCGTGCAGACGATGCTCACACCAACCGGCAGGTAATGGGGATTGATCGACAACGCGTTCCACTGTGCCTGCGTCCCCTTAAACTCGATCTTTTTCAGATTTGTGCACCCAAATACAAAGGTCGAATCCAGATTTGTCACACTGGCAGGAATGGTGATGCTCTCCAGTTTCAGGCATCCAAAAAAAGCCAAAGATTCTATGCTCGTCACTTTATCCGGAACCACCACACTGGTCAGGCCATTGCAAGAGTAGAATGAATTTGGCCCGATGGTTGTGAGATTTGGAGAGAATTCCACCTGCTCAAGGCCCGTACAGCCTGCAAATGCACTGTCGCCGATCCATGTCATGCTTTCCGGCATCGAAACACTTTTCAGGCTGGTGCATTCTATAAATGCCTGCATCTGAATGCCCGTCACTGGATATCCACCCAGCGTGGCGGGGATCTCTACCGTTCCGCCAGCGCCTTTGTATTTCGTGATGGTTGCTGTGTCTTTATCCACACCATATTCAAAATCGCTCTCCGGAGCCGGTGCCGCAAACGCCGCCGCGGGCAGCAGGGTCAACAGCATGGCCACCGCCAGAAACGCGCTCAGGACACGCAGTTTGGGTGGGGTTCGGGTGGTTTGTTCTTTCATTTTACACGCCTCCTTCTGGTGCAGGAAAATCCAAAGAAAAAAGCCCTGTGGTTTGATTTTACTCTACCACAGAGCCTGCAAAATTCCTATTAACCTTTGGTTAGTATTTTGTGCCAAAAAGGGCAGCCAGCTGGGCGCGCTTGTTTCGCACGGCCCCGCCGATGTCCAGCTTGGCGTACAGCTGGTTGATGTACTGCTTGACCGTTCCCTCCGAGAGGTGGAGTGTTTCGGCGATCTCCTTATTGGTGCGGCGCTGGGCCACCAGCCGGGCAAGGGCCAGCTCTTTCTCGGTCAGTGCGGCGGCAATGGCCGGGCGGTCTGCCGAGCCGTTGAGCTGGGCGCGCCGGGCCTCGTACCGCTGCCCCAGAGCGATCGCCCGCTCCACCAGCGGCTGGGCACTGCCCCAGCCGCCCTGCGCCAGCAGCGGGGCCAGATAGCGGTAATTTTCGGCCAGCGGCATCCAGAAGCCGTCCGGTGCGGCCTCTGCCAGCGCCTGCTCCAGTGCAGCCCGGGCCTCGGCAGGCTGGCCATACAGTCCGTACGCTGCCGCCATCTGCACCCGGACATGGAGGGCCACCAGCCCATAGTGGAACCTCTGGCAGGCGGCCAGCAGCTCCTCACAGCGGGCCAGCACCTTGACTGCCTGCCCCTGTGCCAGCCAGACCTGCAGCTCGATCATTTCCATCATGGGGCGGCAGAGGGCAAAGTAGCTCACGGAGGCAAGACGATGCTCCCGGAAGACCTCGGGCACGGCATCGGTGCGGCCAAGCAGGGCGTAGTAATAGGCCTCGATGCTCTCCAGCAGGTGGAGCAGAACGGCATCGTGCCGCTGGAGGAGGGCGGCACGGCGGGCCTCGAAATCAAACGGCTCCCCTGCCTGCCCGCAGAGGGAAAGCCGCAGGGCGAGGAAATCACAGCAGAGGGCCATGTTCTCCTGCCCGCAGGAAGCCGCCCGCACCCGGGCCCGTTCCAGCAGCAGGACCGCCCGCTCAAAATGTCCCTGCATGAACGCGGCCTCGGCATCCATCACCAGCTCGGCCCCCTGCCCGTGGCCCTGGGTGATCTTATAATAATGGGGCATACACTCGTACATCTCGGCCAGCTCCTTGCCCAGCTCCCCGGGAGCACGGTAGTACATCATCAGCACCGAGGGGGAACCGAACGTCCAGCTGCCGCTGTTGCGCAGGGTAACGGCAGGGCGGGTCATCTGGCGGCTGGCACTGCGATGGAGGCGGCTCATCCGGGTGATATCGTTATACATCAGAAAGCTCAGGATGAGGTCGCACTCGCCCAGCAGGTTGCCCCGCTCCTGGGCCGGGAGCTCCGGGTGCTCCCGCACGGCGGCTTCCAGCAGGGCCTTGAGCTCCATCATTTTGGGGATCTGCTGGCAGGTGAACATCCGGCGCATCAGCACCAGAATGGCCAGCGGGTGCCGCTTGAGGGCGTCCACCGGGCAGCGGCCCAGCCGTTCCAGCAGCTCCGCCGGGCCGAGGGATGCCAGCAGGATGCCGGCGTCCTCCTCAATGACATGGAGGGCGGCGTCATAATCCCCGCATTTTTCGTAGGCACGCAGGGCGGGCAGATACTGCCGCTTGGCCTCGTACCAGCGGCCATACCGTTCCCAGACGGCCGCCTGCCGCGGGGCGGGCAGCTGGGCAAACAGCCGCTCGGCGCATTCTTTCATCATGTGGTGGAACCGGAAGCTCTCGCCGTCCGGCAGGCGGGTGACAAAGGCGTTCTGCCGCGTCAGGGCCAGCAGCACCTGCTCGGCGTCCGGCATCCGGGTCACGGCAGAAGCCATCTCCACCGTAAACTCATCGGCCAGGCCCATCACGGCCAAAAACTCCTGCCGCTGCGGAGACAGGGACTCGATCATGGCCGCGGTGAACATGGCGTAGATGTCCGAGCTGGTGGGCAGCAGGGTGCCCCGCTCCGCCAGCGCGTGGAGATTGAGGTAGATGGCAGAGAACCAGCCCTCGCAGGAGTGGAGCAATGTTTCCCGCTGGGGCTCCGTCAGCTCCATGCCGCAGCGGCGGACGTAGGCGGATAACTCTTTCTCGTTCAGCCGCAACTGGTCGGCCCCCACCCGGTGGAGCCGCTGCCCCAGGCGGAGGATCTCGCCTTGGGGCAGGAAATCGTTCCGGCTGGCCACCACGAGGTGGGCGTTGCCCGGCAGGCGGTTGGCCAGCGCACAGAGGAACGCGGCGGCCTGCTCGTCCCGGAGCAGGTGGAAGTCATCCAGAAAGAGATCGATCTCCCGCTCCCCGGCCAGCGCGGTGCAGAGGTCGTCCAGCAGCAGGGCCGCGCCGCTGGCGTCCGTGGGGCACTCGTACCCCTCCAGCACGGTCAGCCCGGCCTGCGCAAACGCCTTTTGCAGGCTTTTCCAGAAGATGGCCCGGTTGGCGGAGTAGATGCTCACCCGCAGCACGGCGGCTCCCTCCCGGCCGCGCTCGTTCAGGTACCAGTTGATGGCGGTGGTCTTGCCGTAGCCCATGGGAGCCACCACCGCCGTCAGGCTGCTGCGGGCAACGGGCTGCAGGCTGTGCCGCATCCGCTCCGAGATGTAGATGATATTCAGTTCCGGCTTTTGTCTGAGCATCCGCGTCCCTCTTTTCTATTCTTATTGATTATATTACCACAAATCTCTAGAAGTTGGAAGTAAAGCCTGCATCACAAAAAGCATGGTTTCCATCACAAAAACCTGTTTGGCCGCACCGGATCTCCATGGTACAATATCCTCAAATCATTTTAAGATAAGGAGTCTCTTTTTATGGAAACGACCTCAAAACGCAAGTCCGGCACCACGGACCTTACGGTGGGCAAGCCGCTGTTCCAGATTTTGCGGTTTGCGCTGCCGCTGGTGCTGGGCACCCTGTTCCAGCAGCTGTACAGCTTTGCGGACACCGTCATTGTGGGCCGGTGCCTGGGCACCGACGCACTGGGTGCGGTAGGCACCACCTACTCCCTCAACTTCCTCATCCTGGGCTTTGTGCAGGGTGCCTGCGTGGGCTTTGGCATCCCGGTAGCCGAGACGTTCGGTGCCAAGGATCAGGGCGGCCTGCGGAAGTACCTGTTCAACGGTGCCCTGCTCTGCGTGGTGCTGAGCGTGGTGTTCACCCTCTTCACCACCCTGATGGCGGGCCCGCTGCTTCAGCTCATCCACACGCCGGAAGAGCTGTACGCGGACGCCGTGCTCTACATCCGGATCATCTTCCTGGGCATCCCGGCCACGGTGCTGTACAACTACGCTTCCAGCGTGCTCCGCGCCATGGGCGACTCCCAGCACCCGTTCTATTTCCTGCTGGCGGCCAGCGTGCTGAACATCGGGCTGGATTACCTGCTCATCGTCTCCATGGGCATGGGCGTGGACGGCGCGGCCCTTGCCACCGTCCTCAGCCAGCTGCTCAGCGGCGGGCTGTGCGCGTTCTGGTTCTTTACCCGGACGGCCAAGCAGGAGGAGCTCACGTTCCGGAGTCAGAGCAGCCTGCTCTCCGCCGGGCACTGTAAGCGGCTGGGCTACATCGGCTTTCCCATGGGCTTTGAGTATTCCGTCTCGGCCATTGGGGCCGTCATCATGCAGGACGCCATCAACCTGCTGGGCAGTACCGCGGTAGCCGCCCAGACTGCCGGTGAGAAGATCCGCCAGATGTTCACCCTGCCCATGGAGAGCGTGGGCATGGCCATGGCCACCTATGTAGGTCAGAACCATGGTGCCCACCGCACCGACCGCATCCAGCAGGGCATCAAGGACGGCTGCACGATCCAGCTGACCTACTGCGTGGCCGCCTGGGTCGTCATCTTCTTCGTCAAGCCTTACGCCGTGGGGCTGGTGCTGGGCGATGCAGACCCCGCCGTGACCGCCGGAGCCATCCAGTACCTGGCCATTATGAGTCTACTGTTCTGCTTCCATGGCCTGCTGATGATCTTCCGCAACACGCTGCAGGGCCTGGGCTACAGCGTGCAGGCCATCATTTCCGGCGTGGGCGAGCTCATCGGCCGCAGCCTGGGCGGCCTGCTGGCCGTGAAAACAGGCCTGGGCTATGTTGGCATCTGCCTTTCCAACCCCTTTGCCTGGGGCCTGGCCATGCTGTACTGCATGTTCATGGTG
>ENA-ORLU01001893-ORLU01001893.1-human-gut-metagenome-genome-assembly--contig:-NODE-1893-length-13887-cov-2.504055_pt1 | contig 13887 bp, 8 predicted proteins | sample MGYA00243009_ERZ508833 | MGnify/ENA primary metagenome ERZ508833 (study PRJEB26277, sample SAMN04329763) | human gut metagenome | biome: human-associated habitat | host: Homo sapiens | place: USA...
GGCCCCGTACTGCTCCAGCAGCCACGCCGCCGCGGCGTCAGGGGTCAGATCCGCCAGCTCCGGCCGGGAAAGCTTCACCCACAGCTCTCCACTCTCCCCCACGGTCACGGTGACATCCTTCCACGTCAGCGCCAGCTCCGTAGGACCCCCTCTGACGGCAAACGTCACGCCGCACTGCCAGGTCTCCCCGGCCCAGGCGTCCTCCATGGCGGCCTGCACCGTCTCGTCCGGCACCCGGACCGCCACGGCGGCCTGGGCCACGTCCGCCCCCGCCGCCGCCGCCAGCTGCTCCATGGTCCGCCGCAGCTGCGCATAGTCTCCGCCGCCGGTGCGGAAGCCGTTGGCCACGTCCATGCGGGTGGTGTTGCGGAACACCGGCAGGGCGGCAAGCTCCATGCCCTCCTGCCACGGTCCGCCGTCATAGGCATCAAATTCCTCCGCCGACAGCGGGTAATCTCCCATGCCGCTGTAGTCCCTGTCGATGGTCAGCACCGGCAGGTCCCCAGGCTCCGGGTCCGGGGCGGGTTCCGCCGGGCGGCCTGCCAGCGCCCAGGCTCCCGCCGCCAGCAGCAGACACGCTGCCGCCGCGGCCAGCGGCTTCCATCGCAGCCTCCGCCGGGACCGGGCGGCCTGGGTCTCCTCCAAAAGCTCCTGGGGCAATTCATTCATGGCGTCGCTGAGCTGTTCCGGGTTCATACGTCAAAGCCCTCCTTTTCCAGATATGTCCGCAGCCCCTGGCGGGTGCGGTACAGCTGACTCTTGACCGCCGGTACGCTGATGCCGCAGACCCGGGCCGTCTCCGCCAGGGAGTCGGCATAGTAATAGCGGCAGAGAAACGCCCGGCGGGCGGGAAGCGGCAGCGTCCGGAGATAGTCGCCCACGGCCCGGCCCAGCTCCCGCAGGTCCAGGGCCTCCTCCGGCGTGTCCCGGCCGGATACGCAGTCCCCCAGCTCCTCCAGGGACACGGCGTAGGCCGACCGCTTCACCCGGCCCCGGGCCCGCCAGCGGTCGATGGACAGCTGCCGGGTGATATGGCCCAGATAGGTGGACAGCACCCGGGGCCGGTGGGGCGGCATGGAGCCCCATGCCCGCAGATAGGTGTCGTTGACGGTCTCCCGGCTGTCCTCCCGGTCCGCCAGGATGTGGAAGGCGATGGCCGACAGATACCGGCCATACTGCCGGTCCGTCTGGCGGATGGCCTCCTCATCCCGCTGCCAATACAGGGTCACGATGTCGCGGTCCTCCATGGTGACATTCTCCTTTCGAGTTGCTTCTGCCTGTCATCCCGTCAAAAAATCCCGGCGGTTTCGCGGAAAAGGGGAAAAATTTTTTGTATGCTGCCTCTATTATGCCGCCAGAGCCGGGGCCCGTCAAGACAAATGCGCCGAAAGGGCTTGCCCAAACGGTCCCCAGGCGGTATAATGAAGAAAATATAGTCGCAGGAGGACGTTTTTATGGGAATCGTGGTGCTGGGCGCCGTTTTTGTGGACATCAAGGGATACCCCACGTCCACCTATATCCCCGGCGGGCGCAATGTGGGCCGGGTGGAGCAGGTCCCCGGCGGCGTCAGCCGCAACGTGGTGGAGGACATCGCCAACGTGGAGCTGCGCCCCACGTTTGTGAGCCTGGTGGACGACACCGGCCTGGGCTCCGACGTGGTGCGCCAGCTGAAAAATCACAAGGTGAACACCGACTATGTACTGCCCACTCCCGACGGCATGGGCACCTGGCTGGCGGTGTTCGACAACCAGGGGGATGTGTGCGCCGCCATCAGCAAGCGCCCGGACCTGCGGCCCCTGATCGCCCTGCTGGATGAAAAGGGGGACGAGATCTTCCGGGACGGCGACAGCATCGCGCTGGAGCTGGATCTGGAAAAAGAGACGGTCAAGCAGGTGCTGCGCTTTGCCAAAAAGTACAACAAGCGGGTCTACGCGGCCATCTCCAACATGAGCATCGCCATGGAACGCCGCGACTTTTTGCAGCAGGTGGACTGCTTTGTGTGCAACCAGCAGGTGATGGGCATTCTGTTCTCCGACGATTACAGCGAAAAGACCCCGGAGGAGCTGCAAAAGATCCTGGCCCTGAAGATCCGCAGCGCCCGCATTCCCCGGATGATCGTTACCATGGGGGCCCAGGGGGCCGTGTATGCCAGCTGTGACGGGGACCAGGGGGCCTGTCCAGGCCGCAAGGTGGATGTGAAGGACACCACCGGCGCGGGAGACGCCTTCTTTGCCGGAGCTACCATCGGCCTGACCTATGGCAAGACGCTGGCCGAATCCTGCGAGATCGGCACCCGGCTGGCCGCCTCCACCATCTGCACCAGCGGCAACGTGTGCCCCCGGTTCCTGCCGGAGGAGTTCGGCCTGGACGTGGCGGTAACGGACTGAGGAGGGGCATATGAAACGGATCGACGAGTGCACGGATATGACCGTGCTGGTAGCCCTGCTGGTGCTGGGTATTCTGCTGGTCATGGGGGCGTACCGCATTTTCTCCTTCCTGTGCGAACATGCGGCCCTGGACGCCCGGACCTTCCTGCTGGGAGCATCGTGCCTGCTGCTGGCGGTTGTGGGCTTTCTGCTGGCCCGGCGCAGCTTCCGGCGGCTGCAATACCTGCGGGACAACGGCGAATAACGTATAAAGTAAAATGCGGTGCAGTCTCCGAAAAGGGACTGCACCGCGTTTTACTTAATTATAACTACGTTTTCAAAACTGCAGGAACCCTGCGGAAGCGCCCAGATGACGCACCAGCAGCTGCCGCACAGGGACAGCCACGTCTCCCACGGCCTCCTCCGCCTGAGCAAACAGCATCACCATCATGGCAGCGTTGGGGAAGGGGCAGAACTCGCCGGGATTGCACAGGGAGATCAGCGCCATGCCCAGATACGACACGGCCAGCGCCTGCATGAACGGGTCGCGGCCGCCCTCCCGCAGCAGAGCAATGCGGTCGTGGAGCAGCCGTCCGTAGGCTACGATGCCCACCAGGCCCATACTGCCCATGACCTGGGCCACGCTGTTGTGGTAGAACACCATGCTGCCCTCCACGCCGCTGAACACATCGGCGTTCCGGGTGCTGCACAGGCCGATGCCGAATACCGGATGCCGCAGGAAATCATCCACCGCCCGGGCCAGAAACTGGAGCCGGTCGGAGTTGCTGTCCTGGATGTCCTCGCCCATACGGCTGTGGAGCACCCATTGCAGCACCACGGGGCCCGCCGCCAGAACAGCGATCCCGGCGGCCACGGCCAGGGCCGTCAGGCACCGGCGGCTGATGACGCCGTGACGCATCAGATACACGCCGCACAGGGCCAGGATCACCGCGCCGAACAGCAGCGCGCTGCGGCTGCCCGTCAGTGCCAGGGCCAGAGCCATCACCCCGCCGGTGACCAGATGGCCCCGGTGCTTCAGGCTCAGATAAAACGGCATAGGCAGCGCCGTCAGCAGAACGGATGTGGCAAAGTTCCGATAGGACAGATACAGCACACCGACCACGGCTCCGTTTGCCAGCCACGCCTTCAGATAGGCCAGCAGCACCGCCAGAGCCATGCACATGCCCAGGGCGCAGAAAATCCCGGCAAACCGCCGGTGCAGGTCATAGGTCCGCTTCTCTGTCAGGTGGGAGCGGAACAGCACATACAGCACCAGCATCCCCACCCCCAGGCCCAGGGTATAGTACAGGGACAGAGGCTCCACGGCCTGCTTCCGGGTGATCACGTCGCAGCCGCCCAACAGGGTGGCGATGGACACCAGGGCCAGGCCCATGCCGCTGCGGCCCAGGCGAAGGGTCACCGGCCACACGGCAAAGTGCCACAGAAGCGCCAGCACCAGCGGCGGCACCAGGGCCGCGCAGGGCAAGAAGTCCGACAGCTGCCCGTAGCACTGGGTGGACATGAGAAACGCCATGAAAAACGGGCACACCGGAGCCAACAGATCCGGGCAGGCGGCCAGCAGCCAGATGACGATGCAGCCCAGGGCCACCACACCATAGACCGGCTGCCCCGCAGCCATAAACGCCCCCGCCACCGTCAGCAGTACGGGAAAATATGCGCGGCTCAGCCAGAACCGCTGTGCATACCGGCTAAGCCGGGAAAAAAATGTATACAAAGTCCGGCGCGCCCGGGCCCACAGGCCCCCCGCCAGATCAAGAGACGGCATCCACATAGCACACTGCGCTCCTTTACCGCAGAAACTACCTTTTTAGATACTTGGAAAAATTCTTTTTTCATCATCGGGCCCGGCGCATCCCTTCCTGTCAGGTGCGGGGCCTCAAATCCACTTCCCAGGGTATTATATCATAAAAAGTTTGAAAAATTTGTAAACATTTGGGGCATTTCGTCACCCATAAGGGCCCAACGACCCAGTATTGCGTACTTTATCACGTTTAGACTCGTCTGTCAACCCGGAAAATCAACATTTTTCTCCCGATAAGTCTCTCGTTCGTTGTACAGTATCGCGCTGCATTGTCCATAACCGGCGCACACTGCCCTGCAGCACCCAGTATATGGCCCTGCCGCTGCCGCCATGCAGGCGAAGCGGGTAAAAAATCTCCCCGGCAGACTGGCTGCCGGGGAGATTTTTATTCGTTTGCGTTAAGCCGCTGGGCTGTTCAGCACTTCTCGTAGATGGTGGCAACGCCCATGCCGCCGCCGATGCACAGAGTGGCCAGGCCGCGCTTGACCTCGGGGCGCTTCTGCATCTCGTGCAGCAGGGTGACGATGATACGCGCGCCGGAGGCGCCCACGGGATGGCCCAGAGCGATGGCGCCGCCGTTGACGTTGACCTTGCTCATGTCAAAGTGCAGCTCGCGGGCCACGGCGATGGACTGGGCGGCAAAGGCCTCGTTGGCCTCGATCAGGTCGATGTCATCGATGGTGACGCCGGCCTTCTTCATGGCGTTGCGGGAAGCGACCACGGGGCCGACGCCCATGATCTTGGGATCCACACCGCCCTGGCCCCAGCCGATCAGCTTGGCCATGGGCTTCAGACCGTACTTGGCCACAGCCTCGCCGGAGGCCAGCACGATGGCGGCAGCGCCGTCGTTGATGCCGGAGGCGTTGGCGGCGGTAACGCGCTGGGTGCCCTTATCGGGAGCATCCTGGCAGCCGGTGGGCTCGAAGGTGTTGACCACCACGGGGTTGGGGGACTCGGGGCCCACGGGGAACGCACCCTTCAGCTTGGCGATGCTGTCCGCGGTGACACCGGCCTTGGGATACTCATCCTTGGCGAAGGGAACCATTTCCTTCTTGACCTTGATCATCACGGGGACGATCTCGTCGTCGAAGCGGCCGGCCTTCTGGGCGGCCTCGGTCTTCTGCTGGGAAGCGGCGGCGAAGGCGTCCTGCTCCTCGCGGGTGATGCCCCAGATATCGTTGATGTTCTCGGCAGTGGTGCCCATGTGATAGTTGTTATAGGCGTCCCACAGGCCGTCCTTGATCATGGTGTCCACCAGCTTCTTGTCGCCCATGCGAGCGCCCCAGCGGGCGTCCATGGAGGCAAAGGGAGCGGCGCTCATGTTCTCGGTACCGCCGCAGACCACCACGTCGGAATCGCCGGCCAGGATGGAGCGGGCGCCCTCGATGACAGACTTCATGCCGGAGCCGCAGACCATGCCCACGGTGTAAGCGGGAACGGAATAGGGGATACCGGCCTTGATGGCCACCTGACGGGCAACGTTCTGGCCCTGGGCAGCGGTCAGGATGCAGCCGAACATAACCTCATCCACGTTTTCGGGGGCGATATTGGCACGCTTGAGGGCCTCCTTCACCACCACGGCGCCCATCTCGGCGGCGGGGGTGTTCTTCAGGGAACCACCGAAGGAGCCGATAGCGGTACGGCAGCAATTGACGACATACAGATCTTTCATGATGGAATTTTCCTCCTACATTTGGTTTTGGGGTTCTACTCTGTACCTATATCGTAGTCATTTTCGGTCGAATAGTCAACCCCCAGAATTGCTCCGCGCTGAAAAATCGTAGGACTGAACAGGAAATAACCCGGTTCCTTTGTTAGTTTGACTAAAAATTAACAAACTGTTTTCCTCAGGAGAGAGCCGAACGGGCCTCCTGGAGCCTGGTATAAAAGGCGCCGGGGTCCAGCTTGTTGAACAGGCGGGTGTTGTATTCCACCTTTGCGTCGGCCACGGCGGCCTTGATTTGCGTTTCAAACAGGGCATTGACCACGGCGGACTGGTCCAGCTCCTTGCCCACGGCCACATACAGGGCGCTGCCGGTGTCGATGACATCGCTGACCTGGCCGGGCTCCAGCGCCGACACGGCGGCGGCCAGGGTCTCGCCCATGTCCCCGGCGGAGGCGGTGACGCCGGCCTCCGTCACGTCCTCCATGCCCAGCTGGCCCGCCAGGTCCAGATACGCGGCGGTAACGTCCTGGGCGTCCCGCAGCTGCTGGGCAAAGCTCTCGGCCGCCAGGCGGGTGTTGTCGTCATCCTGGCCGTCCAGGGGCCAGTACAGCAGCAGACTGGTGGCATAGCCCTTCTGCCGGGCCAGGGCGTCAATGTCCTCCTGGGCAGGGTACAGAGCGCTGCCGGGGGTACAGAACGCCTGACGCACCCCGGCATACAGGTAATAGCCCCGGCTGATGGCGTCGAACATGGCCTCCGACACGCCCATGCCCTGGATCTGCTTGCTGTAGGCCTCCTGGCTGCCGTAATAGGTGATATACTGCTGGCGCTGGTTTTCCAGGGCCTCCCGGTCGGCGTCGGACAGGGTCACATTCCCCCGCTTGGCCCACTGGCGGACCACGGCGTACAGCTTCACGGTCTCCAGGGCGTCCTGCTTGGCATAGGCCCCGTAGGTCATCCCCTCGGACAGCTCCGCGTCAAAGTCAAGGTCCTGAACGTTGTACGCCAGATACTCGCAGTCATAGGCCAGCCAATACAGATACTCCTCGGCGTCAATGGTCTCTCCGTTGACGGTCAGCAGCTCGGCGTCGGGCCGGATGCCGCTGGCCTGATAGAACAGGCCGTCGGTGCGGTGGCCGTTGGTAAGGATACCGCTGGCGGAAATGCCCACCACCAGCAGCGCGGACAGGACCACCGAGGCGGCCAGACGGATCCATGCTTTTTTCATAAGTTATCTCCTTCCCGGGCAGCTTTGCTCAGCTCTTCTTTTTTCAGCCGCAGCTCCTCCGTCAGCTTCCCGGCAGCGGAGAGGGCGTCCTCCCCGGGGGCCAGGTGCAGCCGGAGCCGGGGAGGCTCCCCGGCGGACAGACGCAGGCGATTGCGGTAGCCGGGCATGGAGCACACGGCCATCAGGCTGGGTACGTCCACGCGGCTGTCAAAGGTGAAGGCCACCACACCGGCCCTCTGGGTGATATCGGTGATGAACACCTCGGCGGCGGCAGCCCGCAGCAGGGCCACGTCCAGCAGGGCCATCACCGGCTTGGGCGGGTCGCCGTAGCGGTCCGTCAGCTCGTCCACCAGGTCCGACGCCTCCTCCGTGGTGCGGATGGCCGCCATGCGGCGGTACAGGTCCATGCGCTGGTGGGCGGAGGGCACATACCGCTCCGGAATGTGGGCGGAGGTGGCCAGGTCCGCCGAGCAGTCGGGGCGGATGTCCTTTCCCCTCCCCTGCTGCTCCAGCACCGCGTCGTTCAGCAGCCGCAGATACATGTCGTAGCCCACACTCATCAGATAGCCGGACTGCTCCGGGCCCAGCAGGTTCCCCGCCCCGCGGATCTCCAGGTCCCGCATGGCAATGCGGAAGCCGGAGCCGAAGGCCACATACTCCCGGATGGCGGACAGGCGCTTGCCGGCCACCTCCGTCAGCACCTTGCCGGGGCGATAGGTCAGATAGGCATACGCCCGGCGGGCGCTGCGGCCGATGCGGCCCCGGATCTGGTGCAGCTGGGACAGGCCCAGCCGGTCCGCGTCCTCGATGATCAGGGTGTTGACGTTGGGGATATCGATGCCGGTCTCGATGATGGTGGTGCACACCAGCACCTGGATCTCGCCGTCGGCCATCTGCTGCATGACGGAGCTCAGCTCCCGCTCGGCCATTTTGCCGTGGGCAATGCCGATGGCCGCATCCTCCCCCAGCCACTGCCTCAGGCGTCCGGCGGTGGACTCGATGTTCTCCACCCGGTTGTGCAGGTAATATACCTGGCCGCCCCGGCTCAGCTCCCGGCGGACGGCCTCGGCAATGACGGGCCACTCGTGCTCCATCACATAGGTCTGCACCGGCTGGCGGTCGTGGGGCGGCTCCTCGATGGTGCTCATGTCCCGGATGCCGGACAGGGCCATATTCAGAGTCCGGGGAATGGGGGTGGCGGACAGGGTCAGGGTGTCCACCTGCCGGGCCCGCTCCCGGAGCTTTTCCTTGTGGGTAACGCCGAAGCGCTGCTCCTCGTCGATGACCAGCAGCCCCAGGTCGTGAAATTGCAGGTCCTTCTGCAGAAGCTTGTGGGTGCCGATCAGCAGGTCCACCTTTCCCGCCTGGGTCCGGGCCAGAATGTCCCGCACCTGGGCGGGGGTCCGGAACCGGGAGAGCACCTCGATGTTCACCGGGAAGGACCGGAACCGGTTCACCGCCGTGGCATAGTGCTGCTGGGCCAGGACGGTGGTGGGCACCAGAATGGCGGCCTGCTTGCCGTCCAGAATGCACTTCATCACCGCCCGCAGGGCCACCTCGGTCTTGCCGTAGCCCACGTCGCCGCACAGCAGCCGGTCCATGGGCCGGGGCTGCTCCATATCGGCCTTGATGTCCCGGATGGCCTGGAGCTGGTCGTCGGTCTCCGTGTAGGGGAAGGCGTCCTCAAACTCCTGCTGCCAGGGGCTGTCCGGCGAGAAGGCATGGCCTGCCAGCCGCTGGCGCTGGGCATACAGCCGGATCAGGCCCTCGGCCAGGTCCTTGGCGGCGGCCTTGGCCTTGCGGGTGGTCTTGGCCCACTCGGTGCCCCCCAGCTTATTGAGCTTGGCGCGCTCGTTGTCCTCGCCGGGGCCGATGTACTTGCTGACCAGGTCCAGAGACGTGGCCGGAACGTACAGCACGTCCTGCCCGGCATAGGCGATCTTGATATAGTCCTTTTCCACCCCGTCCACCGGCATGCGCAGCATGGCCACGAACCGGCCGATGCCGTGATGGGCGTGGACCACCAGGTCCCCGGGGGTCAGGTCCGTGTAGGACTGGAGCTTCTGCTGATTGCTGTCCCGCCTGGGCCGGGGCTTTTTGGCCCGGCCGGACAGGGGCGTGGTCAGCTGCCCCTCCGTCAGCACCGCCAGCCGCCCCTCCGGATATTCGCACCCGGCGGACAGGGCTCCCACGGCAATGAGCACCGTGCCCTTTTCCGGGGACTTTTCCCCGGACAGGTCCACGGCGGCGGGGATTTTCCGGTCCGCCAGCATCCGGCGGAGGTTCCGGGCCCGGACCTCGCCGCCGCACAGCACCATCACCCGGTAGCCCGACGTGAGATAGTGGGTCAGGTCCGTGCAGGCCAGCTCCAGGGAGCCGCCGTAGCTGGACAGCTGCTTGGCCGTCAGCTGGAGAAGGTCCCGGGGCTGCAGCAGCTGCCGCCCGGTGGTGAGACCGTCCAGCTGCACCACCGGATGCTTTTCCAGCCCCAGGGCCAGCTCCGGCTCCGAGGCGGCAAAATCCGCCAGCTCACCGGCCAGAAAGCCCGCCTCCATTCCGGCGGACACGTCCTCCTTCAGCTGCCACAGCCAGCCCCGCAGGGCCTCCGCTGTGCGGCCGCTGTCCTCCACGCAGATCAGGGCATCCGCGGGCAGATAGTCCAGGGCGGTGGTCTTTTCCGGGTACACCGCCGCCATGCAGCGGTCCGCGCCGTTGGGGGTGACCCCCTGGCGCAGCAGGGCGGCATCGGCGGTCAGCAGGTCCCGCAGGGCCTGGGTGCCCTGCCTCCGGGCAAGGCGCTTCACTGCGGCCTCCAGCCGGGCGGCGGCGTCCTCCGCCGTATGCTCCTCCCAGCCGGGCAATACCTCCGCCGCCGGAAGCAGCAGCGCCTCCCGGCGGTTTTCCACCCGGCGCTGGGTGGCGGCGTCAAATATGCCCAGGGAGTCGATCTCGTCGTCGAAAAATTCGCAGCGCACCGGCTGCTCCATGCCCGGGGAGAACACGTCCAGGATGCCGCCCCGCAGGGCGAACTGTCCCGGGCCCTCCACCTGGTCGCAGCGGGTATATCCGGCTCCGGCCAGCCGCCGGGTCAGGGCGTTCAGGTCCCACTGCTGGCCCACGGCCAGGGTCAGTGCCGTCCGCTCCAGCACCCGGGGCGGGATGCACCGCTGCACCAGTGCGTCCGGGGTAGTGACCACCACGGGGCTGTCCGCCAGGCGGTACAGGGCCGCCAGCCGCTGGTTTTCCCACTGGCGGCTGGACTCCATAGGCCGCCACTGAAGCTCCCGGGCCGGGAGCACCAGGGGCGTCTCCCCGGTAAGCACGGCCAGATCACCGGCCTGACGCCGGACCTCCCGTTCGTCGGCACACAGCACCCACAGGGGCCGTCCGCTGTCCCGGTGCAGGGCCGCCTCCACCTGGGCCCGGTGGACCGGTCCCACGCCGGTGACCAGCACCGGCGAAACGCCGCCGCGTACATCCTCTGTCAGCTGCCGCACCTCCGTCAGGTGCAGCAATTCTTTTACCAGCGCCTTCACCGGGCACCTCCCTTCGTTTTCCCCCAACGCATCCGGGGGCGTATACGGTAAGTATACGCCCCGAAGCTGTAATTTAACTTAAATTTTGTCCCTCCGCCGCCTGTCGGGGGCGGGAACCCTTCTATGCTTATGCGCTCTTTCCGGATTTCTTCTCCCGGGTAAAGACCTCTGCCGTGATCAGCGCCGTCAGCGGGATGGACAGGATCACGCCCACGCTGCTGGCTACGCCGCTGACCACCTCCAGGGATACATAGGCCGAGCTTAGCAGCTGCCGGGGGGACAGTCCCAGAGAATACAGGTACAGGATCAGGGTAAAGCCGCTGCCCAGAAACGCCAGGATCAGGGTGTTGGTCATGGTGCCCACCATGTCCCGGCCGATGTTCATGCCGGAGCGGAACAGCTCCCTCCGGGACAGCTCCGGATTGGCGGCGTGGACCTCCGACAGGGAGGAGGCAATGCCCATGGTCACGTCCATCACCGCGCCCAGGGCGCTGATGACGATGCCGCCCACCAGCAGGCCCCGCAGACCGATGGGCGTGCCGGTCTGCCGCAGCTGCAGCAGGGGCTCCACGTCGTCGATGCGCAGGCCGTCGATGCGGGTCAGTCCCTGGGACAGCAGGCCGAACAGCAGGGCCAGGGCGGTGCCCGCCACTGCGCCCAGCATGGCGCACACGGTCTTTTTCCGGACGCCGCCTACGATGGTCAGGCTTACCACCGCCACATAGGCACAGACGATAAACGTCATCAGCAGCGTGTTGGCCCCTTTCATCAGGGACGGCAGCAGCACGCCGAACAGGCACACCAGCGTCACCGCCAGGGCCACCAGGGATTTGACCCCCGTCCGGCCGCCCACGGCCACCGCTGCCGCGATGAACAGCACCAGCACGATGCAAAGGGGCAGCAGTCGGTCGAATTCATACACCGTGGCATTGACGGTGCCGTCGGAATAGGTGGAGATCAGGACGGTGGCCCGGTCCCCGACCTACAGCGGCCCGCCATACAGGGGCCCCACATAGTTATATACCTGCATCTGCTGGCCCTTATAGTCGCCGGAGCGGACGGTGACCAGCAGCAGCTGCTCGCCGCGATAACCGTTGTCGGAGGCAGGGTCCTTCTCCGTGGAATCGGAGAGGATCTGGTCCACGGAGGCGCTTTCGTAATCCGCGCGGTTCTCTGGCTCGTCGGACTGCACCGGCACGGGAGCCGCCAGCAGCCGCGCCGCCAGCAGCACCGCCAGCGCCGCCGCCAGCACGACGCACGTCCATTTATTCTCCCGCAGCCAGGCGGCAGGGCCGGGCCCCTTCGTTTTTTTCTTCATATATACCGGTCCTTTCGGCAATTGGTGACACCAGCATAGCAAGTTGCGCCCCCCTTGTCAAGCAGGGCTTTGTGCAATCATCCATGCCTTGTGCACATATTAGCAAAATTTGTGTCAAATCTGCAAATAAAGCTGGAAACTGATAGAAGCGTATGTTACAATGAAAGTACCTGTGGGGCGGGAAGCTCCGGGGGAAATTAAAGGAGGTAATAGCCTGATGAAAACACCTGTTCGCACCAGACTTTTGTCTGCGCTGCTGTCACTGGTCATGCTGGTTTCCCTGCTGCCGGTGTCGGTATTCGCAGCGGAGCCTGCGTCCGGGACCTGGGAAAAGGTCACCGAGGCACAGGAGGACTGGTCCGGTCAATACCTGATCGTCTATGAAAAGGGCAGCCTGATCATGGACGGCTCCCTGTCCGCCCTGGACAAGGAGGGCAACAAGGTGGACGTGACCATCACCGACGGCAAGATCGTTGGTGATTACGCCAAGTACGCGTTCACCATCGCGCCCATGACCGGCGGCTGGTCCATTCAGTCCGCCAGCGGAAAGTACATTTCCGGCAAGTCCGGCAGCAACAAGATCATCACCGGCTCCACTCCGGAGCTCAACACCATCACCTTCGCTGATGGTAATGTGAAGATCGCCAGCAACAACACCACGCTGCAGTATAACGCAGCCGCCACCAACGGCACCCGGTTCCGCTATTATAAGAGCGAGAATCAGCAGCCCGTGGCCCTGTATAAGCTCAGCACCGTTCCCGCCCGGGAAAGCGGCATCGTCACCGATCTGACCACCCTGCAGAACGGCGACAAGGTGGTGGTGTTCAACCCCGCCAACAAGAAGGCTCTGTCCTCCGTGTACAACGGCTTCTATAACACAGGCGTGGATGTGGAGCTGACCGGTGGCAAGCTCACCGGCTACACGGATGCAGAGCTGTGGACCGTGAACCGCACCGAGAGCGGCGCCTATACCTTCTCCACCGCCGAGGGCAAGAAGCTGTCCATGGACGAAAAATACTCCAGCACTCCCCTGGACAAGGCCCACACCGCCTGGACACTGGAGCAGGCTGCCACCGAGGGCTGCTACTATATCAAGAACGTGGGCCGCAGCAGCTATCTGGAGTGGTATGCCGAGAAGAACAACTGGAGTGCCTTCGGCACCATCGGCAGCAACGAGGCTCTGTTTGCCCAGCAGCTCTATCTGGTAGGCGACGAGACGGACCAGCCCGCCGGCAGCCTGCCCCAGGAGGGCGCGCAGGTGGTGCTGTTCAACCAGAATGCCCAGGGCGTCCTGGCCGGGCAGAATGACAACGCCGACAGCCCCGCCGTCAACAACGTCTCCGCCCAGGTGGCCAACGGCAAGGCCATTCCCGGCAACGGCGGCGTGGTGTTCACCGTGGAGCGCAGCGGCGAATACTATCGCTTCCGCAACGAGACCTACGGCTACCTGTGCTCCAACGGCACCGGCAACAACGCCTTCTATTCCCTCACCGCCAGCGACGACGCCGACTGGACCGTGGAGCCCTGCTCCGGCGGCGTGGGCGGCTATCAGCTGGAGAGCCGCACCGCCAAGTTCAACGGCAGGTACAGCCAGTTCCTGGAGTATTATAGCGACAGCTATAAGACCTATAGCATGTACAACGTCACGGACTACACCATCTACTCCTTCTTCTTCTATGGCGTAGCCGACAGCGTGAAGCTGGACGGCGGCATCGTCAATGATCCCGCCGTGAAGTTCACCTCCGCCGACTCCGTGAAGGGGGGCCAGGATTACACCCTGACCTTTACCGTGGACGATGCGAAGGCGGTCCAGAAGCTGGAGATCCTGGTGGACGGCAGGTCTGCCGGTGTCATCACCGATTACACCGCCGACGGCAGCAATTACACCGCCAATGTGCCTGCCGCCATGCTGGCCGGGTCCGATCAGGTGACCTTCACCGTCCGCGTGACC
>ENA-ORLU01001899-ORLU01001899.1-human-gut-metagenome-genome-assembly--contig:-NODE-1899-length-13830-cov-2.709881_pt1 | contig 13830 bp, 16 predicted proteins | sample MGYA00243009_ERZ508833 | MGnify/ENA primary metagenome ERZ508833 (study PRJEB26277, sample SAMN04329763) | human gut metagenome | biome: human-associated habitat | host: Homo sapiens | place: USA...
TAAATCATGCCGACCAGATAATTCATGCTGGTGTCTGCATCCGGAATACAGCAAAACAGTGCTACTTTTTTCTCCCCGATACTGTATAAGTCCAGTTCGTCTGTACAGGTCAGATTTGCAATCTGTTTCAGGTTAAAAGCTGCCAGACGGACACCAACCGAGATCAAAATAGACTTTGCAGTCTTTCCAGTAACAAAATGTCAATAGTTTTTTAATCACTTTTTTCAAAAAAGCAAAAAAATAGAACGTATAGTTTATTTCCATACGCTCTATCTCACATTTCATATTAAATTTTTAAATTCCACAACTGTAGTTTAGCTATCAAATAAATTATATTTTCGTTGAACATACCTTTCAATAAAAAACGCTTGCATCGAGTCTTCATCTGCTTTCTTATGATGAACAACAAGTATCATATTACTCATTTCATATTCTTCTTTATTACTTTTCATGAATAGGCGTCCAAATCTACGTTCATTTTCTTTCTCATCGTGTAATGAAATATCTGGATTATTATAATTAGTTTTTCCGCCAATAAGACCATATGTTTTATTTGTCTTTTTTTCAATAAAGAATTTAATATAAGTAAAAAATTTAGTTTCCCTGTCTTTATCTTGATCTTGACGAATTTGACTCCACTTTTTATAAATTGACATATTGTATTGTTTGACTTGGTCTCCAAAAATTTTTTTGAGATCTTCTTGTATAGAATCGAATGTATAAAATTCAAACTGAAGGGTTAGTCCAGCAGCTTCAACATCAAAAACTTTACTTTCCATCATTTCCTCCTGATTATTTACTGTTAGATAAATGCCCGATTTGTTACTCACATGATATCATATTTTTTCTTCAATTACATCCACCTAATTTTAATACACTGCCATTCGGCTTGCTTCTGTAACCAGCATCCGGTTAATCTTCTCCTGCATTGTTTCCTTTGCATCTTCATTGAAATGATAACGGACAACATAGACTGTCTGCCCGATTTTCTTTGTAAATGTGTTCCCCTCTGTTTTTGTATTCATCATTTTTTCCATAATCATTTTTTCCTTTCTTTCCTGTGCCCGACAGAGAGAGGATTGTCTTTGTCCCTGCCGGAAGTTTATCTGTACACTGACAACATAAGTGTCAACATGGGGTTTGAAACTTTTTACTGGTTGTTTTTTTATTTTCCAAAATACTACTGGAAAGTTTTTTGAATGTTCTTGTTGACACCTGTTAAAAAGTAGCTGAAACACCGGTAAATACAAAGGATTTTGGTGTCAACAAAAATGTCAACAAGCAATAAATTTCCGGGTAATCAGTAGCCTTTCGGCATCAAAATCAGCCTTTCTCTCTGTCGGGCAGATCAAATGGCAGCTCCAACTGTTCTGCTTTCGTCAGCTTTGTAAATCCATCTTTATCCGGTTCGTTGCCACCCTCTTCTTCTGCTCCTTCCCTGATCCAGCTTCTCTGTCTGCCATATCCTTCCTTTGAAAATCTGTGGATTCCATCCCTCTTCCAGCCGGTGATCTGTGTATCCATAATGGAACAGATCTCATTTGTCTCGAATTTTTTCGGCTCCCGGTCAAAATGGTCAAAGGCTTCTTTCCAGATCTGGACGGAACATACATGACTACCTTTATAAGCGTCCAGCCAGCCTTGTATCATTCCTGCCATCGTATCTTCCTGTGTGAACTGTTTCCGGTATTCACTGATCTTCTGTTCCATTTCTTTTGAGAATTTCAACAGACTGCTCTTATTCTCCGTTGACCAGTAGATTTCCATTGCTTCTGCCCACAACTGGTCAAAATAGGATCTGGCTTCTTTTTCATCATCGAGGATATGCTTCTCTGCCTTACTGCTGTCTATGGCAATCGGCAGGAACCGTCTTGCCCCAGTACGGTCAAAAGGAATGAACTGCCTTGTGTTCGTTGAACCTGCAAAGATACACTGACGCTTCCGGTCTTCCTCATATTTATCATAAGGGTTCCGGTAAGTGTCTTTCTGTCTGGTCAGGAATGACTTGATTTCCTCATTGCTCTTTGCACTGATTGCAGCAATCATCTCCGACATTTCCATAATCCAGTGTCCCCGGAGATGCTCGTATATCTTACTGTCATTCAACTGCTTCAGATCATCAGAAAACCAGTCATCGTTCAATGCAAGAAAACGGAAAAATGTGGATTTTCCGGCTCCCTGCTGACCTACCAGACAAAGCATTTCATCTGCTTTACAACCGGGACGGTAGATTCTGCTTAATGCTTCCATCAGGAAGTGCTTCACAACCTCATAGACAAAATCCGAAGCATCTGCCCCCATGTACCGTTGCAGGACATAACGGATTCTCTCCTGCCCGTCCCACTCCAGTTGTTCCAGATACTCACAGATCGGGTGGTATGCCCGGCTGTTGGCTTCTATACGGAGTGCCTTATCCATACATTTTTCACTTGTGAGTTTGTAATAGCATTCAAAGAAATAGTAGAAATAAGTCCTGCCATCATCATCCAACTTGCAGACTTCCTCATTCCACCAGAGTTTTTTTACAATATCAATCCTGCCTGTCAGCTTGTTGTATTTCATACTCTCACGCACAAGCGGATCATTTCTCAGCACAACCATATAATTTCCAACCGTTGCTTTCGCAGTTCCTTTCTGTGTATATTCCAGCATCTGTTTCACTTCATCGACTTTGCTTTTATCTACCATCCGGAACATTTCTTTCATGGCATCTTTCTGTTCTTTTGTGGCGATCTCCTTTATCTTCTCTTTCGCATTGCTCAATCCGCTCCACCTCCTTCCATTTTTCTTTTACAAGTGCTTCCTTATCTGCCCTGTCCCCAAAGAGCAGGATATCCAGATAATACTCAACAACTGACAACTCCCTGAGAGCAGTCATAAACTTTTCATGCCATTCTTCTGTCCGTGTTTTTGGTGCATACTGTTCTTTCCATTCCAGAAGCAGGCTCAGATAATCCAGATAGGCTCTCAGGCATCTCAGATGTTTTTTCTGCCAAAGTTCTTCTGGTGTCGGCTCTGGCTTTTTTGCTGAAACGCTTCTCCTGTTCTGCGGTGATCCCCTGTCCCTGCCGGAATAAGGAATCCCAAAATCATCTGCCAGCTTCATGGCTGCATCTTTCAATCCAATGTCAAACAGTTGTGCCGTAAAATCAATGGCATCTCCTGTACAGCCACACCCGAAACAATAATATCTCCGGTCAACTTTCATGCTGGGTGATTTGTCATTATGGAAAATGCAGCGGATCAGTCCGCTCCTGTTGGGCTTTAACCCATACCTCTCCGCAGCCTGCCGGACGGTCACATTCTGTTTTACTTCATCAAATAATCCCAATTCGTTTCCTCTCTTTCTTAAATCTGCTTCCCAAATCTGGGAAGCAAGTTTTCACAAAAAACAAAAAAGCACTTTGTCCTGTCCTTACGGAATCAACAAAATGCCCTTATAGTTCCAGATCACTGGAATGTGATCTTCCTTTATTCAGTTGTTTTCTCTCTGCCTCTTCTCTTTGAATCTTTGCTACGTTCAATGCAAGTTTTTCTCTGATTGACGGCTTCACTTCTTTTTTGATTTCTTCTACAACGGCTTTTTTCTTCTCTGGCTGTTTTAACTGACGGACAACCCTCACAACAGCTTTTTCCATCGCATATTCGATTTTTTTAATCAGACCGTCCAGCCTGTTTATCGCATATTCCTTTTCTTTTCGTGATGCCTTACGTTCCGGACTCTGAATCCATCTCTTAGAATCTTCCGCAAGACGAATGTCATCTTTTCTGGTAGCCCGCATTGTTTCCTCTGCGACTTTATCCACAGCCTTGTCATAGGCTTCACTGGATACTTCGTCAAGCAAGGTTTCCACATCTTCAATACGGAGGGTAAGCTGTTGCAGTTCCTCTCTCTGTTCTTCAATTAGATCACCCTGCTTGAATATACGGTCTGAATTATTTGCAAATTCTGTATCCTGCTGTTTTATTTTTTCTTCCTGTGACTGAATAATTTCTTCATTTGCACGCACATACCTTGACTGTTTTGCAAGCTCCAGACGATTCTCGTTCACCTTATCAATCTGCATAAGAATTGTTTCCTGTTGATTCGCAATTTCTTCTTTCTGCTTCATACGGATATAATCTTGTTTTTCCAAATACTTTCTTCCACCATACGATGGTTCTTCATCAAGTTCCAGTCCGTGACGTTTACAGATATCTAAAAACATTGTCCGGCAGGCAGAATCAAAAACAACCTTGCGGTTATTTGTCTTTGATCTCTTCTTTTCTGGATCTGGAAGTTCAAATCCAAGTTCTTCCAATGCTGTTTCCTGTTTCGGCTCAATTTCTCCATATCGGTTTGTAGCATCGAAAACATGCCGCTCATGAATATGAGGTGTTGCTTCGTCCATGTGTAGCGACCAATCAATAATATGCACGTTAGAGCCAAACCGCTTATCGAACTCTTTCTTAAACTCGTCAAATACTAAAATCAGGGTTTCCACAGAAGCATGTTCATCTATTGTTCCAAGCTGATAGATACTTTCTTCCGGACAGGTCTTTTTGTTTTTCCAAACATCTTCCACTTCTTTGCATCTGTCTGGGTGTCTGGCTTTCACATGTCTCTCATTTTGCTTCATAACATAATTTCCATAATGCTCTTCATAGAATGCCAGCTCAATTTGTTCAAAAGAAAAATTATTCTCTTTTCCCTTATCTTCCATTGTGGTATATCCCTGATAGCAGTCCCAGTAAATATTTTGTCGGACTCTTTCATTGTCGATATGCTCACTGTGTTCCGGATTAAATCTCCGATCATTATGAAGCGGATTGTAAACTCCATTTTTTCCAGATCTGCCGTTATGCCTTGTTCCTTTCATTTCACTTTTCTCCTTTCTTTCAAGTTGTTTCCCCGAAGGGATTGCAGCGAAGCTGCTTAAAGGCTCTGTCACCGTTACAGATAGTACCCAGTACCATATGGCGAAACGCCATATCACTGGGCAATGGCTGCCGCCCTTAACCTGCTAAGGGCTTTGCCCCTTAACCCCAGCAAGGTGCTGCCTCCCTTTGCAATCCAGGCACAAAGGACTTCCAGTCCTCTGTACTCCCGGCAGACAAAACGTAATTCCTGCCGCTGTCCCTTCGGCATGATCTCCGTTCCGTCTGTTTTTCAAAAATCCTCTGCATCGGATTTTGTGAAAATATAAAAATGGGTAAAACAAAGGGCACTAACTTTTTACGGTTAATGCCCTTTCCTTTACTCATTCACTTTTCAGATAATTCCTGTATGTATCATTCTGATAATTGCTTCAGAACCATTTTAACATTCTTCCTAAGTTTCATTCCGTCCCTCAGTCCCAACCGGTAGAAAAATTCTTCTGTCTCTGCTCCACTGTTAAATATCTGGTCGCAATATTTTGTAATGGCCTCTTCCTGTTTCTGTGGAAGTGTGGCAATCACTTTTTTATATTCTTCCTCAACTTCATCTGGTTCTGTCACAGACGGCTGGCTCAGTTTCCAGTCTGCATACTCTTTTCCCATATGCTCCGTTATGGTCAGGTTGATAAATTCTTCAATCTCTTTTGTAATCTTCATTTAAGAATCCTATTCCTTTCTCCAGTGGTCTACTCCATCAATCTGATTTTGAATGTTTCCAGCCACACCACTGCCCAGCCAGAAAGCACAGGCAGGATATAAAGTATAAAACCTGCCACAAGCATCCTGACCGCTTCTGTGCCTGTCTCCTGTCCGAATCCATACCCTAAAACTGCTGTAATGCAGATGATCCCCGACAGGATATGAAATACAGTTGCGGACAGCCATGTAATGAACATGACCACCAGCTGTACGATTGTCAGGCTTATACGCACTGGCAATAACAGAATCCTTATAATGAGTTTTACAACTACCATGACTGTCCACCCCTTTCACTGTTTCAGATAACTGCGATAGCTGTCTATCACAGAATCTGTAACACCATTTTTGTACACTTTACGGATATCAACAACTTTTTCATCTTTCAATGTTTTCAGCCAATCCAACAAATCTTTTCTGCTGCTTGCAAAACTACAGCATCTCCCGTCTGCATATTCAATCCGGTATCTCATAAGCCCCTCCTACACATACACCAATTCATTTAAAATGATTTCATCTACCCGGCTTCTCACATTGTTTGCCCGGCGAACCCATTCCATTTGATCTCTGCTTTTCAATTCCTCTGTAATACCTTCCTGTTCCATGATCTGATTCATAAGAAAATCTCTGCGTTCTACACACTGTTCATTTAAGTCTGCGAGGTAAGTCCAGAGCTTTCCGGTCAATGTCAGATAGGAATATAAGCCACTTTTGTAGTCTTTCAGATAGTTTCTGTGAAGGCTTCCATAAAAGCCAATATCACGCTTTTCTTCCGACACAGCGATCAGTGGCAGATAGATTTCCCCGACAAGGATATAATCCAGACCATTGCTGTCATCGTGAACGATTCTTTCTAATTTACTCATGCTGATGCAACTCCTTTCTTCGGTTCTGCAGGTGGAAGCAGTGATACCGGCACGAACACACCCTTTGCAATATCTTCCTGACGGATTTCCTCTTTTTTTGCATCCATCTCAGCTTTCTTTTTTGCCTTTGTCCGTTCATAGTATTCTTGCTGCTTGCCATTTGCTTTCCTTTTCAAGTAATTCTGATGAAGCCTGTCTTTTCTGGCTTCCCGCTTCTTCATTTCTTCAATTTCCTCTGACGTCATTTCCACCTCACCGAAATGTGGCGGTAAATATTTTCCAATGAAATTAAAATAGATTTCCACTTCCTGAGTTGTCTCAATGCTTCCTTTTCGGTCACGCTCATGAACCACAATCTTTTCAACAAATTCGTTCAGCATGTAAGTGGTCAATTCATCAAAATTTTGGTATTTATCAACCAGAGCAATAAACTTCTCCGCTGATCTGCGACCTTCTTCATAGCCTGATAATTCAGCTTCCATATCTGCAATTTCTGCCGACAAATCTTTCTGTTCTTTAGAATACTGTCCGTCAAGAATCGCATAGCGTTCATCTGGCAGCTTGCCAAGAATATTGTCCTCATAAATTCTGCAGATCAGTTTTTCCAGTTCCTGCACACGTTTTTTTGCTTCTGCCAATCTGCTTTTCAATCTTGTGATCTCACTGGACTGCTGTGAAGTCTGTGCCTTTTTTACTGTTTCCAAAAATTCTTCACGGTTCAGCTGTGAATACTCTGCAACAGCCTTTAACAGTTCCTTAATCAGCTCCATAACCACATCTGCATTAATTCTGTGCTGTGTCTGGCAGAGTGTTCCAACCGGAACTTTAGAATATGCAGAACAGGTATATTGTGGTACTCGCTTGCCATTATTTACTCGATGTACATACATTTTGGAACCACAGTCTGCACAATACATCAGACCTGTCAAGGGGTGGGCTTCTCCCCATCCATCTGGGTACCTTCTCACATTGCTTCGGATTCTCTGCACATTGTCAAAAGTTTCCTGATCTATGATTGCTTCCTGCGTGTTCTCAAACACCGTCCAGTTATCCTCAGATACATAATGGCTTTTCTTATCCTTGAAATGCTTTCTGGTCTTGAAGTTCACTGTGTGACCAAGATATTCTCTTTTCTTCAGAATACCTGCAACAGTAGAAGAGCCCCAGCCATAAGGATCTTTGATTTCTTCTACTCTGCCTTTCCATAAACCGGCATCTTTCTTTGCCATATGAACCGCTGGTATCTCAACCTTATCCTCTTTCAGTGCCCTGGCAATCTGATATGGTCCGTACCCGTCCATTGTCATGTGAAAGATTCTCCGTACAACTACAGCTGCTTCTTCATCAACAATCCATACATTCGGATCATCCTTGTCTTTCAGATACCCATACGGTGTTGTACTTGCCACATGCTTGCCTGATTTTCCTTTCGCCTTGAAAGTGGATTTTATCTTTTTACTGGTATCCCTTGCATACCATTCATTCATGATATTTCGGAATGGAGTAAAATCATCGTCCTCCCGGAAGCTGTCTACATTCTCGTTGACTGCAATCAGGCGGACATTCTTCTGTCGCAGCAATTCCATATATTGTCCGACTTTCAGATAATCTCTTCCCATTCGGCTCATATCTTTAATCAGAATCGTTCCGACTTTCCCTGACTCCACTTCTTTCATCATGGCAAGGAAACCTGGACGATCAAATCTTGTACCGGAGATACCATCATCAGTAAAATGAACAAGATTGGTAAATCCATGTTCTTTTGCATATTGTTCCAACAGTTTCTTCTGGTTCGAAATACTGTTGGATTCTCCGTTTAATTCATCATCACGACTAAGACGTTCATACAACGCTGTCATGAATCCTTGTTTCTCTGGCATAGTCAGATGTTCTCCTTCCTTCGTTTATTAAATTCCTGTTCTCATCCCATATCCGTTCCTGTACCGGGTGCTGATGTTTCCGGGACGTATTAACCAGAAAAGACACGCTGAATGCCTATTCAGTTCTGGTATCACTACGGGCAGGCTGTTTCGTTTTCAAGGTTCGTGTAAGAAGTAAAAAAAAGATTCTTACACTAAACGAAATGCTCAGAGGTCTTTTTACAGCCCCCTTACTGCATCTTTTTTGATTTCGTGTCATCTTTTTAAAGTTCCTTACACAATCTCTGTACTGACGAAACAAAATACGGACATGTTTTGAAATTGTTTTTTACAAAATACAATTTTGTTCTTTAAGGTAAAAAAATAAGCCTCAAGAGACTTTTTAATCATTTTGGAGCTCCAACTCTTTAAAATTGATTGATTAAGAAGTCTCTTCAAACTTACTACACCGGCTGCCACGAAAGCAATCGTCATAATGTAATGCAGATACTTTTCTTCCCCTACCAGATTCACACAGGTATAGATACACGCAAACAGAATAGTGATAACCGCCGGCATCCCTGTTTCCGCTGTTACCAGAAGTCCTGCTCCGTAAAGGAACAAAAATCCTTCATCTGTTATCTTTCTCATTCTTTTCTCCTATATTACATTTGTCACATTCAATTTATGACCTGTAACACTACCATTATAATCAGCCATCCGCTATACTACAAGTAACAAATGTCATGACCGCAGAAAGTAATCTTCCATTTCTTCTGCGATACCGACATACATTCATCAAGGAGGGAATCTTATGCTTGTACATATAGAAAATCTTGTAAAACGTTACGGTGATCTGTTAGCGCTTGACCACCTGTCACTCGACATCGAAAAAGGTGAGATTTTCGGACTGCTCGGACCAAACGGTTCCGGTAAAACCACCGCCATCAACTGCTTGCTCGCACTGTTAAAATATGACAAAGGAACGATCACGATCTTTGGAAAGGATATGAAGCCGGACAGCTACGATATCAAGCAGGATATCGGTGTTGTCATGCAAAACGTTGCCGTCTTTGAGCAGATGTCCGTCTATGAAAACATCGATTATTTCTGCGGACTCTATATCAGAGACAAACAAAAACGAAGAGAACTCGTGGAAGAGGCCATCGCATTCACCGGTCTGTCCGATTTCCGTAAGATGCGCCCGAAGAAACTCTCCGGCGGACTTCTACGAAGACTGAATATCGCATGCGGCATTGTCCATAAGCCCAGACTCATCATCATGGATGAACCGACCGTTGCTGTAGATCCTCAGAGCCGTAATAAGATTCTGGAAGGGATTCTGGAACTCAACCGTCAGGGATCTACCATCATCTATACCTCTCACTACATGGAAGAGGTAGAACAGATCTGTACCCGGATCGCGATCATTGATCATGGCCGTGTACTTGCTTCCGGCACAACCGAAGAACTAAAAAAAATGATCAAGACCGGTGAGACGATCACGATCGAAGCGGTTGCGTTAACGAAAAACAACCTGGCAGATATCCGCTCCCTTTCACATGTATTCGACTTATCATACCAAGATCAGACAATGATCCTACGCTGCAGCGGTGCAAAACACAATCTGATCCGGGTACTGAATTACCTGCAGGAACAGGACATTCCATTCGGACGCGTCTTCTCCGAGCTTCCGACTCTCAATGATGTCTTCCTTGAGATCACAGGAAAAGAACTCAGGGATTAAAGGAGGGACACTTTATGTTACATTTATTAAAATATCAGTTCTTACAGACAATACGTTCCCGCTCTATCATGTTCTGGGCTCTCGCATTTCCGCTCATCCTTGGAACCCTGTTCTATGTGTCCTTTGGAAATACCGGTCTTGCAGGAACCGGAGAGACCGACTGGGAACCGGTTCCTGTTGCCATCGTCACAGTGGAAAGCAGTTCCGTAAATGCAGCATCTTTCCTGACATTTCTGAATGAAACGGATCAGGACATGATCGATATCCATTCTTACAAGACAGAAAAAGCTGCCAAAAAAGCGCTCCGGCGGGAGGAAATATCCGGCATCTATTACGTGAAGTCGGTTCCTTCCCTTACCATTGCTTCCAATGGCATTAACCAGAGCATTCTGTCTTCCCTTCTGGACAGCTATGAAAAGAATGCTGACATGATCCGGGATATTGCTACACAGCATCCGGAAAAGCTTTCGGACGCCCTTGCCTCCCTGAACGACTATCAGACACTGGTGAAAGAAAAGTCCTTAGGCGGACATTCCTTAGATCCGACACTGACTTATTTTCTCGCACTGATTGCATTTGCCTGCTTAAGCGGAGTCTACTTAAGCATCCATTCCACGGTTCAGCTTCAGGCGAACTTAAGTGCACTCGGAGAACGGCGCAGCATCACACCGACCCACAAACTTTCCCTGATTCTCGGCGATCTGCTGGTACTGGAAAGTATTCATTTCGTCAACATCCTGATCCTGGAGCTTTACCTTACCCAGGTACTTCATATCAGTCTTGGGCATGACATTCCGAAACTTCTTCTCATTACATTTATGGGAACCCTGATCGGTATCTGTCTCGGAATCCTGATCGGATGCGCCGGCAAACTGTCCTACAGTGTCAAATCCGGAATCGGTGTCCTCGTTACACTGCTACCGAGTTTCCTTGCAGGCCTGATGTTCGGTGGAATGAAAAATGTGATCGAACAGCACTGCCCGGTCATCAACCGGATCAATCCTGCCAGTGTCTTAAGTGATGCATTCTACTGCCTCAGTGTCTATGATGATGCTGTCCGTTACCGCAGGTGTATCCTGATTCTTGTAATCATGTGCCTGCTTTGCATCAGCTTCTCATTTCTCATGATAAGGAGGGAACGTTATGACAGTATTTAAAGGATTTTTAATCATAACCAAACGCAATCTCCTGATGGTATTCATGTATCTGGCAATCTTCCTTACGATCGGAATCCTTGCCTCCGGCAGCGACAGCAATACTTCCGGCAGCGGGTTCCATGCCCAAGCACTCACGGTAGGTGTGGTAGATCATGATGGGGGCGTGCTTTCCAAAGGGCTTTCCACATATCTATCACAGTATCATACCATCAGGCAAATGCCGGATGACACTGCAAAACTCCAGGACGCACTCTTTAACCGGAATGTCTCTTATATCGTGACCATTCCGGAAGATTTTAAAACCTTCTGCCTCCGTGAGCATCAGGCATTACCGGTATCCAAGATCCCCGGAAGCACAGACGGGTACTACGTCGATCAACAGATCAACACCTATCTGAATCAGGCACGTGTCCTGACAGACAGTGGTTATTCCGATAAAGAGGCAGCTGCATATATTCTGAAACATGCAGACAGTTCTTCTCATGTTACGATGTTAAAATCTGCTTCTTCCGAAAAGACGCCGGGTTATGGTTACATGTATCAGTATCTGCCATATGTGTTAATCTCCATACTGTGTTATGTAATGGGACTGATCATGATCGCATTCCATCAGCCGGATCTGCAAAAGCGAATCCTTTGCTCGGCTGTGTCCATCAGAAGCCAGAACCTGCAGCTTGCACTGGGATATCTGGCAGTCGGATGCTCCGTCTGGATGCTTACAACATGGATCCCTGCTTTCTTCTTTTACCGGAAAGCATTTTTCCAGTCGCCAAAGATGCCATATTATATGCTCAACAGTCTGACCCTGCTTCTGGTCGGACTTGCGCTTTCCTTCCTTCTTGGTACATTTATCACCAAAGAAGATATCCTGACCGCCCTCGTAAATGTTGTCACACTTGGCATGAGCTTCCTGTGCGGCGTATTCGTTCCACTTGATATCATGGGAAAAGGCGTGAAAACCGTGGCTCATTTTCTTCCGGTCTACTGGTATGAGATCAGTAACAATCTGCTGAACAACTCTGCTGTTCTCACTCAGGCACAGAAACAACTCTTATACCGCAACTATGGAATCCAGTTACTTTTTGCCGCTGCGATCTTCTGTATCGCACTGGTAGTCAGTAAAAGAGCAAGGCAGACAGCATAATGCTGCCTGCCCTGCTCTTTTTTTCTATCTCTATTTTATCTTTTTCTTCTGTATCCATTCCACAATCTTATAGCCCAGATATCCAGAAAGGCTTCCGAATACCACACCACCAATGATGTCCGTTGGATAATGCACATACAGGTACAATCTTGATAATGCGATCAGAACCGCAAGTACAAGAGCCGCTTTCCACATCTTCTTCTCTCCGGCAAGATACAATGCCGTAACCGAAGCAAATGAAGCCGCCGTGTGTCCCGACGGGAAAGAGTAATCCCGCGGCTTTGCGACCAATAATTGTACTGCTGTATTGACATCGAATGGTCTGGTTCTTGCCACCAGATTCTTTATGAGCACATTGCAGAGCAGCACATCCACCAGCAATGCCGCCATCATGATCACCCCTGTCTTTCTTGTCTTCGGAATGATCAGTAATAATACCGTCAGAATGATCCATATGATTCCCGCATCTCCAAGTCTAGTAATGAGCGGAACAACCACATCTCCTATTGGCGTTCTTAAATTCTGGATCATATCAAGAATATGTATCTCCATCTATCTTATCCTCTCAAATTGATTTTTCTTATTTATATTTTTTTATATTTCCCCTCTATATTTTTCCATCTGTCTTTTCTGTCCTGAGTACCGGCATCCGGAATGTCTGGATCAAAAGCGGGATTACCATAATGAACCACACGATCGGTTCACAGATGATCACACCCGTATATCCAAGCCACGGAACCAGAGTGGCCGCGATCACGATCTTCCCTGCCATCTCAAGGCCGCTGGAGATCAGTGGTGTAATGTGATCCCCCAATCCCTGCATCGCATTTCTTAAAATACAGATCAAGGTAGTCACAATATAAAACAGCGTATCAAACTTCAGATAATTTGTTGCATTTAAGATTACTGTCTTATTATGACTTCCGGTTACCAGATATACCAGCCATCCTCCGATCGTGTAACTTGCAATGATCGTAAGTCCTGACCAGATCGCAGTGTAGACAATCGCCAGCCAGATGCCTCTCTTCACACGGTCGATCTTCCCTGCTCCCATGTTCTGTCCACAGTAAGTTGCCATCGTCTGTCCGAATACACTGAACATAATCATGAATATCTCCGTGATCTTTCTCGCCGCTGTATGGGCAATGATAATGTCTTTTCCAAGCTTATTGATCGCCGTCTGTAATGTCAAAGTACCGATATTAACCAGAGAACTCATAAATCCCATCGACATTCCGGCACTTATCATCTCTTTTACCATGATTGGACTTGGATCTTTAAAATCCTCTTTCTGAAGCCTTAATATCTCATATTTTCTGATCATATAAATCCAGCAGATCACAAATGCAATGATCTGTGCCAGTACAGTTGCAATTGCTGCTCCTTTTACGCCAGTCTTCAATACCACAACGAAGAACAGATCCCCCACGATATTCAGTGCTAC
>ENA-ORLU01001905-ORLU01001905.1-human-gut-metagenome-genome-assembly--contig:-NODE-1905-length-13810-cov-2.896381_pt1 | contig 13810 bp, 23 predicted proteins | sample MGYA00243009_ERZ508833 | MGnify/ENA primary metagenome ERZ508833 (study PRJEB26277, sample SAMN04329763) | human gut metagenome | biome: human-associated habitat | host: Homo sapiens | place: USA...
ATAAATGTGTATTCTTAATCATTTTTTCCCCTCCTATGCATAGATCAATGTATTTTCAATTTTTGAAACAGGTTGATTATAACGAATACCTTCAACAATATGCTTCAAGTTATCTATTTCAATTCTTTGTAAAATACTATAAGTCATATAAACAAGTGGTGCACTGTTTGAAAAACGCATGTATCTTTTTGCGATATTATATTGAATACTATCTGCATAATATTCGATATAGGCAAATTCTTTATCATCCATATAGAAGTTATATTTAGAAGTTGATAATAAAGATAATACTTCTTTAGGACCGCTTGCACTAATTAAACGATTCATCATATCTTTTGGCAATCTTGAATATTGTAAAAAGAGTGAACTTCTGATTGAATCTTCTGATTCATGGAAATATTGTTTATAACGATAGATTTTTGAAATATTCTTTAATTCAATAGAAGTATAGAGAATATTTAATAAATCTTTTTGAACACTTCCTTTGAAGTGTTTTTTAATTGTTTCAACAATGTTTTCATAATAAAGTGATTGTAAGCACATATGAACTTCTTTAACATCAAATGGGACAGAGAAATCAATTTCTTTAAGAACTTTATAATATCTTGTTTTTGAAAGATATTGTAAAAGATCTTTGAATGATTCAATGTTTACTAATCCATCAATATTAAAACTTGTCTTTTTCGCTAAATAAGTAGGAATTGATAAATTAAAACTATATTGTTACTTTGCTTGTAAAGAAACAAGTTTATCCATAATTAAATTAATTTCTACTCCAATAATTTCAAATAGATAAAAATCTTCATCAGATTTGGATGAATATTTCATCAACTTCGCACAACGATGATAATATTCTTGATTTAAACAATCTTCTATTTGACCACGATGAACATGTCTAATATTAATATCTTTTAAAGCATCTGCATAACTTGTTTGAGATTTTAAATAAGAAACAACTTCTCCAATTGTTTGTTTTCTTGTTAAATCAAGATAAACATTCTTATTTAAACGCCCACCATACATTGCTTTAGCTTTTGCACATAAGGCATTTGAAGATAAAGACATCTTTACACCTTCTATTTAGTACATCTCGTAAAGATTTCATCTACCCATTTATCTTTATTTTGAGTAAATAAATCTTCCATATTTTTCATTACCATTCTTCTATATAATGTATTTTCCTTTGTTGCTAAATCTACTCCAATTTTTTCTCCTGAAAATGGACTTGTAATGGTTAGGTTTTGTTTTGCTTTGTTTATTTCATAATCAATTTTATTTTTTTCCTCAACCAAGTCCTTTAGAATTTGAATTCTTGTCATTGGATTTACTTGTGCTATTTTATTAATAGGTTTTATTTCTTTCTCTTCATCTTCAAAAGTTAGTTCTGGTTTTCCAGTTACTATTTTTGATTTTTGAGAAATTTCTGTTATTTTTTGCAAACCATCTTGTCCCGCACGATATCCAAAAGAAAATTCTGCAACCATTCCTGACAATACATTAGAATATTGCCCTGCTGATTTTATAGTGAATTTCATAATATATTCCTCCTTTTTAATGATACATATATACTATCACAAAAAATTATATTTGTCAAGTTCTTTGTCAATATATTGACAAATATAATAAAAAAATGAGGGAGCTGTAATTGAACCCTCATTTTTTCGTGTTCCGCCAAGAACAACAATAATTAAAATCTTCTCACAATCTAAATATAACATATCTTTTTGTATCTGTCAAGATATTTTACAAAAAATTTTCAATTTTTTTAATTTCTAAAACTACATCCTGAATTTTCTCAATAATATCTTCTAGTTTCATATCATATAACTGCAAACTTCTTTCATCAATTTCATAATGGTAGGAATTTAATATACTAATTAATTCACGAATTTCGAAATTCTTCTTATATAATATAGTATATATATAATGATATTCCAAATTTCTGTTATTAAAGAACCTATATGTACTATTATAATGATTTTCTACATAATCTAATATAGCTCCTAAATGAGGCGGAATATCACTTTCTCCCCAATATATTTTTTTATAATTTTTAGTTTCTATTTTAAAAATATCCATAAAACTACATATTTCAAAATCTGAATAGTATTTCCTATCTAAATAAAATATGATATTCTCCTGGTTAATTGCTGAAATCTTATCATCATACACGTTCCTTACACATAATATTGTATTCTCCCTTAACATCATTTCTATATATCTTCTAAATTCTAAAAGTATTTCTCCCTTATTTTTAATTTTTAAAATATCTTCACCTTTTTTAAAAACTTTCCTAAAATTTAAAATTATGTCATTTTCTCGTTTTTTCAAGCTTTTTCTCAATTTTTCTTCGTTTATCTCGCTATTGACACATTTCAAATCTTTTAGTAGAATAGGATTGAGTTCAATCATCTTCTGTAACCCCCTATTTTCAATAACTTTAGAAATCCAATATTTTTAATTTTTGGAAAATTTTGACAAAAAAATAAAAATTGTCAATTTCTGACATCAATAAAATCTATTCTAATCTTACTCTCCCAACGGTTTTAGAGATTTTTTAGCCCTTCCCCCTAATACCCTTAATAGCTTGCCCACCCATTCCTTGTGACATTAGACAATCGCTTTAACAAGCTCGTCTACTGCTCACGAAATTTCTAATCTTCGTCGCTTGTCAGGGTTGCTGGCTGAGCTCCTTGAAAGAACTTCAAACCCATTATACCACAAACTATTTTATTTGTCAAGTTCGTGACAAAACCCCTAGAGCCTAAGGCTGTTGAGATTTAACAAATGTCAACAAGAAGTTGGACATGTTGACAAAGTAAATTTTCCTTGATATAATTGACTTGCTTTCATTTTATCACAAAATTTTAAATGTGTCAATAGCGAAAAAATAAATCTCGAAAGGACTTGATATACTTGGGAAAGAGAATAATTGAAGGTCAGAAATTTGGGAAATTAACTACAATAAAATATGATAATGTTCATTATAATCCACCAAGATGGAAATGTAAATGTGATTGTGGAAAAACAATTTATGTTAGAACTGCTTTGCTTAACAATGGTCAAGTAAAATCATGTGGTTGTACTAGAATTAAACAAGGAGATGTTACAAAGAATCCTTATTATTCTGGATTTATGAAATATAACCAAAGACATAAAAATAAATTTTCCACAATAGAAGACTATATTATATATAGGAAGGAAAAAGATTATCTTCAAAAAATTCAACCTATCCGTAAAATTAAACAATGGTGGAAACAAATAGATAATGACCAAAATGGAGATTTTGAAAATTTAGAAGATTTTTCTAAATGGTGCGGAGAAAAAGATTACAATAAGGATTGTTTCATTATGAGAAAAAGACATAAAACAAAACCTTATTCTAAAAGAAATTTACAATTTGGAATTTTTTATAAAGATTTTTTTATTACTGCTTACAAATTTAATATATACCATTTTAATTTTGATAAGAATAAAAAACTGTTTTATGGGTATATTAAATTTAAGGGAAATACAGTTCTTACAGATAGATATGAGAACTTTGAAGATATGATTTTTGAATATTGTTCTTTATATAGAAGATATTTTGGGAAAGATTTTTCCTTTACATAAAGAACAAATTTTTAAGAAACATATTGACAAAACCTAATAAATATGCTAAGATAAATAGACTCAATAAAGAAAATCTAAATTTTGTAAAAAAACTATTGACACATTAAAAATTTTGTGTTATAATAGTTTATGAAAGGAGAGATGAGGTATGGGAAGACTTTTAAAAACAATTAAAAAAATGATGAAAAAAGTCGACACTAAAGATAATCCAACTCCTATAAGTGAAATTACAGTAACAGAGGAAATTAAAGGTAATAATATAGAGGTAACAAAAAGCAAAAATGAAAATGCTCAAAATAGAAATGTTACAAGATATGCTTATGGAGATAGCAAAAAAATAAGAACAGTTGAGGATTTAGAAGACTATCGTAGAAAACAAAACGAAATAAACAGAGAAGAATACGTTAGAAAAGTAAAGGAATTAAGTACCAGTATAAATCCTAGAACTGGAAAAAAATATACTTATAGGGAAATTGGGTTGGTAATGAGTTGTTCAAGAACTACTGTTGGGAATATCTTGAATAACAGAAGTACAGGAAAATATGCTAGTATCAGAATAAATGAAAATACAATATTATAAAAGCAGATTTTTTAAAAATGAAATTTTTCAATTTTTTGGATTTTCGACTTTTTTAATTTTTAAATTTTTCAAGTTGTCAATTTTTGGAATTTTGAATTTTTGAATCTCTAAAAAGTTGAAAAAAGAAAAATGGATTTTTTAATTTACAAAATCTCAAAAATGATTTTTTTGATTTTAAATCTTTGAAGAAAGGAGAAAAAAAATGGAAGAAGAAATTTTACAAAAATTAATTGGGCAAAAGTTTGGTAGATTAACAATTATAAAGGCATATGTAAATCCAGATGGGAAAAGTCAAATTATAGTTGATTGTAAATGTAAGTGTGGGAATATCTTAACTGGATATCCACTATATCAATTAACTAATGGAAATATGAAATCTTGTGGTTGTTCAAGGAAAAGTAAAGAATTAAATCCTAAAATGGGTGGACCAAAAAAAGATATATTTAATATAAAATTCAACAAATTGACACCAATATCAGAAGATGAAAATGGAACTGTTACAGCGAAATGTGATTGTGGAAATGTTGTAGAAATTCCAAATTTTCGTAAAAAAATGTCTTATTTAAAGAAAACTGGTATGTGTGATAATTGTAAAAAAGCAGAAAGAGAAAAGAAAAAACCTAAAAAATATACTGACTTCAAAAAAGGAGATAAATTTGGATATTTTACAGTAATTAAGAGAGTAGAAGACCATAAAAATGGTAGTGCACAATATGAATGTCAATGTCAATGTGGAACAAAGAAAATTGTTCAAGGTAGATATTTGGCTAATGGACAAACAAAATCATGTGGTTGTATGGTAAAACAAAACTTTAAAAAAAGTCATACTTTAAATGGTGTAACTCAAACTAGAGCAGGGTTTAAATTATATGGAATTTGGAATTATTACAAGAAACACATTAATATAAACAAAGAAAAAGGAGAAGTTACATTCTTTCCAGAATGGGTTTCTCAAAAAGATGGTTTCTTGAAATTCTATAATTGGGCAACTTTACAAAAAAATCCTTATGATGGAATTACAAAAAAATACTTAAAAAGAGTTGACGAAACAAAAGATTATACTCCTGAAAATTGTTATTTCTCAAGAATAAGATAAACACCACATAATATAATGTAATGCAAATATAGTATATATATATTTGCGGAATCCTCGAAATTTTCCAATACAGAAGCCTTTTCCTCGATTTTTTTCGGGGAAATTTTTTTATTCCAAAAAAAATTTTTTTATTTTTTTTCAAAAAAAATATTTTTTAAAAAAATTTTTAAAAAAATCCAAAAAAATTTGACAAACAAAAATTGAAGTGATAAAATTAGAAAAAAATTACTTGACAATATGTTGACAAAATTTTTTTTAAGGAGGTAAACAAATGATAAACTTTACTGAAAGAGATAGTGTAGATAGTTTTGAATTCTTTATAGAAAATTTTGAGTTTAGAAAATCTACATACAACTTTCACATTCTTTTAGGTATTTTTATGAAATCTTTAGAACAGGAAATTCAAGAAGGATACAAACAAGAAGAATGGCAAGAGGTAAGAAATTTAATTAAAAAAGCAATTTACAAACACTTCAAAGACATAAATTTTTCTACATATTATAATAAAGAAGAAATCTTGAAAATTGTTTTGTAATTTTTCCTTCCTATTTATATATATAAGGAACACACAATTCCTTATATATTTTTTTACAAATTTTAAAAAAACTATTGACATTTTTTAAATTTTTTAGTATAATGTTTATAGTTTGAAGGAACAATAATAAAAAAGGAGGAAATAATATGGATTTTATTGATGACAAAGAAAAAATGACAGATTTATTTAATTTATCAAGAAATGACTTTTTAAAAATGTATTCTTATTTAAAAGAGGAAGAATACGACAACACTTTAGATACAATGTGGGAAAAATTTGGAGATATTCCAGTAGATGAAAATGGAATTACAATAGAACAAGATTTTTATATATGGAAAAAAGGAACTGAAAAAGAAGAAATATGGCATTGGTTTGACAGTAGAGTTGATGGAGGAATAGGAAAAAAATATTTTAATTAATTTTCAAAAAACTATTGACTTTTTATAAAAACTATGCTATACTATGTATAGTTTGAATGAAGAGAGGAGATAATATATTATGGAAATGAAAAGTTTATTATTAACAGAAAAGGTAAAAAGATTATTAAGTAAAGACAACAAAGAAAAATTAGGGATGGTAGAAGAAGAAAACGACTTAATTGATAATTGTAAGTATATAGTATATACTTCTAATGAATATTTATTTGAAGATGGTGGAAATTCACTACCTTGTAGGAGTTTAAGGGAATGTGCTGAATTTATTAAAAATAAAGCATATTTAAAGGAGGAATTATAATGGAAGTAATTAATTTATTATCTATTATAGTAGATTTTATAAAGGACAATGCAGTAGAATATTTTGAAATTAATGTTGAAAAAGACAACTATTATAATGCGTATATTTTAATAGATTTATCTAATTGTGTAAATATAGAAATTTATAGTAATGATAATGATAAACATTTTTATTTAAGGCATAATACAATTAGTAGTGATGATTATTGTTTATCAATAATTATTGATAATGAAGAAAAACTAAAAAGAATATTAGAAAATTTAGCAACAACAGGATACAATAAAATAAAATAGAAGGAGGAATTTAAAAATGGGATTAGATATGTTTTTATGGAAAATGAAAAAACAAAAAGGAAAGACCTTTGATGAGGTAATGGAAATAAAAAGAAAACTTGATAATGAAGAAATTAAAGGTGTTGAAAAAGAAAATCTAAAAATGTATATGTTTCACACAAAACTTGAAAATATCAATTATGAATATGACAGTTTATTTAAAGAAGTTTATTATTGGAGAAAAGCTAATGCTATTCATCAATGGTTTGTTGATAATATACAAAATGGGAATGATGATTGCGAAGATTATAGGGTTACACAAAAAGATTTACAAATATTAATTGATACATTAAGAGATGTATATAATTCTTTATGTAATAAAGAAATGATAACAAAAAAAGTTCAAGATGGTTCAATAGAATATGAAATAAAAGTATTTAAAGAAGAGGATTTAGAAATAGCAAAACAACTATTACCAACACAGGAAGGATTTTTCTTCGGTGGTACACAATATGATGAATATTATTTTGAAGATATTAAAAAGACTTTAAATGATTTACAAATAATTAATGAGTGTTTTGATTTTGAAAACAATTATTTAATATATGGAAGTTCTTGGTAAAATATAGACTTGACATATAAAAAAGAAAAATATAAAATAAATATAAAAAAGGAGGATTTTATTATGGGAACAAGAGGTTGTTATGGTTTTTATAAAGATGGGGTAACAAAAGCGACATATAATCATTTTGACAGTTATATAGAAGGTTTAGGAAAGGACATATTAGACTTTATAGGGAACACTTCTATCCCAAAAATGAATTCAATATTTAATAAAATTGAATTGGTTAGAGAGGATAGCATACCAACTATTGAACAAATAGAAAATTGTCAAGATTTTACAGATTTAAGTGTTAGTAGTCAAAATATAACTGATTTTTATTGTCTTTTAAGAAAAGCACAGGGAGATTTAAACGCATATAAAACAGATTTAAGATATATGATAGACAATAAAGAATTTATTGGAGATAGTTGTTTTTGTGAATATGCTTATATAATTAATTTGGATAAAAATGTATTAGAATTCTATAAGGGATTTAATAAAGTACCACAAAATAATAGATATTCAAAATTTGCTAATTCACAAAAAAATGGTGGATATTGTGAGTGTAAATTGGTTGCTGAATATAAATTAGTAGAAATTTGGGAAGGAAAAATTACAGTTGAAAATTTGGAAAAAGATAGTGGAGAAACAGAAGAGGGGTAAATTTACACCCTTTTTTTGCAATTAAATTTAAAAAAACTATTGACACATTGAAAAATTTGTGATATAATAGTTATAGTTTGAGAAAAGGGAGGAACAAAAATGAAAACAATGAATGAAAAAAATCTAATAGAGATTTTAAAAACAATATTAAATAAAAGGAGATTTAAAGATATTAAAAGTTTAAGAATGGCAATAAAAAGATATATGGAAATAAATTTAGTAGATGTAGAAAATTATGATATAAGATTATCATATAAACCAGAATATGAAATGGGAGAATATCCAGAAGATACAGATTATGTACTAATTGGAAGTATTGAAGGAGAGAATGAAGTATTTGATTTTGACTTATATTATGCGAAAACAAGAGCAGAACAAATATATATAACTGAATTTATAGTAGTATAATAACAACATAAAAAACTTATTTTATTTCTAAAAAGAAAGGAGGGAGATATTTTGAAAATTAGGGAAACTATAAATGAAATTAATAAGTTCTTTTTGGAAAATAAAATAAACTCAAAACATATAAAAACAGACAGTTCGGCTTATTTATATACACTACATTTTCTTATTAAAAATACGGTTCGCCCTAAAAAGTTGTTAAAACTTGAGCAAGATATTTCCTTCCTTTTAGGAATAGAAAAAATTAGAGTTACTATCTCTAATTTAAGAGATAACACTTTAGCGATAGAAATTCCAAAGGAAAAACGTGGAATAGTAAAATTAAATAAGGCAATAGAAAGTGAAGATTTTATAAATAATAAGGGCGAATTAAAGTTTGTTTTAGGAGAAAATTTAAAGGGAGAATATATAGTTAAGGACTTAACTGAAATGACACACTTATTAATTGCAGGACAAACAGGAAGTGGAAAGTCGGTTTTTCTTAACACGATTATTAATTGTTTAATTCAAAACAAAGATTGTGATTTTATAATGGTAGATACAAAAAGAGTAGAATTATCTTTATATTCTAATTTACATTCTTTACTATTTCCAGTTTGCGATGACGTTGAAAAAACAATTACGGCATTAACTTGGGTAGTAAATGAAATGAATAAAAGATATGAAACTTTTGAAGAACTTGGAGTTAAAGATTTAAAAGAATATAACAAGAAAACAAAACAAAATATGCACCGTATTGTCATTATAATAGATGAATTAGCAGATTTAATGATGCAGTCAAGTAAAGAAATGGAAACATTAATTTGTAGAATTGCACAACTTTCAAGGGCTTGTGGAATACATTTAATTATAGCAACTCAAAGACCATCAAGAGAGGTATTAACAGGACTTATTAAGGTAAATTTACCTACTAGGGTTGCGTTTAGTGTAAATAGTAAAATAAATAGTAGAATTATATTAGATGAAAATGGAGCTGAACAACTTTTAGGAAAAGGAGATATGTTATATTTACAGGCAGGAAAAGAAAAAGAGAGAATACAAAGTGCTTTTATTTCTACAAAAGAAATTGAAGAAAATATAAAAAATGCAAATAAACATATTAAAAGAATAGTTAAAAAACAAGATATTCTTTTGGAAAGTGTTTTAAAATACTTGAAATTAAATAAGAAAAGTAGTATAAATGGAACTGAATTACAAGAAGTTTTTAAAATTAGTGAAAAACAAGCTAGTGATTTAATAAATAAATTGGAGAAACTAAAAGTTGTTGGAAAATTTAGAGTTTTTGCCCCACGTCAAGTTTTTTTAGATAAAATTAAGATTTAGGAGGTAAATATAAAATGGGATTAATTGATAGTACACAAAATATTAGCAAAGAAATACAAGTAATGGCAAACGTTACTCAAGAAAAGGAAAGTAAAAGCGACTTAAATGCAAGACTTGAAAGAGAGTTAGAACAATATATTGGAAGTTATTTTGAGCAAAGGGGAAGTGTTGCATTATTCGATTTTTATAATTTAGAGAAGAGGGAAAAAGTAATACAAGAACTTGGAACTTGTGATTATGAATATGTTAGAATTAATAAAATTTATGATAAAGTTTTAAGAAGAGTTGCAAAAATTTATGAAAATCATCAAAAATATTTGGATTGGAATGCACATCATTAAAAATAAGAATTGGAGGAATTTGTTATGGAAATATTTGCAATATTATTTAAAAAAAATAAAACATATAATAAATTATTATTAGGAAAAATTGGGAAAGACAAAAATGGAACTGAAAGAATGGGTATTTATACATTAGAAGTAAACAATACCGTCAATTTAAAATATTATTATACTTTATTAAAAGAAGGAGATTTTTCTAATACAAACTTTAAAATTATTGAAGAAACTGATTTAGAAAAATTTTTAGAAAATAAAAAAGATAAGGTTTTAAAAGCTATTTTTTCAAACAAAAATAGTAAAATAAAATTATTTTTAAAAAATCTATTGACACAATAGAAAATTTGTGATATAATGTATATAGTTTAAAGGAAAGGAGATAATATTATGGCAAAAGTGGAATGTACTGATAAATATAAAAGTTTTGGAAGTTGTGAAAGACTTGTAATTTTAAAAGATTGCGTAAATGAAAATACTGTTTATGGAATTTTAAAAGTAGAACTTGATGAAACAACAGGAACTTATAGATTAGATGAAATACAAAATGCTATTTATAGAATTAAAGAAGAAATTGGAGAAGATTATACCGTAGATGAAGTAATGGAAGAAGTTTTGAGCAAATTTGATAACATTGTAGAATTTAATGACTGTTTAGAGGAAGATTTAGAGATTTAAGTAGTAGAGAATATATTTATATATTCTCTACTTGACATATTATAAGATATATGTTATTTTGAATATGAATTTTTTTTGATAAATTTTGTAAAAACTATTGACACTTTAGAAAAATTGTGTTATAATATAATTAAGTTGAAGGGAGATAAAGAAAATGCAGGAAAGATTTAGTTTAGTAGAACAGGACAAAGAAAAGAATTACAAGATATGGAAAATCTTTAATTTAGATACATTAGCAACAAAATATGAAGTTGCTGAATATGATACAGGAAAAACTTTATATACAGGAACAGAAGAAGGTTGTAGAGATTTTATAAAAAAGAGAGAGGTATAAAATATGAGTATGCGAAGATTTGGAACATATCGTTTACAAAAACAATTTAAAAGAGGTTGTGAAGATTTTTATGTAAATATTTGGAAAATTCTTGAGGATTTGAAACCTTATGAAGTAAATTTAAGTAAATTATGTAAAGAATATAAAATAAAAATTCCTGATGAATTGAAAAATAACGCACTAATAGACATTAATACAGAATTAAGGTGTTTATTAGAAAATGAAGGAATTTTTAAGGAAGTAAAAACTGATAATACTTGTAATTATTGTGGAAGAAAAGATAAAGACATTGCATTTACAACATATCTTAATAGAAAAGATGGTATGTATTATGTTGATTTGAGTGTACATTATGGAGGAGATAGTAAGGGAAATTATAGCGACAGTGTTATATATAGGTTTGAATATGAAACAGAATTTTACGATTTTCTTTTAGATAAAATGAGAATTGATTATGTGAGCTACAAAGGAATACAATATAAAATAATAACTTGTGCATTAAGAGATACTGTTGAAATCTATGGTGGTACATTTTATAAATTAGAAGTATTAGAGAGTTGTGAAATTTATAAAGAAAATATAAAAGATATGATACAAGGATATATCAATAATAGGAATAAAAATATTGAAGTAGGAAAAGTAATTGAAATCTATAATATGCAAGATGAAGAGAAAATGAAGATAGTAGATTTTGATAAACAATATAATAACATGAAATTCTATAAAATTGAAAAAATTGGAAGATATGACTTTATAGTTGCAAGTATTGATAATCCAACAATTAAAATTAGAGTAAAGAAAAATGATTTATTTGAAATTAAGGAAATTTAATAAATTAGGATTAAAAGAAATAGATTTAAAAAATTTGTAAAAACTATTGACATATTGAAAATTTTATGATATAATGTATATAGTTTAGAAGAAGGGAGATAATATATTATGGAAGAAAAAAAATTAAGTTATGAAGAAATGGAAAACATATTAGAAAATGAACTAAAAGAGGTTGACGGAAGAAAATTTTGGAAAACTTTATTAATAGAACAAATAATTAATAATGATGAAACAGAGTATAACTTAACTGAAAGTGAATTAGACAATGCAGTAGAAAATTTAATGGCAAATGATTATATGTGGCAAGAAATAGACATTGCACTTGGAGAAGAACTTGAAAATTTTAGAAAATAATGGAGGTGTAATCTATGAGTAAATTTTACAAATGGAATAAAAGTGGTAGTAGAATGATATTAGATACAAAATTAAAAACATTTAATACACAAACTAGCTTAATAACTGTTGGAAATGTTATAGCTGATACACAGTATTCTAATTATATTAGACCTTATAATGAAATAGAATGTAATGGAAGAACACGACCAAAAGGAGAATTAAGAGATTATGACTTGCAATTTTTTACATTAAATGAAAAGGTTAGAAATTATGTTTTAAAACATACAGAAAATGAAAGTGGTATTTTATATCAATTCCATTTTTATAATGCAAGAAAAGAAAAAATAATTATTGGGTGGATTTTTGAACAAAATAAACAATTTGATATGTTTGTAAATTGCCCACATTGGTATATAAAATTTGAAAAATATGAGAGTGTTATGGATACTTGTTTAAATATTTTAAAAGAAAAGGAAGGTGTTTTATAATGAATGAAATAGGTTTTTTAATGAATTATAAAGATTTACAAAAACTTTTTACCCCTGAAATAAAAGAATTATTAGAAAATGATGGGGCAGATTTTGAGGATTTGGATACAGATATGCAAGAATTATTGCTTGAAAGTGGCTTTGATGACATAAGATTTTGTGATATTGCAGAAGTTTTTAATATTGAAAATGGTGGAAGAAAACAATATTTGAATGAAAATGCAATATTTATATATGCTGAAAAAACAGGACTTTATGAAAAATATGAAAATAAACAAGAATTATTTGAAGAAATAAAAAATAAATTGAATAATATGGAATATGAAAATATAAAGATATTTAATGTAAATATTGAAGATATAAAAGAAAACATTGGAAATATAAACATACAAGTTTGGGATTAAAGCTAAAAGTAAAAAACTTTTAGCTTTTTTTATAAAAACTATTGACTTATTTAAAAAAATATGCTATAATATGTATAGGTTGAAAGGAGAGAGGGAATAATGAAAGAAAAAGTAAAAGAGAATTGGTTTTTAATTGTTATTAGTATTTTAGTTATATCATTAGGAATAACTGGAATTTATTATAATATTCAAATATATCAAGTTAGTGAACAAATAAAATATGAGAAAGAAAAAAATTTATTTGAAACTTGTAGTGTAAATGATAAAGTTTATGAATTTACCGATGGAAGTTGGTTTATTTGTAATAATGCTGAAAATGAATATATATTCCAACCTGTTGAATTAGGGGATTGGGATTATGAACTTGATAATCAAGAACAGTTAGGAAAGATAATGGCAACGTACTTTATAAACAAATATAATATTGAAGAAGATAAGGCAATTCAAGAAATTAATACTATTTTAGAGGAGGTTAATATATAATGGATAATTTAGAAAATTTAAAAGAATTATTTATTCAAAATTTCAATATGGAAATGGTGGCAAGAGATTTAATTGATATGGTTGCACCAAAAAAAT
>ENA-ORLU01001910-ORLU01001910.1-human-gut-metagenome-genome-assembly--contig:-NODE-1910-length-13771-cov-5.453994_pt1 | contig 13771 bp, 10 predicted proteins | sample MGYA00243009_ERZ508833 | MGnify/ENA primary metagenome ERZ508833 (study PRJEB26277, sample SAMN04329763) | human gut metagenome | biome: human-associated habitat | host: Homo sapiens | place: USA...
GCCCACTGGGGCATGGTGTCGGTCTCGCGGGTGGCGGGGCCGCCGCAGCAGGGGCAGGTGGTCTTGACCCAGTCGGTGTGGCGGGCCAGCGGGGACTCACCATCGGGGCCCGGCTCAAAGTCGGTGATGTCGGGCAGGGTCAGGGGCAGGCTGCTCTCAGGCAGGGGCTGCCAGCCGCACTTTTCACACTTGACCATGGGGATCGGCTCGCCCCAGTAGCGCTGACGGCTGAACACCCAGTCGCGCAGCTTGTAGTTCACCTTATCGCAGCCCTTGCCGTTGGCTTCCAGCCACTCGATCATCTTTTTCTTGGCATCGGTCACAGACAGGCCGTCCAGGAAGCCGGAGTTGACCAGCGTACCGGTGGCAACATCGGTAAAGGCAGCCTCGTCCAGATTGGACTCGGTATTGCCCTTGACCACCTCGATGATGGGCAGGCCGAACTTCTTGGCGAACTCCCAGTCGCGGGTATCGTGGGCGGGCACAGCCATGATGGCACCGGTGCCGTAGGTGGACAGGACATAATCAGAGATGAAGATGGGGATCTGCTTGTCGTTGACGGGGTTGATGCCCATCACGCCCTCCAGCTTCACGCCGGTCTTTTCCTTGTTCAGCTCACTGCGCTCGAAATCGCTCTTGCGGGCAGCCTCTGCCTGATAGGCCGTAACGGCATCCGCATTCTTGAGCAGGCCCTTTTCCAGCCACTCCTTGACCATGGCGTGCTCCGGGGAGACGACCATGTAGGTAGCGCCGAACAAGGTATCACAGCGGGTGGTGTAAACAGTCAGGGTATCGCCTGCGGTGGTACCGAAGTTCACCTCTGCACCATGGCTGCGGCCGATCCAGTTCTTCTGCTGGGTGGAAACGCGCTCGATGTAATCCAGACCATCCAGGCCGTCGATCAGCTTGTCGGCGTAAGCGGTGATTTTGAGCATCCACTGGCTCTTGACCTTGTGCACGACCTCGCTGCCGCAGCGCTCGCACACGCCGTTGACAACTTCCTCGTTGGCCAGCACACACTTGCAGCCGGTGCACCAGTTGACGTTCATTTCCTTCTTGTAGGCCAGGCCATGCTTGTACAGCTGCAGGAAGATCCACTGGGTCCACTTGTAGTACTCGGGGTCGGTGGTGTTGATCTCGCGATCCCAGTCAAAGGAGAAGCCCAGTGCCTTGAGCTGCTCACGGAAGTGATCCACATTCTTCTTGGTGACGATGGCCGGGTGGATGTGGTTCTTCATGGCAAAGTTCTCGGTGGGCAGACCGAAGGCATCCCAGCCCATGGGGTACAGCACGTTGTAGCCGTTCTGGCGGCGCTTGCGGCTGACCACATCCAGGGCAGTATAGCTGCGGGGGTGGCCCACATGCAGGCCCGCACCCGAGGGATACGGGAACTCCACCAGTGCATAGAACTTGGGCTTTTTGTGGTCGATCTCAACATGGAAGGTCTTTTCGTCCTCCCACACCTTCTGCCACTTGGCCTCAACGGCCTTGTAATCATACTTCATAGCTTTCAATCACTCCTCATATTCGGCAGCCGCCCTTGCAGGCAGGGAAGCTTACAGACTGTTTTCCGGGATCAGATATTCCGAGATATCCATGGGCTCGCCATCGGCCCACAGATGTTCCAGATCATAGTAGGTGCGGGTGTTGGGCACAAAGACGTGCACGATGACGCTGGAATAATCCAGCAGCACCCAGTTCTTGGAGTCGAAGCCCTCGGTGGTGTAGGGCTCGATGCCCTTCTGAGAAAGCTCGTACTCCACCTCGTCGGCCAGAGCACCCACCTGGGTGGTGGAGGTGCCGGAAGCAATGACGAAGTAATCGGTCAGAACGGTCAGGCTCTCCACTTTGAGCACGCGGACATCCACGGCCTTTTTCTTGTCCAGGATCTTTGCGATCTCAATGGCAAGGGTCTTGCTGTCGATCTTGTTTTCCATAAAAGTCTCCTCTCTGGTTTGTTACTGTCCCGCGGCCTGGCCGTCGGTGGTGGTCGCACCCGCCACATCGGTATCGCCGCTCAGGATGGCATCATCGGACTCCTTGTCCAGTTGTCCCACGAACTGGACGTTGGCGCTGGTGGAAGCGGTGCCGTGGGGCCAGTTGTTGGTCACAAGGTTCATTTCCTCGGCGCTCACGGGGCCGGTGTAATTGCGGAAATAGGTGTTCAGCAGCTCTGCAATGGAACCGGCATCCGGCACCACGCAGGAGTAGCCGTCAAAGCTGCTGGTCTTGCCTACATTGGGCACGCCCATGAACACAGGGGTCTGGGCCAGCATGATGTTCGCACTGTCGATGCGGGTAAAGGACACCAGCATCTTGGCAATGGTGGTCAGATCCATATCCGTGTGGATATAGTTGTTGAAAATCAGGGGCAGCTGCGCAATGACATCGGTCACGCCCATGCTGCGTACCCGCTTGAACAGGCCGGCATAGAAATAGCGCTGCATGTTCAGGCGGTCGATATCCGAGTTGGCGTAGCCCTCGCCGTGGCGGCAGCGGACAAAGAACTCTGCCGATGCGCCGTCCAGGTTGCGGTAGCCCTGCTTCAGGACACTGCCCGCAAAGGACATATCGTGGGGGATATACACCTCGATGCCGCCGAAGTTGTCCACCATTTCCACCAGTGCCTGCATATCAATGGTCACATAGTAGTCGATGGGCAGCTTGTACTGGTCATAGATGACCTCCGCCAGCGCGGCGATGTCGCCGCCGTTGGAGAGGGCCACCGAGTTGATCTGGTAGTTGGTGGCCGCGTAGGTCTTGCCGTTGGAAAGGGTGATCTTGCGGTTCTGGGTCGCAACAAGGCTGTTGCGGGGGATCTGCAGCATCCGCAGGGCACCGCCCTTGATATCGAACTGGCAGTACAGGATCATATCCGTCATGCCGTCGTTGCTGCCGTCCGAGGAATAGGCGCGGCCCTCCTCATAGTCGATGCCGCAGACAAGGATGTTCACCACATCGCCCTTGTACTCCTCCAGCGTCTGGATCTCCTCCACCAGCGAGGTCGCGTTCTCCTCGGGCTTCAGATTATCCTCCACCTTGTTCACCATGCTCACGGCGTAGACCACCACGCCCGAGATCACGGCCAGCACCGCCAGCGTCACAGCCATCGGCAGCCACATGGGGGTCTTTTTCTTCTTTTTGCGGCGGCGGGGGGCATCAGCGGGGGCCGCGTGCCGGGGCGGCTGACTGCCGCCGTTGCCGCCGCGTCCGCCGCCCGCGCTCTGGCGGGGCGGTTCCGGCCGCTGGGGTGCGGGCTGTTCGTTCTGGAAGAAATCCGGCTGCCCGGACAGCGACACCTGATGCAGGGCTGAAGCCTCCGTGGGGCGCTGCTCCGTGGGACGGTTCAGCGAGCGGTCTGTATTGATATGACGCGGACCTTGACTCATTCGTTCGGTTCCTCCAGCTTTTTTATTCCGACAGAGACTGTCGTCATGTTCCATAGTATAGCATTCTTACCCACAATCTGCAATCGGTATTCTTTTCCGGAGCAGGGTGTGTGCAGAAAAACAGGCTCACCCGGCCTTTGCAGCCCGGGCATCCACCTCTGCTTTGATCTCATCGTAGGCCGCCTTGGACATGGGGTCCAAGGGCTTGTCCTGCGAGAGCACAAAGTCGTTCGTCTGCCTGAGGGCTGCCAGCATGGCCAGATCCAGATCCTTCAGCTCCAGCTTGCGCAGCTTGTTCACCCCGGGCCAGTCCCGCTCGGCGCTGGTCATATCCGCCAGATAGACGATCTTATCCAGCCTGCTCATGCCGGGCTTGCCCGCGGTGTGGCAGGCAATGGCCGAAAGCACAGCCTCATCCTCCACGCCCCACTCGGTGCGGGCCAGGATGGCGGCGCAGATGCCGTGCCACACCGGGGTGGGGCGCTCTTCCCCGCCCTCGGCCAGTTCCGGGTGGGCCCGCATGATGGCGCGCATCTCGTCCTTGCTGATCTCCTTGGCCGAATCGTGCAGCAGGGCGGCCAGCGCGGCCTTGTCCTCATCCACGCCATACCGCTTTGCCAGCTTGACGGCCATTTTTCTCACGTTCAGGGTATGCTCGTAACGCTTGTCACTCAACCGACCGCGCACAAGCTCCTTTGCCTGTTTCAGATTCATGGTTTCCGCTTTCCCCTCTGTCTGCCCGGTAAAGCCCCTCCCGCCGGATGACCCGGCGCACGAGGGCGGGCAGTTCATTTTCACACGCTTCCCCTGCTGCAAGGCGGGCACGCAGGTTGCTGCTGGCCATGGGCAGAGCCTCGACCTGTGCAAACAGGATGCGTGCCCCGGTGGGGTCCATCTGCTTTGCCTTGGCGTGAAGCTCCGGCGCGTCGCCGACATTCCGGCTCGTGACCACCAGCCGGGCCAGCCGCAGGATCTCCTGCCAGCGGTGCCAGCTGTCAAAGCTCAGCAGCATATCGCTGCCCATGGCCATGTACAGCTCGGCCTCCGGGTAAGTCCGGGCCAGCATTTCCAGCGTGAGCACCGTATAGTTGCGCCTGCCCAGCGCGGCCTGCTCCACCTCCCAGCCGCTGACACACAGCGCCGGAACAGCCCCCTCCGCTTCCAGTGCACGGAAGCACGCGCACATCTCCACCCGGGCGCTGCCGGGGGCGGCAGTGGACTGCTTGAAGGGGGAAAGCCCCGCAGGCATCACCACCACCCTGTCCGGGCGCACCCGGGCAGCGGCGGCGCGCAGATTGTTCAGGTGGCCGTTGTGGGGCGGGTCAAAGGTGCCGCCGTACAGCAGGAGCCTCATTTCAGCAGGTCAGCGTAGGCGCTGTCCTTCTTCTTCTGCAGATAGAGCACAAATTTGGAGCCGATGACCTGCACGCAGTCGGCACCGGTGGCCTCTGCCAGCTTGACAGAAGCCTCACGGGCGTTGTACATGCTGCTCTCCAGCACCTTGAGCTTGATCAGCTCCCGGGCATCCAGGCAATCCTTCACGCCCTGGATCATGGTCTCGTCGATCTCACCCTTGCCCACGATGAAAACGGGGTCCATGGTGTTTGCCTTGCCGCGCAGAATGGCGCGCTGTTTGCTCGTCAACATAATTTTTTCTCCTTTTATTTCAGAAATTCAGGTAATTCTTTTTCCAGCTTTGCCAGCGCCACACCGCGGTGGCTGATGGCATCCTTTTCGTCCGGGGTGAGCTGGGCATAGCTGCGTCCCTCGGTATTGGGGCGCTTTTCTGCCTTGCCCACGCCGCATTCATCTGGGATGAACAGCGGATCGTAGCCAAAACCGTAATCGCCCGCCAGGCGCGCAAAGGCCACCTTGCCCGGGCACTCGCCCCGGCAGGTCAGGTGCCGGCCGGTGGGCAGGATAAAGCAGACAGCGGCCACAAATTTTGCACCGCGCTGTTCCGCCGGGACATCCTGCATATTCTCCAGCAGCTTGTCGTTGTTGGCCTCATCGTCGCCGTGGCGGCCGCAGTAGCGGGCACTGTACACGCCGGGGGCACCCTCCAGCGCATCCACACAGAGGCCCGAGTCATCGGCGATGGTGGGCAGGCCGCTGGCTTTGCAGATGGTCTCGGCCTTGATGAGGGCGTTTTCCTCAAAGGTGGTGCCGGTCTCATCGGGTTCAATGGTGATGCCCAGCTCCTTCTGGCTGACCACCTCGTGGCCCTGCGCTTCCAGAATGCGCCGCAGCTCACGGAGCTTACCGGCGTTGCCGGTCGCTGCACAAATTTTCATGTTTTTCTCCTCTCTGCCCCTGTCGAACTCCTGCACTTTGCTCCCCTGCCAGGAGAGCTGGACGCGCCAAAGCGCGGCCTGAGAGATCTGATTGCAGATCCGTTCGACACTTAATGCTTCCACTGCCGGGGCAGCAGCTCTTCCACATAGCCCTCCGGGGTGAAGGGGATCAGGTCATCGATGCCCTCACCCACGCCGATGAACCGCACGGGCAGGCCCAGCCGCTGCTTGACCGCCACAACACAGCCGCCCTTGGCGGTGCCGTCCAGCTTGGTCAGGATGATGCCGGTGGCGTTTGCCGCCTTGCAGAACTCCCGGGCCTGGCTGATGGCGTTCTGGCCCGTGATGGCATCCAGCACCAGCAGGGTCTCCAGACTGGCCTCGGGGCTGGCCTTTTTGACGCTGCGGCTGATCTTGGAAAGCTCTGCCATCAGGTTTGCCTTGTTGTGCAGGCGGCCCGCCGTATCCGCAATGACCAGATCATAGCCGCGGGCGGTGGCCGACTTGACCGTGTCAAAAATGACAGCGGCAGGGTCTGCGCCCTCGCCCGCCTTGACAAGGGGCACACCCGCCCGGTCGGCCCAGATCTCCAGCTGCTCGCTGGCGGCGGCACGGAAGGTATCGCCTGCAGCCAGCATGACCTTTTTGCCCTGACGGGTATAGAAATCGGCCAGCTTGGCAATGCTGGTGGTCTTGCCCACCCCATTCACGCCGATGACCAGAATGACGGCGGGTCTGCCGCTCAGGTCCATCTCAGCTTCGGGGCGCATCTCATCGGCAATGAGGTCGCGCAGTTCATCGCTGGCCTGCTCACCGGTTTTCAGGCCCTTCTCGTTCACCCGGTCCCGCAGCTTGTCCACCAGTTTGATGGCCACTTCACCGCCCACATCGGCCAGAATGAGCTGCTCTTCCAGCTCATCGTAAAGATCATCATCGATCTTGCTGCCGGTGAGGGTATTCATAATATTGCCCCAGAAGCCCGTGCGGGTCTTTTCGAGGCCGTCTTTCATCTTATCTTTTTCTTTTTTGCCAAATCCAAAGAGGCCCATTGGTTCTCTCCTTTGTTTTGCTGTTTCTATCCGTGATGGCAAAACCCGCCATTTCACGATTTGCGCTCAGTGCTGCCCGGTATGCCAAGGGCTCCCCCTACTAGGGGAGCTGGCGAGCGAAGCGAGACTGAGAGGTTTAACCTATTATACCTACGAAACCAGCGTCGCGTCAACCTGTTCCAGATCCAGCTTGAGCAATTTCGACACGCCGTCCTCCTGCATGGTCACACCGTACAGGACATTGGCAGCCTCCATGGTACCGCGGCGGTGGGTGATGACGATGAACTGGGTCTTGTCGCTCACCCGGCGCAGATACTGTGCAAAGCGGCTGACATTGGCATCATCCAGGGCGGCTTCGATCTCGTCCAGGATACAGAACGGTGCCGGGTTGACGGCCAGGATCGCAAAATAGATGCTGATGGCCACCAGCGCCTGTTCGCCACCGGAAAGGGCTTCCAGATTCTTGATGACTTTGCCCGGCGGTGCCACCTGAATGCCAATGCCGCAGGAAAGCACATCGCTTTCATCCTCCAGCACAAGGCTGGCTTCGCCGCCGCCAAACAGCTCGGCAAAGATGCGGCCGAAATTATCATTGATGGCCCGGAAGCTGTCGGTGAAGATCTCCTTCATCTGGCCGGACAGGCTGGCGATCATCCGCGTCAGCTCGTTCCTGCTGCCCTCCACATCGGCCACCTGAGCGCTCAGGGCATCGTACCGTTCCCTGACCTCCTGATATTCCTCAATGGCGCTGACGTTCACATTGCCCAGCGCCCGGATCTGATTGCGCAGATCGGCCACCTGCGCCCGCAGGGCGGGCAGGCTGTCGAACTCCACGCAGAGTTCCTCGGCCTGGCTCACCGTCAGCTGGTATTCATCCCAGAGCTTGGCGGCGGTGGCATCGTATTCGCTCTCAGCGGCCGCTTTCCGCTCGGCCAGACGGGCCATCTCCCGGCCCATCTCCTCGCGGCTGTCGGCAGCAGTGCGGGCCCGGGCCAGTGCCTCGGTCTCGGCCTGCTGGCAGGAAAGCCGCTGTTCGGTGGCCTTCCGGATCTCGGCTTCCTTCGCTCCGATCTCCGCCCGGCTGTCGGTCTTGGCCTTGCGGATGGCCTCGATCTCAGCCCGGCAGGCATCACTGCGGGCGGCAAGGGCGGCAAGGCTCTCTTCCAGAGAGGCCCGGCGGCTCTCGGCATCCCGGGTGCGCTGTTCCAGCGCTTCGATCTGCGCTTGCGCCAGCTCGATATCCTTCTGGCGGCTCACCTGTTCCAGCCGCTTGGCGCTCACCTGCTCGGCCAGCGCCCGCTGCCGGGTCAGGAACGCATCGTCTCCCTCGGCAATGCGGTTCAGCTCGCCCGATTTTGCTTCGATCTCCCCGGCCAGCGCAGCTTCCTGTGCTTCGGCCTGCGCGGCCTTTTCCCGGCTGTCAGCCAGCTGGGCGTTCAGGGTGTCGATTTCCTTCTGCCGCGCGGCAAGGGCCGTCTCGGCCTGCTCCATGGCGGCTTCCAGCCGCTTGCGCTCTGCTTCGGCCCGCACACGGTCGTTGGCGGCAGTGATCTGCTCACTGCTGGCGGCGGTCAGCTCTGCGTTCAGGGCATCTGCCTGCTGTTTGCACTGGTCGGTCTTTTCCTGAGCGGCAAGGCACTCCTTCTGCAATTTCGCAGCCTTGACCCGCAGCTCCTCCAGCTCCTGCTTGCGGGTGAACAAACCCGCGCTGCGCTGGACACTGCCGCCGGTAAAGCTGCCGCCCGCATTGACCACCTGACCATCCAGCGTGACGACCTTGCTGCGGAAACCGTTGTCCCGGGCCACACGGGAGGCCTCGTTGATATCATCCACCACGATGATGCGGCCCAGCAGATTGGACACGACGTCGCCGTACCGTGCATCGGCCTGGACCAGGCTGCTTGCCAGCCTTGCCGAGCCGGACAGTTTTCCCCGGAACACGCCGGGCTGGACTGTGTCCAGCGGCAGGAAGGTGGCGCGGCCCGCGTTCTCGCTCCGCAGCAGGGCGATGCCTGCCTTGGCAGCGGCTTCGTTCTCCACCACGATGTTCTGCAGGGCACCGCCAAGCGCGGTCTCAATGGCGACCTCCCGGCCCGGCTCCACCCGCAGGATGGAGGACACCGGCCCGATGATGCCCCGCAGCCGCCGGGCGGATGCCGCCCGCATCACGGTCTTGACGGAGTTCTGGTAGCCTTCCATGTTCTTTTCCAGCTCCCGCAGCACGGAAAGCCGCTGGCGGGCGGCATCCAGCTCCCGGTTCAGCTGCTGTTCGGCACGGTCGGCTTCCTCCAGCGCGGCGCGGCGGCTCTTCAGCTTGAGTTCCAGACCGGCCCGGATATTTTTGAGCTGCTGCTCATTCTCGGCCAGCGTGGTGAGGTACCGCACGGTATCCTCCAGATCCTGCTTTGCGTCGTCCCGTTGGACAGCCAGCACCTCGGCGGCTTCTTCCAACGCAGGCAGACGGCTCAGGGCCGTCTCGGCAGCAGCCTCGGCGGCGGCCTGAGCCACCTGCGCTTCGGTGTGCCGGGCCGTCAGGGCCGCCACCTCGCCCCGCAGGGTATCCCGGCGGGCACCGCTCTGGTCGTTTTCCCGGGTCAGGCGCACCAGCTCATCGTTCAGGGCATCCAGCTCTGCGGCCAGTTTCCGGCCCGCCAGCTCCATGCTCTTTGCCACGGCACGGTGGCGTTCCAGCGCGGCGGCGGCCTCGGTGCTGTCCTGCTGCCCGGCGGCGATCTCTGCCCGCAGGTCTGCGGCGCTTTCCTCGTTGCGGGCAATATCGTTTTCCAGCACGGCGATCCGGCTCTCGCTGCCGCTGATCTGCTCGGTGATGCTGCGGATATCCCCATTCAGGCGCTCGACCGTGATGGTCAGTTGCTGTGCCTGCATCCGGATCTCCTCAGCCTCGGCTTCCGCAGCCTTGGTCTCCCGGTCAAACCGCTCGTAATCCGCCTGTGCGGTCTCATAGTCCCGCACCTGCTGGCGCACAGCTTCCCGGGCCCGGTGGACGCCGTCCGTCCAGAGGGTGACTTCCAGCGTCTTGCGCCGGGCACTCAGCTCCAGAAATTTCCGGGCTTTCTCGCTTTCTTTTTCCAGCGGGCCCACTCGGCTTTCCAGCTCGCCCAGGATGTCCCGCAGGCGTTCCAGATTGTCCGCTGCCGCCGCCAGCCGCCGCTCCGCCTCATTTTTGCGGTAGCGGTATTTGGCAATGCCGCAGGCTTCCTCAAAAATTTCCCGGCGCTCACCGCTCTTCGCGGCCACGATCTCTGCAACACGGCCCTGCCCGATGACGGAATAGCCGTCCCGGCCGATGCCAGTATCCAGCAGCAGCTCGTAGACATCCCGCAGGCGGCAGACCTGCCCGTTGATGCTGTATTCACTTTCGCCAGAGCGATAATACTTGCGGCCGATGGTCACTTCGTCCGCATCCAGATCCAATGTGTGGGCGCTGTTGTCCAGCGTCAGGCGCACCTGAGCAAACCCCATGGCCCCCCGGCGGCGGGTGCCGCCGAAGATGACATCCTCCATCTTGCCTGCCGCCCGCAGCTGGCGGGTGCTGGTCTCGCCCAGCACCCAGCGCACCGCGTCCGAAAGGTTGGATTTGCCCGAGCCATTGGGGCCTACCACGCCGGTAACGCCCTCGTCAAACCGGATCTTGACCTTATCGGGGAAGCTTTTAAAACCCTGGATCTCCAGCTCTTTGAATACCATTTACTTTTCCTTTATCACGCCCAGCAGCTTGAGCGCCTCGCGGGCGGCGTGCTGCTCCGCGACTTTCTTGCTGCGGCCCTCGCCGCGGGCGACTTTGTCCGAGTTGAAGCGGACGGCCACCACAAAGTGCTTGTCGTGGTCGGGGCCGGATTCCTGCTCCACCACATAGCTCAGCCGCTCCTCGGGGTTCTGCTGCACGATCTCCTGCAGGCGGGTCTTGTAGTCCGCCTCGGCGTGCTTGCCCTCGGTGATAAAGGGCAGGATGAAATTGCGGGCCACCTCCATGCCGCCATCCAGATACAAAGCGGCAATGACGGCCTCAAAGGCATCGGACACCACGCTGGGGCGGGTGCGGCCGCCGCAGCGCTCCTCGCCGCGGCCCAGGCGCAGGTACTCGCCCAGGTTGATCTCCTGCGCGAACTGGAACAGCGCCCCCTCGCTGACGAGGCTGGACCGGATGCGGGTCAGATCGCCCTCGGGGCGGTCGGCGTAGGCATGGAACAGATAATCCGCCGAGACGATCTGCAGCACGCTGTCGCCCAGAAACTCCAGCCGCTCGTTGTGCTTGACAGGCACCCGGCTCTCGTTGGCATAGCTGGTGTGGGTAAGGGCTGTTTCCAGCAGCTCCGGATTCTTGAATTGATAGCCGATGATGGTTTCCAATTGATGACTCATAGATTTTATTACTCCCTTATGTCGTTCCGTTTTTCGGCAAACACATGGCGATCCTATAAAACAAAATCTCTTTGCCAAGGGCTCCCCGATCCGGGGAGCTGGCCGCCGTCAGGCAGACTGAGAGGGTTTCAACTCATCGAGTGCCGCCTGCATGGTGCCGCACAGGTCGTTCTCCACACAGATCTTTGCCTGACGGATGGCGTTCTTGATGCCCTTGGCCTTGGAGGAACCGTGGGCCTTGATGACGGGCTGCTTGGCCCCCAGGAACGGGGCACCGCCGTACTCCTCGCTGTCCATCTGGTGCTTGAGGTCGCTCACGCCGCCCTTGAGCAGCAGGTAAGCCAGCTTGCCGCCCAGGTTTGCCAGGAACATCTGCTTGAGCATCCCCAGCAGCATCTTGGCCACGCCCTCGGTCAGCTTGAGGATGACATTGCCCGTAAAGCCATCACAGACCACCACGTCCACTTCCCCGTTGGGCACGTCCCGGGGCTCGATGTTGCCCACAAAATTCACGCCCGGGGTCACTTTCAGCAGCTGATGCGCTTCTTTCAGCATCGGGGTTCCCTTGCTCTCCTCGGCACCGTTGTTGGCCAGCGCCACCGTGGGGTTCTGGCGGCCCTCCACCTTGTTGACATAGCAGCTGCCCATCACGGCAAAGGCGGCCAGCATCTCGGGGCGGCACTCCACATTGGCACCGCAGTCCAGCAGCAGATAGGCCTGCTTTTTAGCGGGCACCATGGTAGCCAGAGCCGGGCGCTTGATGCCCTTGAGGGTGCGCACGATCAGGCTTGCGCCCACATGCAGCGCACCGGTGCTGCCGGCGGAAACAAAGGCATCACCCTTGCCGTCGTGAAGTGCCTGCATGCCCACTGCCATGGAAGTATCCGCATGCTGTTTCAGTAGGGACGTAGGTTCCTCGTGAATGTCGAACACTGCCGGAGCGTGCAGAATTTCCATGCCGTCCAGCGGCAGCCTGTTTTTCTCGGCACAGGCACGAATTTTCTGCTCGTCCCCCACCAACGTCACAGTCACACCCAGTTCCTGCACCGCCCGTGCACCGCCGCGAATCACCTCCAGCGGGGCGTTGTCCCCGCCGAATGCGTCGATTAAAATATTCAAAATCTATGATCTCCCTTATGTTATGACAATACCGTGCAAAGCCGTCAGACAGGCTGTTTGCGGTATCGCCTTATTGTTCCGTGGTCTGCAGGTACTGTTCCAGTGCCGCCATGCCGCGATCCGCGTATGCCTGATACTTTTCCTGTTTGCCGCGGATTCGCTCCGGCAGATCCGGCAGAATGCCCATATTGGCACCCATCGGCTGGAAATTCTCCGTGGGAGCACTGCTGATATATGCCGCCAGTGCTCCCATCATAGTTTCCCGCGGGAGAATCAGCGGCGGCTTGCCCTGCAGCTGTCTTGCCAGATTCTTTCCGGCAAGAATGCCGCTTGCCGCCGATTCCATGTAGCCCTCCACACCGGTCATCTGTCCGGCGAAGTACAGCCCGTCCTGCCCGCGGAAGTGATAGTCCGCATCTAACAGGCGGGGACTGTCCAGAAACGAATTCCGGTGCATTACGCCATAGCGGTGGAATTCCGCATGCTCCAGTCCGGGGATCATGGAGAACACCCGCTTCTGTTCCGGAAATTTCAGATTGGTCTGAAATCCCACCAGATTATACATGGTGCCCTCCTGATTTTCCCGCCGCAGCTGCACCACTGCCCACGGACGGTGACCAGTGCGGGGGTCTGTCAGCCCCACCGGCTTCAGCGGTCCGAACCGCATGGTGTCCATGCCGCGGGAAGCCAGCACCTCAATGGGCATACAGCCCTCATACACCCGAAAAGCGTCCTTGTCGCAGTCGTGCAGCGGTGCACGTTCTGCCCCGATCAGTGCCTGATAGAATTCCTCATACTCTGCCTTGTTCATGGGACAGTTGATATAGTCCGCATCGCCTCTGCCATAGCGAGCCGCAAAGAACACTTTCTCCTTGTCCAGACTCTCAAAGCTGACGATCGGTGCGGCGGCATCAAAGAAACTCAGCCGTGTGCCGCAGCGTTTTTCAATATCCGCCGCCAGTGCCCCCTCGGTGAGAGGTCCTGTGGCAACCACCGTGGGCGTATCCGGAATTTCCGTGACCACAGCCGTTTCCAGCGTGATGTTGGGGTGATTCCGAATCGCTTCGGTGGCAAGGTCGGAGAACTGTTTCCGGTCTACCGCCAGTGCCCCGCCGGCAGCAACTGCCGACTTTCTGGCACACTGCATCAGCAGCGAGCCAAGACGAGTCATTTCCGCCTTGAGCAGTCCTGCCGCAGAATTCAGGCGGTCGGCTTTCAGCGAGTTGGAGCAGACCAGTTCCGCCAGCCCCTCATAGTGATGAGCCGGTGTATACTGCACCGGTTTCATCTCCAGCAGCCGCACGGAAAAGCCGGCTTCTGCCAGCTGCCACGCCGCTTCACAGCCTGCCAGTCCGCCGCCGATCACAGTCACTTCTGCCATTTAAGCTCCTCCTCCCACAGGACGGGAATAGCCGCATCCCGGCTTTTCGCAAACCAGTGTGCCGGACTTGCCGCCCTTCTGGAACAGCGTACAGCCGCACTGGGGACATTTTTCCTCGGTAGGCACATTCCATGTCATGAAGTTGCAGTCCGGATA
>ENA-ORLU01001920-ORLU01001920.1-human-gut-metagenome-genome-assembly--contig:-NODE-1920-length-13718-cov-3.638003_pt1 | contig 13718 bp, 13 predicted proteins | sample MGYA00243009_ERZ508833 | MGnify/ENA primary metagenome ERZ508833 (study PRJEB26277, sample SAMN04329763) | human gut metagenome | biome: human-associated habitat | host: Homo sapiens | place: USA...
ATCACCATTTTTAGCTTTTTTTCCTAATTCATATAAAGTTTCTTTATCCATATTATTATTTTTCCTCCAAATATTTTGTATAACTATCATCTAATGCAATCAATTCACTTAAATTATCTACCTCTATAATATCGTCCGCTTTCATTGGACGAATACCTAATTGATATTCTTCTGGATAACAGAACATCGCAACATCATCCCAATAAATCTGTCGATTATGTTTCTGCTCAAACTCTACTTCTAAATGATGCTTTAACTTCTTTCCATCTTCTGATGTCCACCTGGAAATACTGTATAACTGCCACCCCATATTTCCTCCTGTTCGACTGCATGAAGTTACTATTCCATTTTCCACTGTCTGAATCCATTCATCTGTTTCTTCATCTGTCCAAACACTGTTATATCCAGAACGTTCAAATTCCGGTGCAAGAATATCAGGATTATAAATAATTTGATCACCATCCAAAATTATTGCATTTTCAATATAATTTCTTGCTACATAAAGCGATGCAATATTATTACAGGTATCATAATAGGCATTCTCAATCAATTTTAAACCAGGATATTCCTTTTCCAGTTCGACAAATTGTTCTTTCAAATATCCGACAACCACATAAATCTCATAAATTCCATTTTTATGTAATCCATTGATTACCGTGTCAATCATTCTGACTCCATTTACCTTAACTAATGGTTTAGGTGTTGTCAATGTCACCGGATGCATACGGTTCCCAAGACCTGCTGCCATAATAATTGCTCTCTCAACTTTATACATTTATTCTTCCCCTCTTTCCTTTTGCTTTTTTAATTCATTCTGAATGATTCGATAATAGTCTTTCGCATAACGATACTGACGCAAAGAATATTCACCAAACTCTACCCCAAGGTTTCTCTTATACTCACACCAATTACTCCACAACAACCCGCAGGCAGCAATGTAGCAATAAATCTTAATTCTTATTTCATCATCACACCCTTCTGTAAAATAAGCAGCAATTAAACGATCCACTTGACGCTTATTATAAAGCGAATAAATACAGAACATTGCTACATCCACATGTGGATCTTGCATTCCAGCATACTCCCAATCAATCAGACGAATTTCATCTTTTCCATCTTTTTTCACAAAAAGGAAATTATCTGGTACTGCATCAATATGGGTTAAAACTTTTTCTACAATATGTGAATCTATATACGGTTTTAAGGAAAATACATTCTCCTTTGTTTTTTTATAATCCTTATAAACAGAAGGTACTCCATCCCACAGAGTCTCATAAAATTCTATCTGTCCAAAAATATCAAATTCATGACTCACTTTCAGCTTCAATTCATGAAATGCTCGCAAATATTTCATGCACTTCTTAACATCCTCATACTCCAAAGGATTACAAACTCGGGCACCATCCAAAAATTCTGTGATTTTATATCCATTTTCTGGATTAATATACGCAATATCATCACAAATATTTTTTTCTGCAATTTCATAATATACCTCTGCTTCTTGTCGCCGATTGATAAGCTGATCGGTACCTTCTCCTGGAATACGCATAATATATTTCTTTCCTTTGCAAGTAAACAAGAAAGACCGATTCGTCATACCTTTTTTCAAAACCGTAATATCGATCACCTCTTCAGCTCTGGCATCAAGGGCCTTACAGATTACTTGAATTGCATCTGTTTTTAGCTGATTTGAATCACTATCAATTTCCCGAAGTTGTTCATAAGTATTGATTTCTACAACGTCAGCAGAATGAACTACATGAGCAGACACAAACATTCGGTCTTTATTGTAAAGTGCTTCTTCCCAAAATGCATCATCAAACTGTGGATTCTTGCAAAATTTCTCGATTCTATTAACAATAATATCCGCATCTTCTTTTATTAAATAACAAATGCCAATCATCGCATTGCCACCAGAACTTTTCGGCACAGTCACAAGTTCCATTTTTCGATTAACACGAACATTGCTCTCATTATCCACAAGATCACTGACCATATACCAAGAATACAATTCGTGTCGATGGAAAGGATTTCGGTCACACCAGATATCACAAGGTACTATATATGTATTTGTTAAATGGCCCACCGCAAGTTTTAAAGAATATAGGTTGTTTTTTGTGGAATATTCTGAATTCACAATTAATTCTACTCCAAATTCATCAATTAAATATTCATATTTTTCCTTCATGAATCCAACTACTACATAAATTTCTTTAATCCCAACCTCATGTAACTGTTTTTTTATTCGTTCAATTAATGCTTCTCCATTAACTTCTAAAAGTCCTTTTGGTATTTCAGTATTAATAGGAACCATACGCATTCCAAATCCTGCCGCCAAAATTATAGCATTTCGTGGTGCTTTATTTTTTAATTCTTCAATTGCCTTTTTTGTTTGTCTAATTGTTTCATCTATATAATTTTTCTTTATTAACTCTTGCAACGAACGATTAACAACCCCTAATGAATGATGAGACGCTTCAGCTAAAATTCTCTGGTTTATAAAAGGCTCTTCGATTAATATTTTTAAAATATCTTTTTCTTGCTTTTTCATTAAACTTATACCTCTAATCCTGTTTATATTATGTATCGTTCTATATATTCTACGACCGAGTTAATAACATCTGTTTTTCAAAACCCAACTTTCATATCACGCTCACTATTTCCAGTCATACAGACCTCGTTCGATCTATATTTAAATTCACGAACTTTTAATTTTCAATTTTCATGAACATTTATACAGAATCCATCACACAATACTATATAGGGAGAAAATTAACAATTGATAGATTTTCAAATAATTCTCTCTCCATACTAAAATAAAATATGCTCTTCTATTTATCCAATTTTCAAACGTCTAATTCTTTTCTTCATCTTATTTACTTTTGAACGTAACCATACATATTTTCCGTAAAACCAGTCTGGTTCTTTCCAAACACTATTTTTAATTTTCCTTAAACGTTCCAATGCTTCCTGTGCTTCTTGCTTATATGGATAAAAATATAATTCGTCATATATAACATCTGTCTGGCGATCCTTATCAAAATAATGTTCTTTAACAATATTATAATTTTCTTCTGGATCCCATTCCAAATCATATAATTCCTCTGTTTTATCCTGCTTATTGTATATATATTTAAATCTATCTTCTATTACACCTAAAACACGATTTGGTTGTGCATAATATGTCGTATCATCTAAAACATACTCATGCTTTGGTATCCTGCCCTCAGTTAATAATTCTGGTATATCTATATTACTTGTAATATTCCATACTTCACACAAACCATCAATTCTAGGAGTAATCAATGGAATTTTAGCAACTGGTTCATACACATGAAATCCATATCCAACATGCCCTTTGTGCATATTCATATGCCCATGATCAGTTGTAATATATATACTATCATCACCAACCAATTTTCTCGCATACCCCACAATATTATCAAATACATCCATATCATCCATATATGAACGTCTTCCTTTTAATACATGCGGTAAATGCATCCAAATAAATTGCTTTTTAGATAAATCAATAGAATTTAATGAATCATAAATTAACTTATATGTCTTTTCTAATAAAGCATCACTTCTCTCTAATCTAGCAGTATTACTTTTATGGAAGCCAGCCGGTTGTGCAATATCAATACTATGAACCACAACTTCCTTTTCTCTTCCGAATTCTCTAACTAAATCCCAAGTCTCATCCTGCCAAGTAACATCCCATATAAGATGACATTCATACCCACGATTTTGAAAAGTATCATATATACTAGGAAATTCATTAGGAATAACATTTACATATCTTTTTCTGCTTTTAAACTCATATGGATAGTGTCCTGATAACATTGCGGATAAAGACATTGATGTAGAACCACCAGCCGCATAATGTCTTCTAAATACTGTTCCTTTATTGGCTAACTCATCTATATTAGGTGTTTTCCAATACTTATTCCCATATACCGGAAGACTCTCACATGACATACAATCTTTACTTAATAAAAAAACTATATTTTCCATTTTTTATCCCTTCTACTTAGTACTAACTATTTTTCTATATTAATTTACAATTTTTCTTTACTCTAACTCTTTATTTCAAGTTGACTACTTATATAATGTTTGTTTAATTTTCTGCCTAATCACTTTTGGCAAAATTCTTCTAATAATACACTTTACTTTTTGCTTTTGAATACGGTATAAAAAATAGAACTCAACTGCACCATATCCCCTATTTTTATACATATCCAATACTTTTTTTCTTTCCTTTGTAAATTTTACCGGACGTGTCAATTGTGTATTTTTTTTTGCCGCTTTTTCAAATGTTGATTCATAATAATCAAACTGTGCTTTAATATTATTAAAAAAATTTATTCCTTTTTCATTATTAAGCATCATAACCGAAATACCGCTTTGCTCGCTTAATGAACCACCATTCTGTTGCAAAATTTCTGGGTGTTCGTCTTCAACACCCCAGTAATCACCAATAGTAATATCACCTGCTCGCTTTTCATTTGCGTACTTACATTGATAACAATTCTCTCTCAACACAATAGAACTAATAAACATATCAAAATAAGACGAATCCGAACTAGACATCTTATAATATTCAGTATCTCCATCCTCTCGAATATATTCTGCTGTCAGATTATATCCCCAACCCGAGGATTTATCACGGAATTTAAAATCAATAATTTCTCCACCAATTTTTTTCTCTAAGTAATGTATATAATCATTGAAGAACTGCTCATTCGGAACACCATGGCAAACAATATCTACAGTTATTAAATTTTTATAATCCTTTTTTAAATAAGATTTCAAAGCATCCACTTGACATGGTGTCCCAGAAAACAGTATCAAACTATTGCTTTTTAATCTCATCCGTACATCTCTAAAAATCATATTCAAAGAACTTTGTACATACTTTGAGCCTTGCAAACTATGAAGATTTTCTTTAGCATCACAGCAAACATGGCAAATATGTAGCTCATGCTCTTTTTGCTTCATAACTGCTCCATAAACGTAGCCACCTTGTTCCAACACATAAGTTGCCATTGTTGCGAACAAACCACCTGATGCAGATTTTTTTACAATATTATTATTTTTACTGGCAATCGCATATACTTTTTGAGGTTTATTTTTTATAGTGTTGCTTCGAAACGCACATACTTTTTTACACGCTCCACACCCAATACATTTTTCCATATTAATTCTAGGATAAACAAATCCATACTCATCTTTTTTCATACTAATTGCTTCTTTAGAGCATACATTCATACATGCACCACAGCCACAACATTCTATTTTTTCTGTAAATAATTCAATCATTTTCTATATCCTTCTGCTAAATCTTTTGGTTACAACTCTCTATTTATTATCATCTTTCAAGCAAACACACTTATAACATAATTATTTTATCATTTATTGTAGCTATAAATTATATAGCTGATTAACTGTACAACATTAAATAAATCTCTTTCAAAATGTTAAAAAAATATCCATATAACAGTTGAATCATTATTATATAGTGCCAAATAATACTATAGATAATTTCTTTAATCTATTCTAATTTTTCCTTTTCTTCATTTCATCATCAAAAAATCTTAAAATAATTTTTATCATATCCATATTCGTGATAATTGCATAAAGCACAGAAATAAGACATGCTAAAACAATGTAAGTCCATCTCTCACTGTAAAATAAGAAAAGAACTATACTTGTGACAATAAATGCTATAAATGAGTTTTTCCAATTCTCATTTAGTTTAATATATCGTCCTACTTTTCTTTTTCTATACATATACACAACCAAGTTAGCAATCAAAGTAGATAGAGCAGCTGCATAAACTCCAATCCATTTTATTGTAAAAAGATTAATTACTAAATTAATTACAGCAGCCGCAATAGTTGTAGTTCCCATAATCTTGGTATCCTTGTATGCTGTAAAAATTCCTCCATAAAACCCTGATATATTCGCAAAATATGTAGCAATCAATAGAATCGGCACATAATATATTGCATTATAATAATTTTTATTTATTAAAATTTTAAATATTATTGGCATAAACGCTGTTAAACCTAGAACTATCGCAAACATAAAATTCTTCAAATACTTATACACCATATTGTAGAAATCATTTTGTGATTCGTTTCCCAAAACCCTAGCTGAACTTTCTTTCCATGACTGATAAAAAAATCCATATACTGTATCCATTAAATTAGGAAATTTATATGACACTGCGTATAAACCAGTTGCCGCACTTCCGACTACATTCATTAAAATAATACGATCTGACAGATTAATAATTGTCCAAGAAATTTTGTTTGGAATAAGTGGAAATGAATATGTTATCATTGATTTAGCCAACTTAGAATCAACATTTTTTAAATCTATATACAACCATAAACGCATTTTAAATATAAAAATTGTTGAAACAATAAGCAATGACAAAATAGATGCCGCTAACATTCCTCTAAGTCCTTGACGTAAGACGGCTATAAAAAAAACGTTAAGAACAACATTGGTAGCACCAGATAAAAAATTAAATATTGCATACTGATCCGTTCTACCTATTCCTCTTAGCAATGCACTTATCATTCCACTTATAACACACAATAATATATATACAACTGCATAATATGTATAACTATAATCAAGAAAATTCATTACCGGAATTCCTATTATAGCGAAACATATCATTCCTATAAAAACTACTATTATTGATGTAGAAATCACTCGTTTCTCATCTAATTCTGTTTTACAATCAATCAAAAAACGAAATATAGATTCATCCATTAATAACGATACAAATGGTACACAAAAAGTAGCAATGCTCAAAATATAGTCAAATGTTCCATATTCGGATGTTGAAAGCAAAGCAGTATATATCGGTAACAAAAAAAATGAAATTAATTTTGTACTTATATTTCCAATAGCTATAATACCAGTGTTTTTTAAAAGTCGCTTATTTTCATTCATATACTTCACTTTCCTCTTACTACAATTAAATTTAGGCTCTAATTAATTATTAAGTTTCTTTTCCAGACGAATCGCTTTATTAAGGAACTCTTCAGATGGTTCTCTTAATTCTTCTAACGTATTTTTTACTTGTTTATATTCTATATCAGTATCAATATCAAAATCATCATGATATATTCTATTATCTAAATTCAAATTTTTTAATAAATCTACCATTCTTGAATAGCTTTTTATAGTTTTAAAAGTACAAAACTTCTTTTCAAAAAGAATTGAAAACACAGTTGCATGAAATGAATTAGTAACAACGTAATCAGCTTTGTATATATATTCTAAAAATTCATTTGGACTTATTCCATAAACATTTTCCGCATTTTCAAAAGGCAAAATATTGTTTTTATGTATATAGATAATCTGGCACTGTTTTATTTGACTTAATTTATATGCATACTCCATCATCTCTTGATTATCTGTCTCCAACATATACATAAAAATATAATTACTCTTATTTACAGCATTTTTCATCAATGCAATATAATCTTTATCAGTCAATAGCATCGTTGGATCAACTACAACTTGTACTTCTTTAGCATAAAGTCCATCAAGTATCCTTTTACCACTATTTTCTCTAACTGATACTGCATCAAAAGATTCTAAATAATTCTTAATCTCGTTTAATATCTCTTGCGGAAAATTTTCATGTGCCAAGCTCGGTGCATATGCAATTTTTACTCCAGTAGTAACAAAATTTAAAAAGAAATTGCTGTCTAATCCATTTGTACATACCGCATTCCAAATCTGATCACTCCCACAAATAAAAATATCATATTTATCATTTAAGCATTTAAGATTTTCCTTGTAGGAATATGTCTTATCAGATAGAATCATTTTTTCATTTATAAAATTCCAAAACGATTTTTTGCGTCTGTAATTTCTTTTTAAGTTTTTTAAATCATCTATTAACAATTTAGGATTAAGAAATGATCTATATTTTACTAATCTATACGATTTAAAGTTTTTAGATCTATAATCTATCACTTCAACATTCTTATAATTTTTAAGTAAATATCTTTCTAGTGCATAAGCTTGCAGGACAGATCCATAATTATAAGAACAATGAAATGTCACGATTCCAATTTTTAAATTTTTACACATTTTTTCCCTCTTTTTTTCTGTTTTTCAAAGTACATATTTGTAATATACGATATAAAATTTCTCTTTTATTCAATCTAAACATATGTTTATAGTCAAAATAGTAACAACAGAATTTGCTTTCTAAGTATTTTTTCCATACTTTTTTATTTTTTAATTTGAATAATAAAGCATCTCCATATGCAGCAATAATGGCATCCATCATATAATTCCATGCATTTTTTCTAATAACATTGTTATCTAGCGTTTCATTACTTATAATAGTTTCGTAAATTCCAATCCTTCCTTTTGCTGCCTGCAGTTTTTTCTCTTTATTTTTTTGTAACAATGTAGATGAAATATCTCTTCGATAAAAATATAAAATATTTTTTGAAATAAAAATTTCCTTACAGCAAGAAATATATTTCAAAACAAAAACTTCATCTTCTAGTATTTTTATATCCTCATCGAACAATATATTATTCTTTCTAATCACTTCCGTGTTAAAACACTTATTCCAAAGAAATCCTGACACATCAACATCCTCATGAATTTGTATCAAAGCTTTCTCTCTACTTATTTTGCAACAATCATCTTTAATATTTACATGCTTTATTACCGGCCGCTTTTCATTAAATCTGATATACTGAAAACACAATAATTCATATTTATGCTTTATCCACATATCAATAATAAAATCTATGGCTTTCGGTGCTACCAAATCATCGCTATCACAAAAATATACCAATTTTCCTCTAGCCATTTTTAATGCGGTATTTCTAGCAGCACTAACCCCTAAGTTATCTTGGTTTACTAAAACAATATTTTCTATATTTTCTTTAATTTCCTCACACATTTTTAAAGAGCTATCTGTCGAACCATCATTAACCAAAATTATTTCCATATTATCTTTATTTTGAATAACAATAGATTCAAGACATGCTTTAATAAACTTTTCCGCATTGTAAATAGGAATAATTATACTTAATATAATTCTTTCATCTTGTGCTGAATTATCCTTTTTCATTTCTTCCTTTCCTTCTTATATCGATTTTAAATCTCTTTTATACATTACAATGACCTATCATTTTCCATACTGTTTACAATTAATAAAATGACTAATTACTAACACTACTATAAAAAGAATTCCATAAGTAATTTCAATAGAAGATAGTATAATCATAATTATTGAGTAACATATAAATGGATATGTATTTTCTGATTTTATGTTATTTCGACTATATAATAAGTAAAAGCAAATTACTGTATATAAAATTCCTCCAATAATACCATTTGATACAATTATTTCCCATAATCCATTTTGTGTATCTGTACATCCTGTATAAAATCTCATAATTTCAGCTGTACTACCGTATCCATACCCAAATAATGGACTCTGTTTAACTATTCTTGGTAAATTTAAAAATATATTAGTTCTTGATGTTAATGTTAAATCTTCACCTAATACATCTACAATCAACCATTTCACTGGTTCTAATGCTAACAAAAATGGATACCAAAACACAAATAGAAAGCAAATAACAAATAATGCTATAATAACTTTAGGATTCTGAATAAATCGTTTTATTCTTCGCTTTCCCAAAAGCATAATCATTAAACAAACACTTCCTACAACACCTGTTGAACACTGTGTCATAGAGCTGATTATTGCAGAAAACACAGCTAGAATTTCAAAAAATATCAAATTTATTTTTTTATTTTTAAAGAAAATTAAGTACCATGCAAAACAAATAAAAATCAAATTATCGTAAGAAACTAAAAATTTATTTCCAACAAAATATAGATCATCAAAAGTCCCTATCCCACCATTTAATAGAATCAAAACATCAGAGACTGCCACATAAACTCCTAAAAATATAGCAATTATTTTCAATGTTCTATAATCATTATTTTTTTCAAATTGTATTTCAAAATACATAATACTAACCAACAATGTTAATCCATACATTATAGCTGCTGTAAATGTATTTCTTTCAACAACTCCCAATTTCATATAAGAACTGAATATTACCCATAATGTATAAAAAACAATTAAAATATTTAACATTGTATTTTTTTTCTTTAACACGAATCCATATTTCAAAAAAACAAATACTCCAATAAAAAACAACAATATATATTTAATCATTTGATAAAATGGAAACCATGGAAATGATACAAACAAAAGATGTACTAACATTATGGTGATAATATCATCTTTCCTAATCATTATTGTCCTTGTTCCATTTTTTAAATTAGAACTCATAGCATCTCTCCTAGCTTATACTCTTCCTTCTTAACTTTTTAATCTCACCATTAATACCATCATACAAATAAGACGATATTTCAGACAATAATTAAACATTTTTTGTTTAATTGGATTCTTATTAAACGAATACTCATCAATTACCATTCTTACAACTTCATTATTGACAATTTTCTTTATATTTTTCTTAATTTCTTCAGACGATAAACCTGAATCATTTACTTCTTGAATAATACAATTTCTAACTCTTCCCAAAAAAAGTCTATCATAGCGATCTTTATATAACTTTTCATCTTGAAATATTTTCTTTAGTCCTGCATCAATATACTGATATAAAAAAACTTCTTTTTTTATCCTATCTGGATAATATTTGTGTGTTAATGATTTATCATTAACACAATAATAATAATAACATTCTGCCATCTGAATGACTGATTTTGAATGTTGTAAATATGCCATATCAAATGGCAAATCTTCACAAATATATTGTCTTTCCGACTTGAATCTTATACTATGCTCCTTTATTATTTTTCCAGAAAATAAAGCCGCCCATACGGACATCTCTCTTTTAGAATCTTTAAAATAATAAGGTTCACTTCCTACTATATCAAGTAGATATTCTTTCCCACCATATTTCCCAGTATCTTGGGGATTTTCTATGATTACTTTTTGTTCCTGATTGGAATAAACATAATTAGAACAGTAGCATGTATCTGCTTTAGCTTCTAACAAAATATTTAACATTTTCTCTACCATGCATGTTTCCACAAAATCATCTGAATCTACAAACATGACAAATTCACCTGAAAAATATTCAAGGCCAGTGTTTCTGGCAAATCCTAATCCTCCATTTTCTTTATGTATAACTTTTATTCTAGTATCCTTCTGCCCCCATTCTTCACATTTTAATCCTGTAGAATCAGTAGCTCCATCATCTACTAAAATAATTTCAATATTAACATAGGTTTGGTTTACTAAACTTTCCATGCACCTATCAATATATGTTTCTACATTATATGCTGGTACAATAATACTAATTAACGGACTTAAAGAACTACTCATACAATAAATCCTCCTTGATTCGATAACTTTTCAATCATTTCCTTTTTTTTCTGTTCAGTAACTCCTCCCCATAATGTATATTCTTTTTCAAAAACCGGCAATTCACCCTTTTCTTTAATTAGCTTTTTTTTGTAAGAATTCAAATCCATAATTACTTTTGCCGGACTCCCCACTGCTACAACATTATCTGGAATATCTTTAGATACGACAGAATTAGCTCCTATAACACTATTATTTCCTATTGTCACATTTGGCAAAACTATTGTACGTGCACCAATAAAAACATTATCTCCTATCTCTATTTTTCCAACTCGTGAATATCCTATTTGTTTTTGTGCTGCCCCATCATGAGCAGAAAGATATACCCATGAAGCCATAGTTACATTATTCCCAATTTTTATCAGCCACGGAAAATTCGCATCTATATTACATCCCTTTTCCATTTGAAAATCATTTCCAACACTTAATCCCCTTTTTATGAGTCTTCTTAAATATATCTTTTTATATAAATTTCTTATTTTATTTATCAAAAATCACACCACCAATTTTTTGTACATTTCTTTTAATTTTTCTAAATGGGTTTCCAAACTAAATTCGTTACTTATTAACTCGTGTGCATTATTACTAAATACACTTCTCTTTTCATCATTCAAAATTAAATCTTTTAATTTTTCCGCTAATGCTGTAACATCTCCTGGCTCTATTAAATAACCATTCTTTCCGTCAAATACCACTTCTGGAATAGACGCAACATTTGTAGTAACGTTAGGTATTCCATAGGACATCGTTTCAAGAATAGACATTGGTAACCCCTCATGATAAGATGGTAAAACATTGATGCAGCTATTATTGTAAAACTTTATTTTTTGTTCTGCTTCAATCCATCCTATATGATCAATTCTATGTTCTAACTTTAAGCTATTTACCCTTTCTCTTACCTCTTCAACTTCTCCATCACCACACAAATAGAATTTGATTTCTTCTGGAATGTTTTTATCTATTAATTTAATTGCATCTAAAAGGTCATAAACACCCTTTCTCTTACCTAATCTTCCTAAAAACAAAACCCCTTTTGCATTTATATTATATGGATTTCTTTCATTGACAGGCACCGCATTATAAAGTACTTCAACTTTAGCTGTTGGACATTTATCTGTTATCATTGATATAAGTCGTTTACTTAAAACAATATTCAAATCTACTTTTTCCAAAGTCTTATTTACAAATTTCTTTTGTGTTTTATTTAAACCTGAATAAAATTCTTCAAATTCAGCTGCATGATGATGCATTATAGTTTTTATTCCAAATCTTTTTAACGTTCTTACTAAAATAGCTTTTCTATAAAAACTACCTCTTTCTGCCGTATGTAAATGTGCTATTTCTATATTTCCAAACATAGCCATTTTTAATATCTTTATATAAGATATGATAAAGTAAAGGAACACAACTAATTTATTTTTTTCTGTATGTGTAGGAACATAAATTATATTATATTCACCCCAGTTATTATAATTTAAGTAATTTTTAACTACCGAAACCATTCCACCTTTAACTGATAATTCTGAACAACACATTTATCTTCTTTTTCATTATATTCACCTCAAAGTTTCTATCTTAACAAAAAACTATATTTTTCTGCAAATGTTTCAACATTTCCAATTTTAGTAGCTGGATTTCCAACATAAATTGAATCAGACTCTAATCTCCCCTTAACTACTGATCCAGCTCCAATAATGCAATTGTCTCCTATTGAAGTTCCTGGTAAAATTATAGTTTTTGCCCCAATAAATACATTATTACCTATTAATACTTCTTTATATATAATGTCTTTTGTTTTATACCCCCCCCACAGTCCTTCCTGCATGAACAATACTATAATCATGAACAAGCACTGTAACATCAAAAGAAATGGTCACATTTTTTCCAATATGAATATAATCATACCTTGCACTATCTAAAAAAATCGTTGGACTAATCCATGTATCTTCGCTTTCTTCAGTATTAATGTCTACCCCCAACCACCGTAAATATTGAGGATATTTTTTAACAAAAGCATTTTTATTTATTTTATCCAAAATCCAAAAGAAGCTATTTAATAGTTTTTTCAAATATTTTTTCATACGCATTATTTATATTTCCAAATCAATTTAATTATTTTCACATCATCTACAAAATATCTCTTAAACATTCTCTTTGGCTCTTGTAAAAAACGATAGAACCATTCTAATCCATGATCACTCATCCATTTAGGTGCTCTATTAACATTCCCAGCCAAAAAATCCACAGTGGC
>ENA-ORLU01001925-ORLU01001925.1-human-gut-metagenome-genome-assembly--contig:-NODE-1925-length-13691-cov-3.917805_pt1 | contig 13691 bp, 13 predicted proteins | sample MGYA00243009_ERZ508833 | MGnify/ENA primary metagenome ERZ508833 (study PRJEB26277, sample SAMN04329763) | human gut metagenome | biome: human-associated habitat | host: Homo sapiens | place: USA...
GTTATTAAAGTACGTTCGTTTTTCGCAATTCTATCTTTAATTTCACCAATTAAATCATCAATTTGACCTTTACTTGGTCTTACTTCAATTGTTGGATCAAGAAGTCCAGTTGGACGAATAATTTGTTCAATAAACTGATTACTAGTCTTTTCTAATTCGTAATCTCCTGGTGTTGCTGATACATAAATAACTTGATTGATTTTTTTCTCAAATTCCTCAAATTTTAATGGTCTATTATCTAGTGCACTTGGTAGTCTAAAGCCATACTCTACTAAATTCATTTTTCTAGCTCTATCACCATTATACATTCCCCTTACCTGAGGAAGTGTTACATGGGATTCATCTATTACTAATAAAAAATCTTTTGGAAAGAAATCCATTAAAGTAGTTGGAGTTTCTCCTTCACCACGTAAAGCCATATGACGAGAATAGTTTTCAATACCACGACAGAATCCTGTTTCAGTTAACATTTCTATATCATAATTTGTACGTTGTTCTATTCTTTCTGCTGCTAATAGTTTATTATTATCTTTAAAATATTGAATCCTATCAGCTAATTCTAACTTAATTCTTTTCACTGCCTCTATTAGTTTTTCATCACTAGTTACAAAGTGACTGGCTGGAAAAATAGTTAATGTTTTTTTATTTTGAAGAACTACTCCAGTTAGAGAGTCTATTTCACTAATTCTATCTATTTCATCACCAAAAAATTCAATTCTATACCCTTTTGTGTTTTCATAGGCTGGTATGATTTCTAGAACATCACCCTTTACTCTAAAGGTACCACGCTTAAAATCAAAATCATTTCTTTCATACATCATTTCTACTAGTTTTGTCATGATAGTGTTTCTTTCTACATTATCTCCTACTCCTAGACTTAACATTTTATTACGATATTCTTCTACTTCACCAATACCATAAATACAACTTACACTAGCTACTACAATGACATCATCATAAGATAAAAGAGAGCTTGTTGCATAGTGACGAAGTTCATCAATTTCATCATTAATAGAGGAATCTTTTTCTATATAGGTATCTGTAGATGGTACATAGGCTTCAGGCTGATAATAATCATAGTAAGATACAAAATAGCAGACGTGATTATTGGGAAACAACTCCTTAAGCTCTGAATAAAGTTGTCCTGCTAGCGTCTTATTGTGGGCTAAAACTAGAGTTGGTTTATTCACTTTTTCAATTACATTTGCAATCGTAAAAGTTTTTCCAGTTCCCGTTGCTCCTAGTAAAACTTGGTCTCTTTTTCCTTCTTTAATTCCTTCTACTAATTCCTTAATTGCTTGTGGTTGGTCCCCACTAGGTGTATATTTTGACTCTAATTTAAACATAACGACCTCCTTATTATGACACTATCATCCAGTAAATTCGTGTCCAATTGTTAAAAATTCGTGTCCTAATCCTTAACTATAAGCTGATTTTTTGGTGGACACGCATTTCAGCCACAAATTTACTTATTAAAAGTAAATTTTGTTATTCATTTATCTTTTTAATTTTATCAATTATATTGTTATTAAATTTTTCATTTCTATTTTCATCAACTAAACCATTTATTTCTTGTTGAACGTCAGAAAGTTGTGTATAACAATACCCTGTAATATAATTTGTATTTTTAATAGCATTTGTTAATTCTTCATATCTTTTTATAAATTCATTTTCATCTTTTACCTGTCTTCCATAGCCCCAACCTTCGTCTGAAATTAATGCTATACCGCCGTATTCACTCATTATGATAGGTTGTCCATTATAAGCATAATTCTCACTAAAAAGTTTACGTTTTCCATTATGCTCTTTTTTATTGTTAATGATGCTTAATTCTTCATCATTATATTTTTCATATAATAATTTTCCATCTTGTTCATAATCATGAATAGTTATAATATCGGCAAGCGTATGTTCCCATCCATCATTAGCAATTACTGGTCTTGTTTTATCGATAGATTTTGTCACATAATATAAACTATTTGCAAAATTTTGTTCATTTTCATTAATAGGAACATTAGGAATACCCCAAGATTCATTAATAGGTACCCATGTAATTATAGATGGATGATTATAATTTTGTTTTACTACCTTTATCCATTGATTCATAAAATATTCTATTGATTTATCCGTAAATTCATAACAGTTTGCCATTTCACTCCAAACTAATATACCATTCACATCACAATAATAAAGAAATCTTTCATCTTCAATTTTCTGATGTTTTCTTATGCCATTAAACCCACATTTTTTCACTAGTTCTATATCTTTAATTATTGATTCTTCATTTGGAGGTGTTAAATGTGAGTCTGCCCAATAACCTTGATCTAAAATCATTTTTAAGTATAATTTTTTATTATTTAAGTATATTTTATTTTTCTCAATCGAAATTTTTCTAACTCCAAAATATGAATATACTTCATCAATTAAATTACCATCACAATATAACTTGTACGTTATATCATATAAATAAGGATGTTCTGGTGACCAATACATTATTTCATGATTTTTATTTTCTTTACATATGTCAATGGAATATTTAAAAATATTATTTTCTAGTGGTAATTTTATATTGTTGATTATCTCATTATTAAAAGATATTTCGGTTTCTAATTCAAATTTATTAGTGCTATTACTAATATTTGTTAATAGTTCAATTTCGATATTCTTATCATCAAAATTTGGTGTATTTTTAGATGATATAATATAATTTTTTGGTACATTTTCTAACCATATAGTTTTCCATATACCAGTGGTTTGGATGTACCAACATTTCCAACTTTCTCTTTTATATCTTTGTTTACCCCTTGGTTGGCTTTTAGATAACGAATCTTCAACCTTTATTGTAAAATTATTCTCACCTTCAACTAAATAATTAGTAATATCAAATGAAAAACGATGATATCCTCCAACATTCATACCTACATAATTACCATTAATCCATATTTTTGTGATAAAATCACTACCTTCAAAATGTAAAATAGTATTTTCTATTTTAGAATTAGTAGACATGTTTATATTTTTTTGATACCAAATGTTTTCATGAATAGTTTCATCATTTATACCACTCATTTTTGTTTCATATGTAAATGGTACTTGTATCTTTTGTGACTCAGGAAAATTATTATAATATTTTTGTTCTTCACCATTATTTTCATCATCAAATATGAAATTCCATTCCCCATTTAAATTCAACCAATTTTCTCTAACAAATTGTGGTCTAGGATAATTCTTAATTTTTATCATTTTTTAGTTCCTCCTTAATAATTAAGTATTGATAATAAACGTCATACCAACTATAAGCTCTGTATATATTTTTACCTTTTAATTCTTTATTGTGATTTTCATGGAAACAAATAACTGGTAAACTTTTCGAAATGCTATTTATATTTTCTGTTTTATCTTCAATCATTATATCTATGTTGTATTTTTCACATATCTCTAATTTTTCTTTACTAAAAATTAATTTATCATAGTTAACTCCATTATGTTCTAACCAAATTTTTACTACGTTGTTCATTTGGCCATCAACATCATCCCATTTATCAGCACTTCTAGCCGTTATAATATAAATTGAATTACCTTCATTTTTTAATTTATTTATGATTTCAGAAGCAAAAGGTCTAGCTGGTTCATTTATTGCATAGTTTTCAACTAGAGTTAGCCAACATTCTTTATCTTCAGCATCTGTAACATTAAACATATCTTTAATAGACCATGAATTAATATTTATATTTAATTTACCATATTTTTCATAAAAATATTTACTACCATAGTCACATACATATCTTATAACATCAGTAAGAACGCCATCTATATCTATTCCAATTCTCATATTAATTTCTCCTTCCATTATTAGTCTATCATCATAATTTAATTATAAAGATCATAGGCACGAATTGATACGCATTTCGGCCACAAATTTACATTTTATTATCTAGTTTTATTTAGTCTTTTTATGGTATTTTTAAAGGATTAAATAAAATTAAAAGGTACTAAATAAGATAGTTTTAGAAGTGTTCCTATAATAAGATACAAAATAGCAGACGTGATTATTGGGAAACAACTCCTTAAGCTCTGAATAAAGTTGCCCTGCAAGTGTCTTATTGTGGGCTAAAACTAAGGTTGGTTTATTAACTTCCTTAATTACATTAGCAATCGTAAAAGTTTTTCCTGTTCCTGTTGCTCCTAGTAAAACTTGGTCTCTTTTTCCTTCTTTAATTCCTTCTACTAATTCCTTAATTGCTTGTGGTTGATCACCATTAGGTGTATATTTTGATTCTAATTTAAACATAATAAACCTCCCTTTTAATCATTTGTATTTTATCATTTTATATACAATAAAACAAGGTAATCACCAAAATACCCTGTTCTTATTATTATCAATTTTTTTACTATTATTTTATTTTAATCATTCTTAGAATTTTTATTAATTTTTAACTTTTTATATTTCAAACTCTTTTTGATCATATTTTAATCCTGATTTATAAAAAACACTTCTTACATAAAAGTCAATTAAACTTGCAATACCAAAAATATATAAACATATAGGAGTTTTTAAAAATAATAAACAAATTACTACTCTTACTATTACACCTACTATTGAACCTTTTAATATAATTTTAGGTTTACATTGTATAATACAAATTGCTTTATATGACTCATATAAATACAATCCAAATACAGTTAAGCAATAAAATATAATATAAGGAAAACAGTCTTTTATCGGTAAACTTCCATGCTGAATTATTAACATAATTATAGCTAAAACAAAGTTTATAATTATAACGGTTTTAAAACACATTTTCATATAATCCCTTAATAAAATAATTTGCTTTGATTTATCTTTTTCTTCTGGAATTTTAATCATTAAAGCAGCACTATATGCATTTGTAACAATTTCTAGATTTAAACAAATTCCATAACATATTGAATGAATAGCATACTTATTTTCTCCCATATAGCTTGCTAAAACACCATATATTAAAATAAATATTCTTGATAATAATCTTTCTAACGACAAAGTGATTCCATATTTTTTTACATTGGATATATCTTCTTTTGATATTTTTTCATATTTTAAATCAAATTTGGCCGTTAAATAAATGATGTTAATTATATGTGCTATTATTGTTGCTATGTATAGCATTATTAAACTTCCAGTAAAATAAAAAGCAATTTTATCGAAGAATATTAACAATATATAAATAATATTAAACTGTTTCTATATAATTTTAAATCATTTTTAAGTCTAACCATTTCAAAAAAGCCACTATCTATTAATGAAACTGGCAAATAAATAATATATAATGCTAGTAAATTGGATAGTAATTCTTTTTGCTCTAAACTCATATTAAATAAATTTATAAATAAATCTCTTGTAAAAAAAATAAATATTCCAGCAAATAAACTTACGATTCCAGTTATTGCTAAATAAGAAAATTTTTTTCTAATTACCATATATGTATATGTTTCAAGTTCTCCTAATGATTTTCCTAATAAATTTATTGAAAATAAACTACTGCAAACTATAATAGCATCTATACTAATTTTATTATTAAAAAAGGAATCTACACTTTAAGCTAAACTCATAAATATAAAACTTATCAATATTGATATAAATTCACTCATACTACCACCATTCTTATTATATATGAAAAAAGGTATAATTTCTATATTTTTTACATTTACTACGTATAGTATACCACTATAACATCTAATGCTATTTAGGTGTTTTATTAACATTTAATTCTAAATAGAGTTGTATTGCAAAATGATTATATATTTAATAAATTTTTAGTAATTAATGTTTTATAAGTAATTTTTTAGTAAAAGCAACTACTGAATTTAATTCGTTATTTAATTCCGACTCAGTAATGCTGTCAGCTGTTCCTCCTTTAATAATTGGATATTTATTATTTTCTCTTTGCTTTTTTATTCCTTCATCACTAACAATATATTCCATGGCTTTTTTTACATAATACTCATCTTTACATTGTTCAAATAGTTCCATTATTTTCTTAGCATCAAATGATATAGAATAATTAGACTTAATAATGTTAAATAAAGTTTGAAACAAAATTTTTCTAAAACTATCATCTAAAATGATATCTTTATGTTGTCTTCTATCATAATTAGTATTAGTTCTAATTTTATAAATAACTAAACTTAGTGCTGATGGGCCATATTCATTACCTTCTATATGATTTAATTTTATATCCTTTGTTTCTATTAATTTGTTAAAATAATTTAAATCTTGCTTTGAATCTAAATACCAATAATAACACGGTCTACAATCGCAAAAACCATTTTCTTGGCTTTGATTTTGAAAATTTATTAAATTATTGTCACTCATTTCTTTAAAATACTTAAAATACTCATCTACTCCTTCTGCATAAAATCTTGCGAAGGAATGATATATTGTTTCACCCGCACATATATCGATTCTACTGCTATTATATCTATCAGTAAATCCTTCAATATCACGAAAGAAACGGTAATATATACCATTAGCATAGTCACTTAACATATCACCACGATTTTGAAATTTCAAATTTCTTTTATCGTTTTCTAAATTTTCTTTTATTTGATTAAATTTATTCTTTGATAAAATAATTTCAGGGCTAATAAAAAAATCTTTCATTTGCTCTAAAATACATGGAAAATTATCATCAATAATTTCTTTGCCTAGTTTAATAATATTTGATTTATCAAATAAATATCGTTTAGAAAAAAAGAAATTTAATTGATCAATAATTATATTTATTTCTTGTTCTTCTATATGACTTTCATTTAATTGAAGAAATCCAATAATTTTTACTAATAGCATATATACTAAATAATTATATTCTGCTTTGTCAATTTGATATTTCAAATCCATGATTATTCCTTTCTATATACGGTTTATATTTTTTAATTGATACATAAGTAAGAACAAATTTTTGCTTTCTTTTCTGTAGCACTTATCATTACGATAAATCTTTTATTTATTCCGAATTGGGGTGCTGCTGCAGCAAATGCATATTGTTCTATACTTGCTTCGGTAATTTGATTAACCAAATCACGATAAAATTCTTTATTTTCAAAATCTTTAACTTCTTCACATAGTTCCTTTAATCTTGGATCATCTTTTTTTATTAAGTTTAGTTTCATATTATTTCTCCTTATATATAAAATACATTTAAATATTTATATTATATCATATTTTAATTTATAATTTTCTTGTAATTATTTATATATTCAAATTCTAGCTGATTTTACTAAAACTAATAATATCATGATTGATTATTTTTTCTTAAATTAATCTTATGTCATACTTTCTTTTTTGTACAAAAATATAGTATATATCATGATAATTTTTAGAAAATATACGATATATCTATTTGATTAGTTTTTATGTGTTATAGTAAGTAAAAACCACATTTTTGTTTTAAGAAATGTGGTTCTATTTTAATTATAAAGATATTTTCTAGATATTTATGTTATCCTCTTTTTTTACTAACTGAATAGCTTTAGATTCTTCTTTACCTTCTACTAAAAATGAATTAAATTTATTGATAATACCTGGAGCAATCAAAATCAACATTCTGTATGTACCGTATGTTACAGATGATATATGATAGTAGATATCATTTTTATCTATAAATTCTCTATGATTAATTGGAGATTGCTTTAATTCAATTACGCCAAACTTACCAAATAATTTTAAATTCATATCAGTAATAGCATAATTTTCCTCTGAGATAATAGCTTCTGCTGAAATATTACATTTAGAGTGAGTTGCCCCATTTATTAACATACTACCTTCTTTTCTACTACATAAGCTTGAATATACAGTTTTATCATCTTGAGGAATTGCTCTAATAATAGAAAACTTTTTTCTAACTCCTTCTGTTAGAAATTTATTTTTATTATAAGATATAAATCTTAGTTCTTTTACTTTACTTAAATTATCATCTAAATAGATTTCTATTTCCATTAAATCATCTTCCATGTTGCGATAAACAATGGCATTTTCATTAATACCAACCAATTCATATTCACGGTCGTATATATATTTTTTAGTAGGAAAGCAATCAATTACCTTGTTAATCATTTCTTTATTAACTTTCTTTTTTGCTTCTTTTAGTTTCCATGTTGGTATTAGTTTTTCTAATTCTTTCAAGGAAGAAAATAAATCATGTTTTATAATTTCTAATTTTTCCATACAGCTTGATGAAACATAGACTATTTTATTATCAGCAGTACAGAAGCAATTTTCCTCTAGTGGCACTTGAGTTAATATTTTATGTTTCTTATGATTAGCTTTTGCAAGTTCTATCATACTATTTTCTTGATACATTTCATTATCAACTTCGCTATAATTTTGATAGATACTAAGTTGATAAAATTTATTCATATTATTAACTTTTACGCGTTGATTATTTGATGGGAAATAACTAAGTTCATAACTATCTTTTGTTTCCTTACGAATATGTAATGATTCTTCAATTTCATTGTTAATAGAAATATATAAGTCTACTTTTGTAAGCATTTTTTCTTTTTCAGAATAAATAAGTTCTAAAATACTTAGTTCTGAAGTTTCTTGATTTTCATATTTAAATTTTATTTTATTATCTTTCTTTTCTAAGAAGATGAAAGTTTTGTTTAGAAATGTAATTGGTGCTAATGTTTCTTCCATAAATAAATCCCCCTGTTAATATCATATTTCATATTATTAGCAAATGCAACTATTATCTACTATTCCATGTTAAATAGGTTCTATTTGGAAAGTTAATTACACTTTCTGAACCTTTATAGTTTCCAGCATCAAATAATCCTTTAGTATAATTTACATATTTACTCCAATTACTACAATTTTTATCTGATGAATCCCAAAGTTTACATGGATATACTTCTAGATGAAGATGAACACCCGTAACATTTCCTGTTGCACCCATATAACCAATTAAAGTATCTGGTGTTACTTTCATACCAACATATAAGTTAGCTCTTCTACTTAAATGGCAGTATACTGCTGTATAATATTTACCATTATTAGCTAAGTGTTGTGTATTTACACATAGTGCTCCTGCTGTATCATTCCAGATGGTAGAAACATAACCATAACCAATCGAATAAATTGGTGTATTACTTCCTGTTTTACTTCCTAAATCTATTCCCTTGTGAAAACTATGTTGGCATTTTCCATTTAAACATAACCAGCGGTAACCAGTAAAACTAGTAACATACCCATTTTTTATTGGTCTATAAAAGATAGCATTTGAAGAAGTTCTTGCACAGTCAACACCAATTACATCACTTCTATTACTACAACCCTGTGATTTATAAAATTCTACTAATTTTTTTTGAGACTGCACTTCACTTTCTAAGCTTGGAGATAGAGAATTTAAATTTGCCTTCGTTTTATTTAGATTCGCTATTTCTGTATTTAAATTACCTATTTTTTCTTCTGATTTTTTTTCGTTTTCAGCAAGTTCTACTTTCTTTTTTTCATTCGTAGTAATCAAGTCTTCTAACTCTTTTACCATTTTATTATTATATTCAGTAATCTGTTCTACTATGGATAAACGGTATACCATATCTGTAACAGAATCACTACCAAATACATAGTCTAAGTAGACATTTTCTCCTTGACTCATTTGATAATAAGTAACTAGATTTTTTGTTTCTTCTTTTTTCTTTTCAATATCTGTATTGGCATCTGCTATTTCTTGTTGAAGCTTTGTGTTTTCTGTTTTCATTGCTTCTATTTCATTTTTTAGATTTTGAATCGTAGCATTATTTTGATTAATTTGTCCAGAAATATTTCCTAAACTAGCTTTATTCTGTTCTAATTCTTTTTCTGCTTTGGCTAATGCATCTAATACTTCACCATAAGTACCAGCATATACATTATTATTAATTGGTAGCATCATTAATATCGTTATTACGATTGGTAAAATTTTTAAACTTTTCTTTATCATACTTTTAAATACTTCCTAACTGCTTGATAACTACCAATCATACCAACCACAACACCAATTACTAAAACTACTAAAGATATAAAATAGATAAATGGTTCTGGTGTTATTAATTTAATTAATGGTGAAAAAATTTGACCTCCAAAATGTTTATAAATGGCATAGTAACCATAAATAACTACTAATATTGGAATAATAGAACCTATAACACCTAATACCATTCCTTCTATTACAAAAGGCATTTTAATAGAAAAGTTACTAGCTCCTACTAATCTCATAATAGAAATTTCTCTTTTTCTTGAGAAAATGGTTAATTTAATGGTGTTAATAATTAGGAATACCGTTACTATAATTAAAAGAATAACGGCTAGAATAGTTCCTTTTTCAAGTATTTTAAAGGCAGATAAGAATTTATTTATCATGGTTTCTCCATAATTAACAGAGTCGATTCCTTCTATTTGTTTAATCTTAGTAGCTGTATCTTCAATTTGTTCAATGTCATTTACTTTTACTTGAAAAGTGTCTTTTAAGGGGTTTGATGAATCATCCCAGTCTTTCATAACAGATTCTAGTGTTTCAGATGATAACTGCATTTCATTTTTTACATCTGTTTTTGATTTATATTCTATTGATGAAATATTATCAATTTGATCTAATTTTGCACGAATTACATTGATTTTATCTGATTTTACTTCACGATTTACAAAAACTACAACTGTTACATCTTCTTTAATCATTTTAGCAAAATTATCTACATTCAAAGATGCTAATAGAGCGATTGCTACAATAATTAAAGTAATACTAATACAAGATATTGAAGCAAGAGATAAAGAAAAGTTTCTAAATACACTTTTGAAGGCATCTCTAATACTTCTTCCAAACATTCTAAATAGCTTCATTATGATATTTTCCTTTCTCTTCATCACTGATTAATCTACCTTCTTTTAAGGTAATTACTCTTTTTTTCATTTTATTAACGATATCTTTATCATGTGTAGCCATAATGATAGTAGTTCCTGTTGTGTTGTTGATTTCTTCTAATACTTTCATGATTTCCATACTTTTTTCAGGGTCTAGGTTACCAGTTGGTTCATCACAAAGTAATAGTTTTGGCTGGTTTACAATAGCTCTTGCGATTGCTACTCTTTGTTGTTCTCCTCCTGATAATTGGTCAGGGTAATTTCTAATTTTTCCTTTTAGTCCAACTAACTCTAAAGCTTTTAATACTTTTTCATTAATTTCATCTTTTTTAGTACCTATTACTTCTAAAGCAAAAGCAACATTTTCATAAACAGTAGCTTTTGGTAATAAACGATAGTCCTGGAAAACAATTCCTAATTTTCTTCTTAATTTATATACCTTACTATTTCTTAATTTAGCTACATTTAAACCACCAACAATTATTTCCCCTTTGGTAGGTTTTTCTTCACGATATAGCATTTTAATTAAAGTGGATTTTCCACAACCAGTTCCACCTATTATAAAAACGAAGTCACCTTTTTTTATTTTGAGATCTAAATCATAGATTGCTGTAACACCGTTTCGATATTGTTTTGTCACATTCTTAATTCTAATTAATTCCAAAATATCACCTTCTTATCTTTACTTTCTTAAATTATAGCATAAATTCGACAATTTTTGAAAATATTATCATGTTTTTTAAAAGTTAATTATTGGTAATTCTATTTTTTAGATAGAAATATCCTATTTTTTCAAAAAATCAATTTACTTACTGTATAACTTTTTACTTTTTAGATACTTTTTATGACTTTTGGAAAAAAAGGTTGCTTTTTTATTTTTTCGATTGTGTAAGAATGGTGTTAGGTGGTTAACTATGAAAGAATTTAATTCAGATTTTAAAAAGGTTGTATGCTATAATATTAGGAGATATCGTAAAGAAAGTGGAATGTCTGTTATGCAGGTATCAGAGATAATTGGTGTTACTCCTGAATATTTTAAAAGAATAGAATCTTTAAACGACCCTAGGAAAAATTGTTCTTTGACACTTTTATATAAATTATCTATTTTGTTTAACAAAAAATTAGATGATTTCTTTTTAGAAGATGGCATGGAAAATAAGAAAACAAAAAGAACTACAGTTGGTACAAAATAATTATCTTGTACTAATCATAGTTCTTTTTTTAATATCTGGAAAAGAAATTATATTGGAATTTTTATGTAATTCACTAAGAAGAGCTTCTTTTAAATGATCTATATGAATAGCTGATAGAAATGCTTGCTCTAGAGTTTGATAGAAATGTTTATCTTCTCTAGAAAGGTTGGTATCTTCTAGTTTTTTCTGAATACTTCTACACTCTAAAACACAAATACGATCTATAGCTAGCTTTTCATCTAGTTCTTCTGTTTTCTTATGTTTCTGCTGAAGAATATCGTTTGATGTATCAATATCTAAAAATGATAATAATGTTTTTAATTCTAGATACTTTTCGGAAGTAATAGAATTTTTTATTTGGATTAAGACATTATAATAAATGTATTTTTTATTACTATTAAGGAAAGTTTGTTTTTGATTATTTTCTTTTTTTAATAGTGATTGCATATTTTTGTATAAAACATATTCAACTTGTTTTTCAATATGCTTCTCTATTAAATCTACTAGAGTTATATCTTCATTATTTTGTTTTAACTTTTTATATAGATATCTAAATTCTAATGGCTTTTCTTGATAAAATTCTATTAACTTTGTCATAATTTCTAAATTAATAGTTAAAATAGTCTGGTCATTAGTTGATGAATCTCTTAGTAAACTATATTTTTTCATAAGTAATTCTAATATTTTTTCCATAATAATCCCTCTTTTTTAGCGGGGCTTATTATAGCACAAAATACTATATTTAGCAAACACTAAATTTCTTATTTTTTTATTATCTCATATGTTTATGATTTAATTCATATACAAAACCTTGGTTTATAGTATCTTTATCAATTTCTTGATCATCTATATGATTTAAATAACTTGTAAAACGATTCATAATTTCTGTTTGTTTCCTTTTAAGATTATTTTCTGTTATTAATTCTTTTTGAAATTTATTATCGATGCTATTATTAAACCACTTCATTCCTATTTCTTCTAGTAATTTTATTTGGTCTGGTGTTATTTTTTGTCTACAAGTGCCTTTATAGGCATTACGCTGGTTTGCTATCCATTGTCCTAAAGCTATCCCATTTTCATCATATTCATGTCCATTTGTTGTTTTAAAAACTGTCGGTATTTCTAGATTGCCATAGTGTTCAAAATAGGCTTTTGCTAGATTATATTTTTCTATCCATATTTTGTTTCTATTAGCAGTTTCAAAACGCATTCCTATTTCTTCTAGTAATTTTATTTGGGTTGGTGTTATTTTGTTTGTGCTGTCGCCTTTATATGCAGTACGTTGTGTTACTATCCAAGTTCCTAAAGCTATTCCATTTTCATCATAGTCATATCCATTTATAGTTTTAAAAGTTTTTGGTATTTCTAGATTATCATAGTGTTCAAAATAAACTTTCGCTAGATTATATTTTTCCATCCATGTTTCCATTATGTCTTTATTTTCAAAACGCATTCCTATTTCCTTTAATAATTTTATTTGATATGGTGTTATTTTTTGTGTACCTTGGCCTTTATATGTTTGGCGCTGCTTGCCTATCCAATTTCCTAAAGCTATTCCATTTTCATCATAGTCATATCCATTTATAGTTTTAAAAGTTTTTGGTATTTCTAGATTATCA
>ENA-ORLU01001933-ORLU01001933.1-human-gut-metagenome-genome-assembly--contig:-NODE-1933-length-13624-cov-2.510002_pt1 | contig 13624 bp, 14 predicted proteins | sample MGYA00243009_ERZ508833 | MGnify/ENA primary metagenome ERZ508833 (study PRJEB26277, sample SAMN04329763) | human gut metagenome | biome: human-associated habitat | host: Homo sapiens | place: USA...
TCTCAGTCGCGAGCTTGAGGCATTCGGCTGCGTACGTCTTGACGCAAGCATGTTCCGGCTTGATGAGAAGCGTCAGTTCGAACTTCTCGACGCCCGTGTCGTCATTGCGACGCGGCTCGAAGATGTAGGGGAAGGCCATGCGGCCGGAAAGAAGTTGCTTCGACATAACAAAAATCCTTATTCAGAAGCGGTAGATAAATCGGGGAAGTCTTCAGCAGAAGAGCGAACCCACTCGGGACGCTTGTCGGACTCGGGAACAACACAGGGCTTAGGCTCGGAGCGCTTGATGTGCTCCTCCAGTCGCAACCACTGCTTTTCCGTGAGCACCTGCTGCTTGATCAACTTTTTGGCCTGAGTCGGGCTGATCAGCTTCTTCGTGTAGCGATCAGCGACAGGGACCTTCATGCGCTTGAGAAGCTCTTCGATCAGCTTTTCATCGGCCCAAACTCGGCGGCCTTCGCGGCCCGCTACGAGCTTGTAGCCAGGAATGGAGTTGCCGGCGAGGAGCTGTTGGAAGGCGTCTTCGCGGACTCTGTTGCACCACTGCTCGACGGCTTCGACGGCTGGAAGGACTCGAGCGAGTTCCTCATTCGTCATCAGCTGGCATGCGGGCTTCGGAAGGCTGACGCCTGACGACTTCTCGACGAATTCGAGATAGGCGCGGCATCGAGAGGAAGCGTCACAGAACTGGCACTGTGCTTTGCCGGGACAGAGGCACAGGTCCTCATCGTTCGCGGCAAGCTGAGCACGGGCCGTATCTGCGCATGCGCTGATCTTCTTCAAGAAAGCCTGAAGCTCATCAACGGTGAGCGCCCATTCGGAAATGTGATCGATGCGCGGCTGAACGATGACGGCGCGAACGCGCTTGATGTCGCCGAACAGGCCGCCAAACTGCGCATAAGCGGCACCCGCGTAAATCGCGATCTGCGGATTGTCGACGGCATCGATCTTGACGCCCATGCCGTACTTCAAATCGCAGACGATGAGTTCTTCGTCGCCGACCAGTACGGCATCAGCGGTACCGTAGGCGTCGGCTTCACCCGTGATCGACTCGATGCCGAGACTCTGTTCGACAAGAAGCGTGCCGGACAGAGTGCGGATGTATTCGACGTACGGGCGAACCTCATCAGCGACTTCACTGGTGCTGTAGGTCTTGGACTTCGGGAGTTCTGCGCCCATCAGCAGAGCCGCGGCAACTTCGTGAGCGAACGTGCCTTCAGAAGCAAAAGACATGTCCTGACCTGCGTCGGACGCGGCATGACGGCAGAGGCTTGCAGAACCCGGGCAGACCATCCAGCGGGCGGCGGAAGAGGGAGCGAGAAGGGCATGCGCCATATCACTCTTCGCCTTCGCTGAACGCCTTGTAGATCTCGGCATAGTGCTTCGGATCCAGATCCTTGAGCGTATTTGCGCCGTAAGCGGCGAGGTTCTTCACGATGAAATCACGTCCGAAGCGAATGGAAGCTTTTGTACCGAGACCGCGAAGCATTTCGTACGTGATCTCGAAGGCAGGCTCGTTTTCTTCGAACGGCGGTTCGTCGTCAAAAGGCGGAGTTTCCTCTGCCTTGCCGACGGAATCGGCGGCAGTGCCGGCGGTCGGAAGGTCCTCCGCCGCGATCGTCGTCACCTGCTCAGGAAAATGCTCCACTTCGGCGGTGGGGACAGCAGGCGCGGCGATCGCGGGGGCCGGACTGGCGGAGCACTGAAGGCGAGAGACAAAGGCCTCCAGCGCGGTTCGGACGGCTTGCAGTTCTTCGGTGTTCTTCTGAACTGCGAGCGTGTGTTCTTGGATCAGTTGTTCAATGGACATCACTTTCTCGACAAGGAAGGACCGTCTGCCGCCGTCATCGGATCTAGTGAGGATAGGTACAAGGCTCGTCTGATACCTACCCGATGGCGGCGGCAGTCGGATTACAGGAAAAAGTTGAAAACGCTGACGATGAGATGGAAGAACTCCTTCGAGTAGAAGAGAAGGAGAATCAGCGGAGTCATGACCACGACTGTTTGGACCAAAGCAATCAGCTTTTCCTGATCGTCGTCACCGGCATAGGATTTGCCGCAGAGAATGTCGAGAAGGGAGGAAAGCAAGCGCTTGCTGCGCGATGAGGTGTATGCGTGTGTCATGATGTATACCTAAAGCGATGCTTGCATCGCTTGAAAGATAGACTCATTATGCGCGCCTATATCGCGTTTGTGCGATAGGTGTTTACCCTTAAATGTTTCGTAAGGTAATAAAAAACCCTCCCGTGTGACAGGAGGGTTGGTGGGTTGACGAGTGCTTTTGGGAGGGCTATACTAGCGATAAATGGGGAGGGACTACCCACCCGGCGTTATGGCCTCTGGTTCGGATCAGGGGCCTTTCGCTTTTTATGGCTATGGAAAAACTTTTAGGCCGTTCCCGTAGTGGGTGCATTGCATTTCGCCTTTCCAAAATTTCTTTTCTAAGATAGGAAACGTCCTGTTGGGCCTGCTCTTGTCCATGACGTACAGCCCAACGGGCCTAGCAGTGAGATCGGCTAGCTGGAGGCCATTAGAGTTTACGGCCTTTGAGGCGAAAACAATGTCGAAAGGGTAGGGCTTCTGATTTCTATTTTCGCCGCAGCAGATGTCGCGAAAAGCTAACTTGAGAGCGGCGTCTTCTTGCTTCCCTCTAGACTCAAACACTATGTGCAACTTTTTGTTTTCGCACCGGTTGTACTTTAAGAAATCCCAAATCCTTTCCAAGCCGTATTGCATGGCGAGGGCGTAAGGCTCATATGGAATCGTGTACTGACTTTTCAGTGCCTCCTTACGTATTACAACGCAAATTAACGTCAGGTCAACGCCATCGATGATTTCAGTCAGCTCCTCTAAAAAAGCTTCTCGAATCTCTTTGGAGTGTTGAGAGAATATCCCTTCTTTTTTCCGGATCTCTCGCTCGTGTAGCACAACCATGTCATGGCCAAACGTTTTAAATTTTAGTTTGCTCATTGCGGGGATCACGGTTTCTGCATAGCTGTTCTTTTTGAAAATGCAAAACGACAGGACGAAAACGGGGAAGGTAGGAGAGATCTTGTCTAAGTTTGCATCTCCGCTTTCATCTACATAGACGATGTAGTCGCTGTACTCAATATCCACAACAGTACCTTTGGGTCGCTAGCTAAACGCGGCGGTTCCTGAGCGCTCGATAACTCTACCGATGATCTTGAAGTCAATTGACGCGAGAAGGTCTGGCGTCAGGCGTTCTTCTTCATATTTTGGATTGTCGCTTATGAGTATGATCGTGCCGTCCAGTTTCCGGCACAAGCGCTTGACGCGATACTCGCCCTCGACGCGAATTGCGTAAACCTTGAAGTCAACGATTCGCTCTCTGTCGTGTAGGTCAACGAGTACGTAATCGCCATGAGCAAGCAGCGGTTCCATCGAGTGACCGGAGACGCGCATTCTGGCTACGTGAGTAGGGGTGATTTGCATCTCCTGGAAGAAAGAACGGTTGTACAGAACCATTTTGTCTGCCTGGCAATCTTCATAGCAGGCTTCCGCGCCGGGGCCAGCAGAAAGGCGAAGGTCAAGCGAGCGAACGGCTACGTAGTCGGACTCGTCAACCGGCGGGCATGCGCTCGTAGCAGACGATGTTCCGGAAAGTAATTCCGATACAGACATGCTTAGCGCGTTGGCGATCCTGGCGAGAGTTTCAAGCTTTGGATTGTCGTTGGTCCCGTTCAACAGGCGAAACACTGTGGCGATCGGGACGCCACTTCTGCGAGACAGCTCAGTAGGCCCAAGACTGGCATTGCTCAGGGCGGCCTTTAAGACTTCATGAAGCATGTGAAGGCTCCTGATTGTAGATGTGGTTACTATAGCTCTGATGATAGCCATATTTCTCAAAAGCATAAGTGATTTTTTCACAATCTATCGCTCTAGATGTATACTCTCCAAAGATAGTGTGTCGCTTTAGATGTAGAGCCAATCACAATGCAGCTTTTACCCCCAAACGAACTCGTGCGGCGTCTTGTTGCCCGCGGACGCTCTCAGGCAGACAGCGCCAGAAAGTGCCGAACAAGCCAGCCAACGATTTCAAAAATCTTAAACGGCAAACAGACGTCAACCAGTTTTGAGCTGGTCGACGCCCTTCGTCGTATGTACAAAAAAGGGAGGCCCGAATGAACGCGTCCTTTGGTGCCTGCCCAGAAGAATGGAAAGCCTGTATCGGCGCAGGGCTTACGCGCATGCTGTTGCCGGCAGTGCAGAACCCGAACATTTCCGTTTCTTCTAGCTCCAGACTCCGCTCGTTCGGCAAGACGCCCTCGCGCATCAACAATAAGGGCGAGGCGACAGGCTTCCACGGCTGGACGTCTCATGTGTCCACGGCCGATGAAATCGCGAAGTGGAGCAAGTGCCGCGACTATGGCATTTGCGTTCGCACGGGTGTCGGCGTCATCGCGTTCGACTGCGACTGCGACGACGAAGAGTTGGCGAAGGGTATTCACGAGCTTTTCGTTAAGCACATCGCGAAAGATGCGCCGCTTCGCACTCGAGGCGGTGCGCCGCGATGGCTTGCACCTGTCCGCTACGAAGGCGAGTACGCCAAAACCCGCATCTTGATGCGAGACGGCAACATGCTTGAAGTGCTCGGCACGGGCCAACAGTTCGTGGCCGCCGGCACTCACCCGAAGGGTTCGCGATACGCTTGGTCGGATGATATTGGCAAGATGCCGACCGCCAGCGCGGAGCAAGTGGAAGCTTTCCTCACGGAAGTGCAGAAAAAGTACGGCGTAGGAGATGACGCACAGAAGTCGACCTCCGGGCGCAAAAAAGGCAAAACCGAACTGACGCACGACCGCCTCGCGGACTGGCTTCGCGATAACGGCTATGTCAAGCAGGAAAAAGCGCCTGGCGAACTTGACATTGTTTGTCCGTGGGAAGACGAGCATACGGGCGGCTTCTCCGGCGACGGATCGAGCACCTACTATCAGGCGGGGACTCGCGGATATTCGGAGCCTGCGTTCAAGTGCCTGCACGGCCACTGCGGTCATCGCAACATTTCTGATCTGGTGAAGTGGGCCGTCTCGATGGGCTTCAGGCGCACGAGCGCGGATGAATTCCCTGAAGTACCGCTCACGAAAGAAGAAGAGCCGCTATCAAGGTTCATGTCCGTTGCCGGGCATTACATCGATCAGAAGTCTTTCAAGATTGAATCCTCGCTTCCTCCACTCGTGGCCGCTCTCGAGACAGGCATGTCAGGCTATGAAGTGCGCTTCGATACCTTCCGAGGCGAATGCGTCGTCAAGAAGGAAAACGGTGACTGGACTGAGCTTCAGGATTCGCTTACCGTCCGCATGCGCCACAAGCTTGAGACACTCAACGGAAGCCCGTTCAAGCCAATCGCCAAAGAGCTGATGAGAGACGCACTCGAGCTTGTCGCTGACGATCACCGATTCGATTACATGTGCGAGTACCTTGAAAAGCAGGTGCCGCAGTGGGACGGCGTTGACCGCGTGACGGATTTCTTCACGACGTACTGCGGTGCAGAGTCGACTCAGTACACGCAGGCCGTGGCGAAGTACATCTTCTCAGCAATGTGGGGGCGAGCGACTTCACCGGCAGGCATCAAAGCCGACATCGTGCCGGTGCTTGTCGGTCCGCAGGGTGCGAAAAAGTCGACGCTCGTTCAAGTGCTGGCGATCGAGCAGCGCTTCTCGTCTGAAATCAGCTTCGCCTCGAAGGACGATGACATCGCCCGAAAGATGCGCGGCAAGATCACGATTGAAATCCCCGAACTCTCAGGCATGGGCCGCCGAGAGGTCGAGGATTTGAAGCGCTTCATCTCGCTCGAGTATGACGAGCACGTCAGGAAGTACAAGGAATACACGACGAGAACGCCGAGACGCTGCACCTTCTGGATGACGACAAACGAATCGGAGTTCTTGACCGACAGGACGGGCAATCGACGCTATGCGCCTGTGCGCGTCACCAGCATCGACATCGATGCGGTCAAGCGCGATCTTCTTCAGCTTTGGGCGCAGGGCCGCGATCTCTTCAAGCGCTTCGGCATCGAGCATCGAGAAGTGGAGCGCCTGAGCGAAGTCGAAAATCTTTCGTACATGCGTTCTGATGCGTGGGCAGATCCGATCCGCGAGTGGATCGACTCGAAGCCGTTTGATATGGCGACAGAAAAGCCTATTCTTTTGACGCCTTCAAACCTCTTGACTCTTGCGCTGGGGACGCCGGCAGGCCGCATCTCTCCCGCCGACAGCCGCCGCCTCGCGGCCGTTATGCGCGAGCTTGGATATGTGCAAAAGCGTCAGCGCGTTGATGGAGTCGTTCAGCGGTTCTACGTTCCAGAAGCTGAAAAGGACGACATTCCATTCTGAGTGTGACAGATGTGTGACAGATGTGTACCAGATCATCTGTCACAGCTCTTCGCTACTCTTACAGGCGAAAAGAAGCACTGTGACACTGTGACAGATGATTTACTCAAAAAAAAAAAAAAAAAAGAACAGAAAAAAGAGATAGCAGGAGGAGGTGGAAAAAACTGCACCTCCACCACCATGTGCATGTCGCTTCTGGGCATAACAATGGAGAGTTTCATTGTCACATCTGTCACACCTACGGTCTTTCGCCTGCGGGACAGGAAAAAAAGGCGTGACAGATCGATCTGGTACAGATCTGTCACAGTCATGAAGGAGAAAAGTGAAAAATGGACGATGCGGATCGAGCTTTTAGAAGCGATCAATGGATGATGAGGGTGGCGCTTCAGTCAACCAGACGGTGTGAAGGACCAAAGCCGCGACTGGTGAGCCTGTGCCTCTTCTGCGGAAAAGAGATTGACCATGTGCCGGCAACGGTGGAAGGAATCAAGAAGGCCAGACGGTGGTGCGACGCGGACTGTCGCGATGCCTGGGCGAAGGAGCATGAACATGAGTGATTTTGCGTGGTTCACCATCGGCTTTGTTGCGATCATCTACCTGCTGTGCAGACCTTCCATCGACGTGGAGAAGCTTCGGGCCGCAGCCGAAAAGGTCGGTGAGGCTATCGACCGGGAGTTCGAGAAACGCGACAAACGGATCAATGACTTGGAGTACCGGATCAGGGCTTTGGAGGAGAGGAATGGACGAAGCTGAGCGCATGATTCTTGAGGCGCGACTGGAGAACTGGAGCAGGTGGTCCAGAGAAGGAAAGCCGCAGGGCACGAGTTCTATCCTCGGCATCATGCGGGAAGCCGGCTATCAGCAGACGGAAGGGGTGAAGGAGATGCCGATCAAGATCGATGTTGCTGACGCAATGGAGATTGAGGCCTCATGGCGCTCGAGGCTGGAGTCTGGAGAGAAGAGACTTCTTCAAGAAGCGTACGCCTCCCCGAGTCGGCCTCTGTGGATCACCTGCCGACGTGCCGGTATCCGCCAGGGCAGGTATGAATACCATATGTTGTTGGCAATGCGTATGTTGCACAACATATTGTGTCGTGCTAGAATCTGAACATCAGTTTTATGCCGGTACTAGTCCGCGCCGATACGCGAGTCATTTGGCTCGCGTTGCCGTGCCCGGGAAAAACAGCTCCGAAAAACTGGTGATGCATGGAAAGGCTCTCCTTTCGTTTGGGGTGCTAAAAGCGGCTTATCCAATACGCTCTGGATAGGCCGCTTTTTTATATGTTCTGATTCCTTATGCCCTTTCTTACTATCTGCAAGTATCCAGGCTGCCGCAAGCCGGTCCCGCTTGGCGCCAAGTATTGCGAAGCTCACAAGGCCGCAGGCGAGGCTCGTGAGGCGAAGTTCGCGGCTGATCGAGATAGGCGCCGGACTGAGAGAGCAGGGTCGTCGTCCGCTCGTGGTTATGGCTACCGATGGCAGCGCCTTCGTGCTCGAATCCTGGCAGCGCATCCGCTATGTGTTGAGTGTGAGAAGCGCGGGATTATCAAGTTGGCGACCGACGTCGACCACATCAGGCCGCACAAGCGCGACCCCGCCCTCATGTGGGATGAGCATAACCTGCAGGCTCTGTGCCATGCGTGCCACAGCAGAAAGACGGCGCGTGAGGATGGCGGTTTTGGGAATGCTATTTAGCTGATTTTGGCTGTGGCTTGAATCGGTTTTTAATTGCGTTAGCCGCTTTCGGGATAGTTACTAGCTGTAGCACCGCTTGGTTAATAAACGTGGACAGAGCTTCTGCAATAACTTCGGGTTGGTGGCCTGATTTATCAAGCTCTTCTATGGTACCGGCGTGAACGAACTCATTGCCAGCAAGTCTGCAAGCATCAAGGATGAGATGAAGATTTGAGCCTTCAGGTGCCGCCGCTTTGATCTTATCAACAAGGTTTTTCTGCTTGTAGCCTAGTTCCGTGAGGAGCTGTTCTACGCATAGACGAAGCATCATGCAAGCGCCTCTTGGTGACTTAGTAAGAATGCTTTGAGCTTCACAGAATGTTTTCTTTGCTTGCTCTGGCATGTCTTCATGAGGTTCTACTCCGTAGGCCTCTGGGTAGATCATCTTCTTATCAACCCAGATGGAGAGATTTTCGCAGTCTCTGCATTGAGCGATTGCGATTTCAGAAGCAGGGAAGGCGTCAGATATGCGTCCCCCCATGCTTACTTGGTGGTGCCTTTTGGCGTAAGACCAGTACATCTCCGCGCTTATGCCGCAATGCGGGCACGTGAACGAAGACTCTTGAAAAACGGGCTGTTTATAAACGCGCATTGGATCGAGTGATATATGTCAGTTAAACAAAGAACGAAGTCATTGGCTAAAGCCTTTGATGAAATCGATCGGGCTAAGACTCTTTTAAAAGAGATTGAGTCTTCGGTTGAGAGCGCCGCTTGTGGAGAATGCTTAGACCTAGACGGCCTCGTTGAGAAGACTGTTGCTTTAAAAGAAGTACGTGAGTCCATTCTAATAGCGATCGTTGAGGCTGGATGTCCGCAACAGGTAGGGGCGGGTCAAAAGTCGCCGCCCCAATGGATCTAGACCGCGCCCCCAGCTCAATTTTTACGCGTGCATTTCGTGGAGTTTTTGATGCCTCGCCCTTCCAAGTCTGATGCTGAGAAAGCCGCGACCGGCACGCTCCAGCCGTGTCGACGCGCTCGGCAAATCGCAGTCACTGACGCGACTTTGACTACGACGCCGCCTGTCGGTTTGACGAAAGATGCGCGTGAAGCGTGGCAACTCGCAATCACTTGCGCCCCAAGAGGTGTGCTGACCGCGCTCGATGCCACGGTACTCGAGCGATGGGCGAGAAACTATGCGACGTATCGCAAAATTGCGAAAAAGCTGGATAACGAAGACATGGTGCTGACGAGTGAGACGGGCGTGACGCTCAATCCTCTGTTCAACGCCTTGATCAAGATTCAGCAGGTACTTTCCGCCTGCGAAAAAGAGCTTGGATTTACGCCTGTCTCGCGCGCGCGTGTGAAGGCTGACGTTAAGGAAGAAGAGGTGAATGACTTTGGCGACTTCTAGAAACTACACGCAGATTGCACGCCAGTACGCTGACGATGTGATCGCGGGGAAGATCCCTGCATGCAAGTGGGTGAAGCTAGCAGCCAAGCGTCAAATCTCTGATCTTCAGAAGTATTCGGGGCCTCGTTCGACGTATGTCTTTGATGAGACTGAAGCCAGTCGAGTCTGCAAGTTCATTGAGCTGTTGACTCACACGAAAGGCGAACTCGCAGGGACTCGCATCAAGCTCGAACCGTGGCAGGTGTTCATTCTGTCCACGGCCTTCGGCTGGCGTCGTCGGTCTGATGGCGGTCGGCGCTTCCGACGCGTGTACATCGAAGTGCCACGCGGGAACGGCAAAAGCTGCCTGTCTTCTGGCGTCGCTCTCTATTGCCTAGTCGCTGATCGAGAGCCGGGCGCTGAGGTCTACAGCTTTGCGACCACACGTGACCAGGCGAAGATTGTCTTTGGTGACGCGAAAGTCATGGCCGAACACAACGCGCCGCTCCGCAGTCAGTTTGGCTTGCAGGTGCTAGCAAATGCGCTCTACGTACCGACAACCAACAGCACGTTTCAGGCGAAGTCCGCAGAAGGCTCTACGCTTGACGGCTTGAATACTCACCTCGCGGTCATCGACGAGCTACACGCTCACAAGACTCGTGCGGTCTATGACGTGGTTGAAACCTCTCTCGGCAAACGTCGCTCATCGCTTCTGTGGTGTATCACGACAGCGGGTTTCGACACTTCGGGCATTTGCTACGAAGTGCGAACGATGAGCACGAAGGTGCTTGAGGGGACGGTCTCTGACGAAACGCAGTTCGCAATCATCTACACGATTGATGAAGGCGACGACTGGACGACTCTTGATGCCCTCGAGAAGGCAAACCCGAATTGGGGCGTTTCGGTACGTCCTGAAATGATCACGTCATTGCTGAAGAAAGCGAAGGCGCTGCCAAGTGCGATCAACAACTTTCTCACGAAGCATTTGAACGTCTGGTGCTCTGCATCCAGTGCGTGGATGGATATGCCGGCATGGGATGCAAACGAGGTAGATGCCGAGCGTTCTTTCTACGAAGGAATGCCCTGCTATATCGGACTCGATATCGGCGCAAAGAACGACGTGACCGCGAAGGTTTTGCTGTTTCCGTACGGCAACGGCTACATGACGTTTGCTGACTTCTACCTGCCTGAGGCCGCCGTCGAGCGATCGACGAACAGCCAGTATCGCGGGTGGGTTGAAGAAGGGTGGATCACGCAATCGGGCGGCGCGATGACTGACCTCAGCCGCATCGAAGAAGACATCCGCGAGGATCTTTCTCGGTACGACGTGAAGGGCATCGCGTTTGACCCGTGGAACGCCTTGCAACTCGCGACTTCCTTGTCGGCCGATGGCGCGCCGATGATCGAGTACCGAAACACGGTGCAGAACTTTTCTGACCCGATGAAATCGCTCGAGGCGCTCACGCAAGACAAGCGCATCAGCCATGACGGAAATCCCGTTCTCAGGTGGATGATGAGCAACGTCGTGGCGAAGCTTGATGCGAAGGACAACATCTTCCCGCGCAAGGAGCGCTACGAATGCAAGATCGACGGCGTTGTCGCGCTCATCATGGCGCTCGGCATTGCGACCAGCGGCGAAAGCGAAGTGAATCCTTTTGCCGATATCGCAGAGTCGAAAGCACCATGCTTTTTTGAGTGGTAATAACCCATGTTTGTAAAAAGATTAGTCAACTGGGTGACGAGCTGGGGAGGCCCTCTCGGAACGGCCTCGGGTCAGCAAATTCCGCTGCCCGTTGAACCGATCCTTGACCAAACTAAGAACGTTACCCCTGATGCGGCGCTACAGATTAGCGCCGTTTTTGCATGCGTCGAGCTTCTGGCGCAGACCATTAGCACCCTGCCGCTGTATGTCTACAAAGAGATGGGCAATGGCGGGCGAACGCCTGATAAGGGCAGGCTTTGGATGCTCCTTCATGAGCGCCCGAACGCGTGGATGACGCCGAGCGAATTCCTCTCGGCAATGGTGGTCAACCGCATGCTCCGCGGCAATGCGTATGCCCAGATCATCCGCGATAGCGAAGGCGATCCGATTGCCCTGGTACCGCTATCGCCTGATCAGATGGAGGTTTCCGTCACGGCTGGCGGCGAGGTCTACACCTACTATCAGGACGGTGTGATTTCGGTCATTGCGCCTGAAAACATCATTCACTGGAAAGGCTTGGGCAATGGCTACATCGGCCTCAGCAAGCTTGAGTACATGCGAGCGACTGCTGATGAAGCGATCAGCGCACAAGACAACGCCTCGAGACTGTATGGGTCCTATTCGAAGCCTTCTGGCGTTTTGCAGACTGACTCAGCATTGAACGACGAACAGCTTTCAGCTGTTTTCGAACGCTTCAAGGGCATGTCCCGCGGCGGTGCAGGCTTGTATGTCGTGGACCGTGGCCTGAAGTATCAACAGCTTTCCCTGACGCCTGCTGATGCGCAATTGCTCCAGACGAGACAGTTCAGCGTCGAAGAAATCTGTCGATGGTTCGGTGTGCCGGGCGTTCTGGTCGGTTCTACCGCTACGACGACTTGGGGCAGCGGCATTCAGCAGATTGTTGAAGGCTTCCACAAGTTCACCATTGGACCGCTTTGCAAACAGCTCGAGCAAGCGCTTTCGCGGCGTTTGGTCGGCGTGACCGACATGGACACGACGATCGAGTTCAAGCTCGATGGCTTCCTGCGCACCACGCCTGAAGCTCGTGCTTCTTTCTACAGCACGATGGCACAGAACGGCGCGATGACGCGCAACGAGATCAGGCGCTTGGAAAACCTGCCGCCAGTTGAAGGCGGTGACGCCTTGACGGCACAGTCGAACCTTGTGCCGATCGAGAAGCTTGGAGAGCAGGCAAGCACCGGTTCTTCTCCGAAAGACGGAACTCCTGTGAGGCAATAACTATGAAACTAAATTTCAAGGGTATCCCGCTCACGGGCGTGGAACTCAAATTTGACGAAGGTGGTAGACGCTTCAAGGGTTATGCGTCGACTTTTAACGGCAACGATTCCTATAACGACACGATCCTCCCTGGCGCATACCAAAAGGCGATTGCTGAGAACGGCATGCCGAAGATGTTCTGGGGTCACGATTGGGATATTCCGATCGGCAAGTGGCTCTCTGCGGTTGAGGACGAGAAGGGGCTGCTTGTTGAAGGGGAACTGACGCCAGGCAATCCTCAGTCGGACGCGATTCTGGCGGCCATGAAGCACGGAACCGTCGACGGACTTTCGATCGGCTTCCGCCTGTCCGAAGGCGACTACGAGCGCAAGAAGGACGGCGGCCGCATCATCAAGTCTGTCTCCAAGCTCTACGAGATCTCCATCGTGAACTTCCCGGCGGACGGCGACGCTCGCGTCTCCGAAATCCGCTCCGAAGAGATCGACGAACTTCAAACCATTCGTGACTTTGAAAACTTCCTGCGGGAGGCAGGCGGGTTCTCTAAGTCGACCGCGACGTCCATCGTCGCAAAAGCCAAGAAGCTTTTCGCTTCTCAGAGGGAGTCTGAGGAAGAGGAAAAGATGGCAACTCAACTGCTCGAGCGAGTCAAGAAGCTTGAGCTTTCTCTCTCCTAAATGAAAGGTGAAACTATGGCTGATGAAATCAAGCAAGTGATGGAAGCCCTCGACCGTGTCGAAGGCAAGATGGACGAGACCAGCAAGTCGAACGCTGCTGAGCTGAAGCGCCTAGGCGAAGAGCAGAAGAAGCTTTCCCGTCAGCTGATGGAACTTCAGCAGAAGGGTGTGGCTGCCAAGCAGGAAGCCGAAGTTAAGACGGCTGGCGACAACGTCGTCGATGCCGACGGCTTCAAGGCCTTCCGCGACGGCTCTGCCCAGAAGGCTCGTGTCGAACTCGTTGAAACGTTTGACAAGAAGGAAGCGGTCAATCCGATCACGACGCCGACCGGTGGCATCGTTCAGGCGTACCGTCGTCCGGGCATCCTCGCTGGTGCTTTCCGTCCGCTCACGATTGAAGGTCTCTTCCCGACGCTCCCGATTACCACGAACGCTTTTGAATACGTCCAGGAAAAGGAAGCCGAGAACGTCAACGGCGCGGCATTCGTTGCTGAAGGCGCTCAGAAGCCGTTTGGTTCTACCGCCGTCGAGACCAAGACGGGCACGATCAAGACGATCGCTCACCTTGCTCGCGTGTCCAAGCAGCTGATGGCCG
>ENA-ORLU01001935-ORLU01001935.1-human-gut-metagenome-genome-assembly--contig:-NODE-1935-length-13609-cov-3.753621_pt1 | contig 13609 bp, 10 predicted proteins | sample MGYA00243009_ERZ508833 | MGnify/ENA primary metagenome ERZ508833 (study PRJEB26277, sample SAMN04329763) | human gut metagenome | biome: human-associated habitat | host: Homo sapiens | place: USA...
TTCGTATCCCTATTGGAGACTGAAATCAAATATCCGATTCTACAAGGGGGTATTTTGCCTTTTTGGACACCCTCTTTAATTTATGCAGGAGCAGCTGTTTTAATCTGAGTCTCCTAAAAAATTCATAATTGACATATTGGCATCTAAAATAACAAAGATGTGCTGTAATTGATTCTTTTTTTGCCAAGTAGTGCAAACAGTAGATATCGGGTTTTGTACCGGAAGATCCTTGGAACAGGAACGAGGGGCTGCATAGGCTCTCCGAATACCCGACCGGTGGTGTATGACAGAAACATTCGTTCATTTGTCATTGAAACAGTGACCGATCTGAATCTTCTTCGCTTTAACCTCCTTCTCTTTATTACGTAAAAAACGAAACATTAAAAGTTTAAATAACGTAAAATTTATCCATAAAGACGGAGATGGGTAATTTTTTATATTAAAATAAACAAATATGTGGAGTTTTTTAAGACCGGAGCCTCATAGGCCCTTATTGCCGAAAGAACAGATCGACCCGACATACAAACGTTTACGGGTACAGGTTTTTATCGGTATTTTTATCGGATACGCTGGTTATTATTTAGTTCGTAAGAACTTTGCGCTGGCGATGCCTTACTTGGTGGAAATGGGGTTCGATAAGGGACTTTTAGGAGTTGCTATATCAGCGAATGCCATTGCTTACGGACTTTCTAAATTTTTAATGGGTGGAGTCTCTGACCGTAGTAGTGCCCGTAAGTTTTTACCCTTGGGATTGACTTTGTCTGCTTTGACGACTTTAATTCTGGGTACCCGGGCCGGATTGTCGTCTGTCGTGTCGATGTTTATCCTGCAGTTTTTAATCGGTTGGTTTCAGGGTATGGGTTGGCCTCCTAGCGGACGGGTGATGACACACTGGTTTTCGCAGCATGAACGGGGGACGAAAATGTCGATCTGGAATGTGGCCCATAATGTCGGTGGGGCTTTGATCGGACCGATGGCTGCCGTGGGGATGGCCTGGTTCGGTTCCTGGCAGGCCGGTACCTTCTGGTTTCCTGCTATTGTCGCTTTGGTTATTGTGGTGATCGCTTATCTGCTGATCCGCGATACCCCTCAGTCTTGTGGTCTGCCACCTATCGAACAATACCGTAACGACTATCCGCCCAACTATAGTGCCCAGTCGGAAGTGGAACTGACGGCCAAAGAAATTTTCTTTAAATATGTATTGAGTAATAAAATATTGTGGTATATCGCTATCGCTAACGCTTTTATCTATCTCGTCCGCTATGGAGTGCTCGATTGGGCACCTACTTATCTGAAAGAGGTGAAAGGCTACGATATCAAAGAGATCGGTTGGGCTTACTTTTCTTATGAATTTGCCGCTATCCCCGGGACGATTTTCTGTGGTTGGTTGAGCGATAAAGTCTTCAAGGGGAGGCGTGCTATTACGACCATGATTTATATGGTCGCCGTCGCCATTTTTGTTTTTGTCTATTGGGAATTTAGTAAAACTCCGCTGATGGACAGTATCTGTCTGATCGCCATCGGTTTTCTGATCTACGGCCCGGTAATGCTGATCGGGGTTCATGCTTTGGATTTAGCCCCTAAAAAAGCGGCCGGTACGGCTGCCGGATTTACCGGATTTTTCGGCTATTTCTTCGGGACCGCCCTCTTTGCTAATATCGGTTTGGGATATGTTGTTCAGAATTTGGGCTGGAACTGGAATTTTATCGTGTTATTGGTGGCCTGTGCCCTGGCGTTCATCTTTATTGGATTCACGGCAAAGGAAGAACAATATCTAGTGAAACAAGCAAAACAATAATCACTTTATTTAAAAATCACAACTATGATTAAAAGATGGGTTTATGTAGCATTGGCATTCGGATTAGGTATGTCTGCGATGTCATGTGAGAATCAGAAATTTAATGATGTGAAGGTGGATGTCGACCGGGTACATGTCGATGAGCTTTCACCTGAAATGATCAAAGTGCGCGACTATGTTCCCGAATATGCGGTTATTGCACATCGGGGCTCTACTTTCTGGACACCCGAAGAAACGGAATCCGCCTATCGGTGGGCGAGAGAAATCGGTGCGGATTACCTGGAATGCGATATGCAGGTGTCGAAAGACGGAGTGGTACTGGCACTACATGACGATAACCTGAAACGGACCACTAACATCGAAACGGTTTTCGGAGAAACACTACCCCGGGAAATCCGGAAGAATTATTATATGAAAATCGGATACTCGGAGACAGAAGCCGAAGAAAAGGTAAAAGCGGATGAAGCGAATTTTGTTCCTAACTTACCGGCTTATTATACTTACGAAGAACTGCTGATGCTCGATGCCGGTAGTTGGTTCAATAACGAGAATCTCGAAGAAGCCCTGCCCGGATTGGCTAAAGAAAAGCAATATATTTCCACACTGGAAGACCTGATTATGTATTCGAAAGGGTATCGGTTGATCCGGGACCGCAATCAACCGGGAATGCCCCGGCAATATTCCATTGTCGGGAAAACAGGGGAAACGATTACCAGTCTGAGCGGTACTGCCGATATTGTGAAATATGATTTCGGGTATGAAATCGATCCGGTATGGGAAGCCGGAAATAAGAATATCCCGGGAATCTATATCGAATTTAAAGAACCCTGGCTGAATCCCAAAGGATTCGAACAGATCGTGTATGATGTACTGGCCAATACGCAGGATATGAATATTATCGAAAAACCGGAACCCGAGGACACGCCTTTTTATATCAACAACGGGACGATTAATGTAGGAAATACCAACGGTAAAGTGATCCTGCAAACCTTCTCTTTGGAAAGTTTGGTCCGGGTGGCCGAGGTATTCCAGGGCAAAGTTCCCATGTGTTTCCTGTTGTGGAAAGGGACCGGTGCTACCGATCTCACTTATGACGATCCGCTGGGATATGCTTCTTTTATCAACCTGGGCGTAAAATATAAAGCACATTTTATCGGACCGTGTATCGCGGGGGCCCCTAATGATTATCCTGAATTGGATCAACCCTGGCAGGATTACCTGATCCATCGGGCGAAGATGAAAAACCATCCTTATACTTTCGATACCTATGATCAGATGGCGAAGTATTTCGGACAATATAATTTCGGCGTAGCCGACGGAATGTTCAATCCTCCTTATCTGGATGCTTTATTTACCAACCATTCCGATATGAGTATCAACTATATGATTACGCACGGATGGCGGAAGAGTCCTGCTTCCCAGACCCTGGTCGATGCAAGGGAAGTATTGAGAAAATTGGGATACTTAGATAATAATTAATTAGGGTGAATTTCAAAACTTTGTAAAAATGAATCAGATGAAAAAACAAATATTTTTCCCCGCCTTTTTGGTTGCGATCTTTTTATGGTCCGGGAATATTCAGGCTCAGGTTGAAGATGTGGCCAATCCGCTGTTGAAATATGTCAATCGGAACAATGGACTCAGATTTACTGCCGGAGGCCGTTTGTTTACCGATGTAGCTTATTATCATTCCGAATATACGCCGATGAAATCGGGGGCTGCTATTACCGATGCACGTATCCGTACTTCATTGAAATACAAACAATTCTATTTTTATGCCGATTTCGATTTTTCTAAAGGTTCTTTCAAACAGAAGAATATTTTCGGACAATACAACTTTAAAGAGAATTACCGGGGGGTACAGAGTGTGAAAGCCGGTTATTTTTGCGAGCCTTCTACGATGGCTTACAATACGAGTCTTTATAACTATCATTTTATTTCCCGTCCGGCAGTCGTCAATGCTTTGGCGCCTGGCCGAAGTCTGGGGATTACTTATAAGTTTTTCAATCAGAAGGTGTTGGCCGATCAGGGTATTTTTGCCGAAAATAAATACAATGATCAGATCAGCGGATTTCAGGGGTTTAGTCTGAGCGGTCGTTGGTTGTATAAGGTGATCAACGACGATTATATGACGCTGCATGTCGGATTGGGATTGCGTTACTCCCGGATAAATACCGGACGGGTAGTCGATGACGATGCTTTTAAAACTGAAGTAACTATAGAGTCGGCCATGGAGACTTATGTGGATGCGACTACAAAATTTCTGAATGCCGATGTCGCCTGGGCTAAGAATATTCTCGATCTGAATCCGGAACTCTTGTTTAAGACCGACCGTTTGTTCGTCCGCGGGGAATATCTGTATAAACGTTTGTACAAAGACCGGCCCGATTTTGAATTATTCACCAATCAACTGGGAGGAGTATGGAGTTGGACGACGCTGGATGCCTGGAAAGCCGGTAACCCGATCCGCAGTACCAAATTCGACGGTGGTTATGTAGAAGCCGGCTATCTGATCATGGGCAACCGTTATACCTACAACGACGAATACGGTTTACTGGACGGTATGAATGAAAAGAATTCGCTGGAAATCGTCGCCCGTTATAGCATTGTCAATCTCAACGATATCAATAAAGGAGATTTTTTCCTGATCGGAAAGCATGTTTTCTACCCGGGCGGAGTCGTTTCGGATTATCCTCCTGTCTCGACGAGTATCGGAGGGGGTAAAATGCAGGCGGCTACCGTCGGTTTGAACTATACACTGAATCAGTATATCAAGGTGATGGGGGAATACAAATACAGCCGTTTGAGTAATGTGTATTATCCGATGGATAAGAATTTCCATGAATTGCAGATGCGGTTGATGGTTTCGTTTTAGTTTTACCGGACAGCAATGATAAAAATCAGCGAGATACTGTCAGGAAACAGTATCTCGACAAATATACTTTTTAAGGAATGCCTGTCTGGATTTTTGCCTTATTAGCCTCCTTATGTTAAAATGATGTATATAAAACAGAAACAGGATCTCCGGCGGTTGTAAATGCATTGATGGCCGGTGGGGTTATGTGATAAAAGGTTAGGTCGTCTTTATAATGATTATTGTTTAAAATGATTTTTTTCCCCGACTTTTTAAAATAATAGACCAAAAACGGCATATCATCTAAAGCTTCACATTCAAAAATAAAATGGATATACTTGTCATTTTCGTAATAACGATTCATGTGTGCTATATCCGGTTGTAGAAAATATATACCTTGAGGTGTTTTTTCTAATTTGCCATTATACGCGAACTCTTGAAAATCAATGTATCGGGCTGGGATTAATTCTTGCTCTGTAACTCTGTATAGCATTTGTTCAAATTCTCGCTGCCATAATATTTCATTATTGCATTTGGTAAATGGTTTTAGAGGTCGGCAGTTGTAATGAGGGGTGTATTTTAAGTATGAGTTAATCCGTTTTTTGTTACGATAATCCCAAAGTACGACTTGGTCTTCAAATGCAGCTCCATTAAAAATAAGTATCGAATCATTTAGTATTTCAAAAGAGTCGGCAAAAAAAGGTAATTCTTGCAGAGCAATTGGCATCCCGTTTAATTCCTGATCCTTCGCAAATCAAATCCAATGGCTTGGTGCTAAATTTGACTTTATAACAAGCATTTGAGCCTTGTCGGGTAGGAGTACACTGTTCTAAATTACCATCGGCACGGCATTTCAAGGAAAAGCCTGATTTGTTATTGGGACATGTACAGCTTACTGATTTTAGTTTATCTCCTTTGTTGTATCCTTCATCTTGTGCCAGTGCTTCTACATTGTAGCCAAGCATTTGTTGTAAAAAATTATTAGAGCGATCAAAACTAATAAAACTTATGATTTGGCTTAATAATGTAGCTGTTATTAATATTAGAAAGTAGCAAGACGAGTCGTTGGGTATAAAGTCTTTCAACCATCTATTTTTTCTTTTTTAGTTTAATATTGTTTGTCATAACAAAAATATATTGATTTTAAGAAAAAACAAAAAATATTCTTAATTATTTCAAATATTGAAATCAAGTATTTTTTGTCCCTATTTGTAATATGGGAAGTAACTGTATCACGCATTCTGTTCCGCAATAGGTTTGTTGTATACAGTATGGATGTATCCTGTTTTCTAAGGGAATCTGACTTTTTATTTTTTTGCTGTGTAAGTTTTGCTACATTATTTTTACCTTTGTCGAAATCAATTAGAAGAAAATTGAACACAAAGGATTTACTGCAAAAATATCTCTCTGCCCGGGCGGTGAAAAAGTTAACGGAGCTGTTAACTACCCGTAGTGACCGGAAATACAGACTTGTCAACAATGCCGGTTCGGTGACTTCCCTGATTGTCGGAGCCATGCGTATCACCCGGCCGGGGTTGCGGGTCGTTGTGCTGAACGACCGGGAAGAAGCTGCCTATTTTTATAATGATATATTGGCTTTGGCCGATGAAAAACAAATCGCCTTTTTGCCTTCTTCTTATCGCAGGATGATTAAAGAGGAAGAGAAAGATAACGATTCGGTCCTGGTGCGTACCGAAGTGCTGAATAATATCCGGAATGGCGAAGTCGATACTTTGATTACTTATCCGGAAGCATTGGCTGAAAAGGTCGTCGACCGGGAAGTGCTTTCCCGCATGTCGATGGTGGTGAATCAGGGAGATGCCTTATCGATTTCTTTCGTCGAAAATCTTTTGGTAGAATACGGGTTCGAACGGAATGATTTTGTCTATGAACCGGGACAGTTTTCGATCCGGGGGAGTATTGTGGATGTGTATTCTTTTGCAGAAGAACAGCCGGTCCGGATAGATTTTTTCGGAGATGAGGTCGAATCGATTCGTTTTTTCGATATCGAGACCCAGTTATCCGATAAAAAGACCGGGAAAGTATCGATCGTTCCTGATCTCAGTGGCAAAACAGAGGCCGGAGGATTTAAACATACGGACTTGAGTTCCTATTTCTCTGTTAAACCGGTCTGGTGGATCAAAAATGGGATGTTCCTTCACGATAAAGTGAAAGCTTTATATGCCGAAGCCGGGGAAGAGCTCGTCACTTCTGCCGAAGGACTGATGAATTATCTCGAAGATTGCCATGTGGTGGAATGGGGACCGGATATGTATTTCCGGGGAGAAACGATAGACGTAGCCTGTGAACCTCAGCCTCCGACCAACAAGCATTTCGATTTGCTGGCAGAGACTTTGCAATCCCGCCAGGCCAACGATTACCGGTTGTATATCTGTTCGAACAATGAAATGCAAATCCAGCGTATCCGGGATATTTTTAAAGATAAAGGATACGAAATCGGTTTTACCTGGCTGGAAGGCGTAATACATGAAGGATTTTCGGATTCGAATGAAAAGATTTGTGTTTATACGGAACATCAGATTTTCGATCGTTATCATAAATACCGCCTGCAGACTACCCGCATCCGGCAGGGGAGGGAATCGATCACCCTGGGAGAATTGCAAAATTTGCATCCGGGGGATTATGTCGTGCATATCGACCATGGGATCGGACGATTCGGCGGACTGGTCAAAATCAACAACGATGGCAACGAACAGGAAGCGATCCGGCTGGTATATAAGAATAATTCGGAATTGTATGTCGGATTGCATTCCCTGCATAAAATATCCAAATATAAGGGGAAAGACGGTGTTCCTCCTGTCGTGAACAAATTAGGAGGAGATGCCTGGAATAAACTTAAACAGAAGACTAAGTCCCGGGTAAAAGATATTGCAAGGGAGTTGATCGCCCTCTATGCCCGCCGCAAGAAAGAAACTGCTTTTGCTTTTTCTAAAGATAGTTATTTGCAGGAAGAAATGGAAGTGTCGTTTATGTATGACGAGACTCCCGATCAGATAAAAGCGATCGAAGCGGTAAAAGCCGATATGGAAAAACCTCAGGTAATGGACCGCCTGATCTGTGGAGATGTGGGATTTGGGAAGACTGAAGTTGCAATCCGGGCCGCTTTTAAGGCGGTGGCCGATAGCAAACAGGTGGCTGTCCTGGTGCCGACGACTGTTTTGGCTTATCAGCATTACCATACTTTTTCCAGGCGGCTGGAAGGCATGCCCTGTCGGGTGGAATATATCAGCCGGATGAAGAAACCCGGAGAAATTAAGAAAATCCTGAACGATCTGAAGGAAGGCAAAGTAGATATCATAATCGGTACCCATCGGCTGACCAGCAAAGATGTCGTATTTAAAGATCTGGGATTGTTGATCGTCGATGAGGAACAAAAATTCGGAGTCGGGGTAAAGGAAAAACTGAAGACCCTGAAATTGAATGTAGATACCCTGACTATGACGGCGACTCCGATCCCGCGTACTTTACAATTTTCATTGATGGGAGCCCGCGATATGTCGATTATCCGTACTCCGCCGCCTAACCGTTATCCCATTGTAACGGAATTGCACCGTTTCGATGAGCAGCTGATCAAAGAGGTGATTCTTTATGAAATGGCCCGTAACGGTCAGGTGTTTTTTATCCACAACCGGGTCGAGACCATCCGGGATATTCAGGGCATGCTGCAACGGATTGTCCCGCAGGTGAAAACCTGTGTTGCACATGGACAAATGGAAGGCGAAGAACTTGAAAAAGTGATGCATGATTTTGTCCGGGGCGATTACGATGTTTTGATCGCTACGACTATTATCGAGTCGGGGCTGGATATTCCGAATGCCAATACGATGATCATCAACCAGGCCCAGAATTATGGGCTTAGTGATCTGCACCAGCTGAGAGGCCGGGTGGGACGTTCGAATAAAAAGGCTTTTTGTTATTTATTGACCCCTCCTTTGGATACGGTTAATTCGGATGCCAGGCGCCGGCTGAAAGCGATCGAAGATTTCAGCGGTTTAGGAAGTGGTTTTAATATAGCGATGCAGGACCTTGATATCCGCGGGGCCGGGAATATCCTGGGAGCGGAACAGTCGGGATTTATTGCTGAAATCGGTTACGAAACCTATCAGCGTATATTGAATGAAGCTCTGCTGGAATTACGCGAAGAAGAGTTCCCTGGAATGGAAACGCCTCCGACCGAACAAAAGCAGGCTTACGTTGCCGATTGTGTGATCGAATCCGATTTCGAAGTATTGATTCCGGATACCTATGTGGAGAATATCAGCGAGAGAATTCGGCTGTATCGGGAGTTGGACAATATTCCGGATGAGGCTGGCCTGGAGAAATTCGGGCAAGAGCTGAAAGACCGTTTTGGCGAAATTCCGGCACAGGTGACCGGATTGATGGAAATTGTGAGGATGAGACGCCGGTGTATGGATTTAGGGATCGAGAGATTATTGGTGAAGAATGGGAAAATGATCATGTATTTTGTCGGCGAACAGACTTCTCCTTTTTATCAGTCGGCCTTGTTTGCCGCTATACTGAGGTTTGTGCAGCTGCAAATTTTGCCTTGCCGGTTCAGTGAAAAAAATAATAAATTATCGCACGTGTTTACAGAAAATACGAATATTATGAAAATGTCGCGTTATGTGCGGGAGATGTGGGAGAAAACAAAGGCAGGTAACAGATGATAGATCAGAGATTTGAATTTTAGGCAATGAATTTGGTAATCGATATCGGGAATACCCGTAGTAAATATGCTTTTTTTCAGGAAGACCGGCTGATCGGGGTAAACTATCGGTTGGATTCGATTCTTGAAGACATTCGGGTATGGAAAGAAAAAGGGGAAAAGGTTTGGATATTTCTTACCGGAAGTGGTCATATCGATTCCGAAATGCAGCTGGCTATAAAAGAGCAAGCCGATTACTGGCTGGAAGCTTCGCCTGCTTTGGAGGTGCCGTTGAAAATCGGATATGCTACTCCCGAGACCTTGGGATTCGACCGGATCGCTATTTGTGTCGGAGCAAAGAGTTATTACCCGGGGGCTTCCCTCTTGGTGATCGATTCGGGTACCTGTATCACTTATAATTATGTCTCGGCCGAGGGCGTGTTTCTGGGAGGAAATATTTCTCCCGGATTGGAAATGCGTTTCAACGGACTGCACCGGTTTACAGCCCGCCTGCCTTTGGTGACACCGACAGAAACCTATGGAGGAATAGGACAGTCGACAGAAGAAGCTATCCGGAATGGCGTGATGTCTGGTATGCTTTTTGAGGTACAACAGTATATAGAATGCTTTCTCGGACAATACCCGGAAGGACATGTGTTGATTACGGGGGGAAATGCACATTTTTTGGAAAGACATCTGACTCCGGATATTTTATTTTGTAAATATCTTAGTTTTGTAGGATTGAATGAGATCTTGAAATATGTTAAAAAGTCGAACTATTAGCTAAAATACAGGTGTTCCCTGTATATTAAAAGAAAAATAGTGATATTTTTGCAGAGTAAGCTTAGATAAGTAACTAACAAAACATTAAATACATCGGTTAAAAAAGATAAGATCATGAAAAAGATTGTGGCTTTAGCATTCGGTATTTGTCTTATGGGAGGGGCAGTCAGTGCGCAGACACTCGACTCCAAATACGGACTGGATAGTGTGAAAACGTTGGAGAATGCTTCTATTTATTCAGAATTTCTTAAACAAAAAAATTATAAGGAAGCTTTGCCTGCCTGGCGGTATGTTTTTAATAACGCTCCCAAGTTTCAGATGCTTACTTATACCAAAGGGGAAGATCTGTTGATCAATATCTATCAGCAGACAAAAGATAAGACTTATGTGGATACCTTGATGATGTTGTATGATCAATGGGCGAAATATTTTGGGGATCATCAAAGGTATGGAGAAGGTTATATTTTGGGAAAGAAAGGGGCTACTTTATATCGTTTCGGAGGGGATGATACTAAAAAAACAGCTTTTTCTTATTTGGCTAAATCATTCGAGCTCGAAGGTAATAAAACTCACCCGATCACGGTGCAAACCATGTTTTTCGGAGCCGGGGATCTGCTGAAAAAAGGAGAACTGTCGAAAGATGAATACATCGCTCTTTATATGAAAGTTTCCGGTTTTATCGATGATGGAATCAAAAATGCCAAACAACCCAAAACGGTTGAAGCGTTCAAAACGATGAAGGGGAATGTGGATGCTATGTTTTTCAATGCCGGTGTAGCAGATTGTGAAACCTTGAATAACTTGCTTTCTGCAAAATACGAAGCCAATAAGGAAGATGTCGCTAACTTGAAAGAGGTGGCTTCTCTGTTACGGCGGAGCGAATGTGTCGATTTGCCTTTATATGCAACTGTAGCTGAGCAATTGTACCAATTGGATCCGACTGCTGATGCGGCTTATAGCTTGGCTATCATGTTCCTGAAACGTCAGGAATTCGATAAAACCGAAGGTTATCTGAAAGAAGCGATCGCGAAATCCGAAGATAACGAGGCTAAAGCTGAATATTACCTGAAAATGGCTCAGTTGCAATTGGCTAAAAAGCAATATCAGGCGACTAAGACTAATGCGCTGGAAGTGCTGAAACTTAATCCGAACAACGGAACCGCATTGATGCTGATCGGAAAAGCCTATGCCAATTCGGCCTCCAATTACGGAGAAGACGATTTTGACCACGCATCCGTATTCTGGGCTGCTGTCGATAAATTCCAAAAAGCAAAACAAGTGGATCCTGCTATGACAGAAGAAGCGGATAAATTGATCGGAATTTATTCCCAACATTTCCCGAGTAAAGACGAGGCTTTCTTCCGTAGTGTTACCGATGGAGCAACCGTTAAAATCGGTAGTTGGATCAACGAATCGACCAAAGCACGTTTCAGAAAATAGTAAGTCGTATATTAATGAGTGTTTCTTCACGTATACTTTATATGAAAAGCATTATTGTTCTTCTGGGAGCAATAATGCTTTTAGCATGTAAAAATGATATCAAAGAAGTCAATGCATTGGCTGAGCGGGAGAAACGTCCCGATATGACCGGTGAAAACCTGGAATTGGTCTATTCCGATTCTGCCCGGATCAAATACAGGGTATTGGCCCCGGAATACATAAAAGTAAATAGGGAAAAAGAAAAATATGAAGAGTTTCCGAAAGGGATCCATGTACTTTCTTATGATCCTGCAGGAAAGATGATCGGTTCGATTAAAGCGAAATATGCCAAAAAGCTGGAAGATGAAATGCTTTGGGAGGCGCGTAATGAAGTGGTGATAATCAATGCAGAGGGGAAAAAGCTCGAAACCGAATTACTCTATTGGGATATGAAAAAAGAATTGATCTATTCCGACCGTTATGTCAAGTTGAGTGCCGACGGACAAATTATCGAAGGTAATAACGGCTTCCATTCCGATCAGAATCTGAATCATCCGGTGTTTGAGAATATTTCAGGTAGTATCGAAGTTGAAAAGCAACAACGTAAGCAATGACAGCAACCCTTTCGGTGATATTGATTTGTCTTCTGTTATCTGCATTCTTTTCGGGAATGGAGATCGCTTTCCTGACTTCTAATAAATTACGGATCGAGATCGATAAGTCTAAAAAAGGAGTCACTCAGGCTCTCATCGATCTGTTCATTTCGCATTCCGGGATGTATATTACGACTTTATTGGTAGGTAATAATGTCGTCATGGTGATCTACGGTATTTTTATGTCCGATCTGCTGGTCAAACAGTTCGAATTTTTACATTTATCGATCGGGGTCGAACTGTTTGTCGAGACCCTCGTTTCGACTCTGATCATTTTGGTTTTTGCTGAATTTTTGCCGAAGACCGTATTCCGCTTACGGTCTAATCTGTTTTTGAAGTTATTTTCTGTTCCTGTTTTTTTGTTTTATCTGTTGTTTTTTCCGTTGTCTTATTTTTCGGTGTGGTTAGGAGGATGGTTGCTGCGGATTTTTACCGGACGGAAATTAGGGCATAAAGAACCCAACCGGGCTTTTGGAAAAGTAGATTTGAACAACCTGATCGAGGAAGGAGAAGTCAATGCTCGGCAGGAGGAGGAAATGCACGAGATCAAACTTTTTCGGAATGCACTCGATTTTTCCGAAGTGAAGCTGAGGGAGTGTATCGTTCCCCGCCCTGATGTCGTAGCCTTGTCTATCGACAGTTCGATCGAAGAGTTGACCCAACTCTTTATCGATACCGGATTGTCCCGGATTTTGATTTATAAAGAAAGTATCGACGATATTATCGGTTATGTTCATATATCGACTCTTTTCAAAGATCCTCCGACGATTGCCAAAGCGTTGAGCCGGGTATTGATCGTACCTGAGACGATGTCTGCACAACGGCTGTTGAATTTGTTTATCCGGGACCAGAAAAGTGTTGCCGTTGTCGTCGATGAATTCGGTATTACAGCCGGGATCGTTACTATCGAAGATATTATGGAGGAAATTTTCGGAGAGATTGAAGATGAACACGATCACCTCAATTTGAAAGAAGTGATGATTTCCGAACAAGAATATATCTTTTCAGGACGTTTGGAGGTGGATTACTTAAATGAAAAATATCACCTGGATCTGGAAGAGCGTGAAGAGTATGAGACGCTTGCCGGTTTGGTGTTGTATTTCAATCAAAGTATTCCTCAGGAAGGGGAAACTATTGTTGTAAATGATTTAACATTTAAAATATTGAGTGTTAAAAATGCAAGAATAGAGGAAATCAAAGTGTGTATGTGATTTTTTATCTTTTTTGCCGTAGAATGCTAAATATAGGTTAGGGGGAAAGGGAATGTGCATTAGGTGTTGTTTTCCTGATGAAAAAATGAAATTTTCGAATACGAACAAGACCTGTGGAATTAGCATAAGGCGGCCGTTCGGAAATAGGTAGGGATATTCAGTAAATGTCCCTATAAAATACAATGGCATATGAAGATGCCCCAGTATAATCACTTCATATGTCAT
>ENA-ORLU01001936-ORLU01001936.1-human-gut-metagenome-genome-assembly--contig:-NODE-1936-length-13603-cov-2.248558_pt1 | contig 13603 bp, 14 predicted proteins | sample MGYA00243009_ERZ508833 | MGnify/ENA primary metagenome ERZ508833 (study PRJEB26277, sample SAMN04329763) | human gut metagenome | biome: human-associated habitat | host: Homo sapiens | place: USA...
GCAGCACATTTACTGCCGAAATTTCCGAACCTGCAAGCTCCGCAAAGCTTTCTTTTTCCAGCTGCTTGTATAGTTTCATTGCTTTCAGTTCCAGTTCTACCGTGCGTATCTCCTCGGTAATTTGAGGCAAATCCAGACATTCTGCCTTAGTTACACGATAGGCAACGGAATGCAGTATTTCCAGGAATTCATCCATCATCTGCTTTCGGAAAACCGGAATGTGATTGCCGTATCCGCACATATCGAAATAACGACTGCGAAAAGCATAGAAGCTTGTCCCGAAAATCTCTTTGTTCAGAAAGCGGTACTGGGAAAAGACATCCAGTTCTTTGTTGGTAATGAGTGTACCGGTCAGAAGCAGCTTGTATCTTGACTTGTCTCCGAGATGGTGCATGGCTTTAGACTGTGCAGTGCGGTTTTCCTTGATTTTGTGTGCCTCGTCTGCAATGATAAGGTCGGCATGAAAGGCAAGAAGGTCTTTCTCCAATCGCCATGCAGATTCATAATTGACAACAGCGATTTGCAAATCATTCCCGTGCAGCTTGGAAAGCTGTTCTTTTTTCTGTGTACTGCTGCCTTTCAGAACAGTCAGCTGATATGGAAAAGCAGCAAAACGTGCAAATTCCTGTTCCCAGACAGAGAGAATAGACAGTGGTGCTGTGATCAGGATTCTTCTGATATGACGATACTGATACAGAATTCCAACAATGGCAATGCTGGTGATGGTCTTTCCGCAGCCCTTTTCCTTGAGCAGTGCCACGCCATTACTGTGTGTCTCTGAGGGCAGGATGCCGAAGCGTTCGCAGGCAAAGTGGCAGGCGGATTGTTGATGGCGATAGAGCGTTGCTTTAAGGGGGATTTTTAGAACTTCTTTCACTTTTTCTCCTATGCTTTGTATGGACGATATGTATCTGGACCAAATCTGGCAAGAATTTGCTTTAGTATTCGGCTTTGGTATACATCCGCCTTTTGCAGCAGTTCTTCCAGAACTGTAACTTCTTCTTTTGACAGCAGATTTTTATTTGGAGCATACCATTCCGGTATCTGTACTCCGCCACCGTTTCCGCTAAAAGTTTCAAGGGGATATTTCAGCATGAGTGCTCGTATGTCCCGGCGAATCGTTTTTTCTGAAACATGAAATTCATGCATTAAAATTGGAACTGTGCTTTTCCGACGGGAAATCAGTAATTTCAAAATCTCTTCTCGCCGTTCTACGAGACCCATGCCTTTCACCCCCTTTCCGATGTATTTTTATTCTACAACCCAAACTGGTCAGGTCGTGACCAGTTTGAAAAAGATTCACAGAAGTTTCACAAAATGAATTCTTTCAAGAATTACAAAACACCGACAAGGTGCAGAAAAAATTCTGCACCTCATCGGATGTTCTCACTTTTTTACCAAACTGGTCAGCCACGGAGCAATGGGTCTTGCAATCATTCTCGCATTCAGATATGCCATTTCCAGTGTCAGACAAGTGCTGCCCAGATAATATCCGTTTCGTTCTGCCAAGGTCATGGCAAGGTTCGGTTTTTCCATATCTGTTAAACAGATCGGCAGCAGAAACTGCAATTGATTCTGGTATCCCTGCGGTACTACCAGTCCCGGCTCAATTACTGTTTTTCGTCTTCCCAGTTCCACTGCTGTTTCCAGCAGCAATGGCAGATTCTTAAACCGAAGCAGCTTCTTTGGCAGCCGTTCCCGATTTTCCGGGTCGCTGAGAATGTGTTCTGCATTTACCCGAATTGGCCATTCCGGATTGAAGTTTACACCATTTTGCATTATCGGGAAATATGGCTTTTTGGGCAGTGGTTCTACATACCGCAGCTTGGAAGAAACAGCATCACAGAAACCGGTGAAATACCATTTCAATGTGGTGTCTTTCTTTTTATTTCGTTCAAAGCAGGCGTAAATTGCCTGATATTGTCTTGTGTACAGTCCTGTATGAAAGCAGGCACAGTTGTTTTCCACATGGAAATATTCCGTTTCTCCGGTGTTGTAATCGATGCTCAGCTTCCGGAATATCATATGGAGATACCGTTCCAAAATCGGCGTATCTGTATTTTTACATTCGGTCTGCGGCTTTCGGAATCGCCATGCTTCCGGCAACGCCATTTCTGCCAATTGTTCTAACTGCCCGTACCAATCCGGCACATAGGCAAATTCAAATAAATCTGTTTCTATCATTTTTCTGTTCCTCTCCATTTAGGAATTGCTTTTATCAGCTTCAATTGTATTCGGGCTTTTAGATCTTCGTCAATATATCGATATGTTTTCCCTTGTGCATCCTCCCCTTTTACCGTTGCCAATGCATTGATGTAATCGTCATAAAAGCGGAGAATTTCTTCCAAAGCAGTTTTCTCCCCATCTACTGCGGCACAGATCAATTCATATGTAAGGTCATTTTCTTTCATCGCCATTCCTTTCATAATACTTGCGGATTGCTGTAAATGCTTTTTGTCTCCAGTTGTAAATGGTGCGAGGCGTGACGTGAAAGTACGCTGCGATTTCCTGATCGCCATATCCATACCAGAACTCCAAAATCAACGTTTCTCTCTGTGTTTTTGGAAGTTCCAACATAGCATCATAAAGCCAGTCGCTAGCAATCAAACACGGATACTTCTCGTTATCCAAAATGAAATGCTCTGACGGATACACATCTTCTATTTCCGGAACATTCATCAGGTCTGGTTTCGCCTCACGGTTTTGGATTCTCTTTTTTTCTGCCGCTGCATCTCGATATTCATTTCGCATTACAGTTTTCACAAAGCAGTCAAAGATTTTTATTCTGCAGCTTTTATCGATAAAGGGAGTCAATATGTTGGTTCCTCCCTTCTTATGCAGTTTTGCAGGTAGTGTGTATATCACCCCCTTTTAAACTACTAAGACGAATCAGGCAGAACGAAATCGGAAAATTTATTTGTAAATATTCTGTGTACTTTTATTTCTTATGCACAGCAACAAAAAAAGCAGCATACAAAACCGGTCATTTCGCCGGATTGTATGCTGCTTGAGGAAAAATAGAAAGGGCAGTCCTGCCCAGCTGTTTGCCGGACAGAACTGCCCTTTTTTAGGTGGTTGATTTTCAAAATCAGGAAACAAGGCTTAATGAAAATAAGTTTGTATGTGTTTTACGACTCAAGATATAGCAATATTTCTTTTATAAATTTAATGCATTGAAGTAAAGTAGCAATATCAACATCACAAAATATTTCTTTCGCTATTTTCATAATTTTCTTATCAAATAGTTCGTCTATTAATATGCTAATTAAAAAATTCTGTCGTTTCGATGATTTCTTTATCAATCTTCAAATAGAGTATTGTAACAACTTGCATTGAACTTGCCGTTTAACACTCCACTGACGAAGTTCTTTCCGGAATTGATTGACATAGCCAATCACCTTTACCTAATCGATTATCTCAAAATATTCATTAGTAATAAATTTTTATTGATTGAATTACTCCTGCTTCGGCATTAAAATCCATATCAATAGTACCCATAGAACTAAATCTGATCAATTCGTTTTCCATTGTTATTTGTATATCGCTTGATTTTTTCATATTATTATATTCAAAAAAATGAATATGGAAACCGAACATACCGCAGCTCAATGTTCGGTACAAGATTATTCTGCCAAGAATGATATAGACAATGTATTAGACGGAAAGGGTGCTTATGCAATTCCTGGTCTTATTGATCTGCATTTTCATGGCTGTGTGGGAGATGATTTTTGCGACGGGGATAAAGAAGCGATTCGCCGTATAGCAGAATACGAGGTAAGTGTCGGTGTAACAGCGATTGCCCCTGCAACAATGACTCTGCCAGTAGCAGAACTTGAAAATATTTTAAACGAAGCAGCAATAATTGCAACAGTAAAAAAACACGAAGCAATAACAAATAAAGATATCGAAGATGCAGTAAAAAAGGTTACTGTAGGACTTGAAAAACACAGCAGAGTAATATCAGAAAAAGATAAAAAATTAACAGCATTCCACGAAGCAGGACATGCAATAGTTAGTAGATATTTAGAAACACAAAAAGAAATAAAAGAAGTGTCAATAATACCAAGAGGCGTTGCAGGTGGATACACAATGTATAAAACAAATGAAGATAAATTCTAGGTATCAAAACAAGAAATGCAAGAAAAACTAATCAAACTGCTAGGAGGAAGAGCAGCAGAAAAATTAGCACTAGATGACATATCAACAGGAGCAAGTAATGATATAGAAGTAGCAACAGAAATTGCTAAAAATATGGTTACTGTATATGGAATGAGTGATGTTGTTGGCCCTATATGTTTAAAGAGTAGTGATGGAAATTATGAATATCAATTATTAGGAAATAATATGGAAGATATAATAGGTCAAGAAGTAAAAAAACTTATAGACACGGCATATAAAAGTGCTCAACAAATTTTATTACAAAATATGGATCTATTACATGCAATAGCTGCAGAGTTAATAGCAAAAGAAAAGATAAATGAAGAAGAATTTAATAAATTCTTTATGCAATAATTAATAAAAAGGAGAAACAAAGGATGGAAGAATTTGCAGAATATATTTTAAATGAAGAAGACTTAATAGCTAAGGAAGAAATAATATATTTTTTAGCGCCTAAGTTAGGAATTAATTTTGATAAAGCAACAATATTTAAAACTGAAATAGCAAGAATGTTTTTAAAGTATACTAAAATAAGATTAAATCATAATTTAATATTAACTGCATGTTTATTATGTAATTGTAAAAAAGTTGATGATGCTCAGAAAATTGGAAAAGTACAAACATATGCAATAGAAGGAGCACAATTACTAAAAAAATTGGGATTTGATGCAAGATTCTGTAAAATATGTGAAGGTGTAAATAGATACAGTGAACAAGAGAAGAGAGAGCCTGAAAGTGATATTCTAGAATTGGTAGATCAATTTGGAGGAATGCTATTAGATAGACCAGAAAGAATAGGATTAAATCCAGATGAAGCATTAGTTTTACTAGAACATAGAAACTTAAAAAATGAATATAATAGATATTTAGAAAGTTTTAGAGAATTTGCACAAACTTTTGATAAAGTATATATTCAAGGTGTTGTAAATACAACTATTTTTGCAAGATTGCAAAAATTAGTTAGAGAATCAAAAGATGTTCCAGAATTTGTGAATAAACTTTCTGTAGATTATTCTGTTACTGTTGACCAAAAAATAGTAGAAGTATTGAAAAATACAACTGTTGAAACAGAAAATAAATCATTATTTACAAATGAAACAAAAGAAAAAATATTAAAACATATAGAATAAAGAAAAGGAGGATATGCTAGCTTTTGGGCTAGCATAAACTAAAAATGTACGAAGTATTTGCAGACTTACATGTTCACATAGGAAGAAGTGAAAATGGAAAGCCAATAAAAATTACAGCAGCAAGAAGTTTGAATTTTGCTAATATTGCAAAAGAATGTGCTGAAAGAAAAGGAATAAATATAGTAGGAATAATAGATTGCGCATCACCATATGTAATAGAAGATATTGAAAAGTTTCTTCAAACAGGAGAAGCATATGAATTAAAAGATGGTGGAATAATTTATAAAGACAAAGTTTGTATATTGTTGGGGAGTGAAGTAGAAACATCAGAAAAAGGAAGAAATGGAAAAAAAGGAGCAGCACATAATATATGTTTCTTTCCACATTTGAACGATATAAAAGCATTCTCACAAGAAATGAGTCATCATATAAAAAATATTACATTAAGTACGCAAAGATCAGATTTATCAGGATATGATTTAATAGATATAGTAGAACAATATAATGGAATACTAATACCAGCACATATATTTACACCATTTAAAAGCTATTATGGAAATTGTACAGATAGAATAGAAAATATATTTAAAGAAAAATATAATAAGATATTTGCAGTAGAATTAGGCTTAAGTTCAGATACATACTTAGCTGATATGATTTCAGAATTAGAAGGAAAGACATTTGTTACAAATTCAGATGCACATTCTCTTCCTAAAATAGCAAGAGAATATAATAAAATGTTAGTAGACGATATAAGTTTTAAAGAAGTTGTAAAAGCATTAAAAAATGAAGATGGTCGAAAAGTTTTAATAAACTATGGGTTAGATCCAAAGCTTGGAAAATATCATAGAACACATTGTGATAATTGTGATAGTACAATTGAAACTAAAGAGCCAGTAGAAATTTGTCCTAAATGTGGAAGTGATAAAGTTACTTTTGGTGTTTTTGATAGAATAGAATTAATAAAAGATAAAGAAGAATCAAAAAGTCCTGAAAATAGACCACCATATGTTTATCAAATACCATTAAATTTTATTCCTGGAGTAGGAGGAAAAACAATTGATAAATTGTTAGATGCTTTTGATACAGAAATGAATATTTTACATAAATTATCAAATGATGATATAGAAGCAGTTGTTGGAGAAAAAATTGCAAAAAATATTATAAATGCACGAGAAGGAAAAATGAAAGTAGAATCTGGCGGAGGCGGAATGTACGGAAAAGTATCTGCAGAATAGATTTAAAATGAAATGAAGTTCTAAAAAAATCTTTATTGAATAAAAATTATGTATAAAGTTTATTTAATAAGGAGATTAAAAGTGCGAAAGAAAAAAAGTGAAATCCTAAATATAATTAAAGAAGAGATTATCAGTAATTATAGATCATATATACTTGTAATAATACTATTTTCAGTTGGATTATTTTTAGGCGTATTATTTATAAATCAGACAGAAAATCAAGAAAATGTTATAAAATATATAAATACATATATTGATGAAATAAAAATATCAGAAAGTAATAGTACAATAGTCCAATTGAAAACAGATATAAAAAATAATATATTTTTAGTATTTATATTATGGTTTGCAGGAACAACAATAGTAGGAATTCCGATAGTTTTTGGAATAATTATAGCAAGAGGATTTTGCTTAGGATATACAATATCTGCATGTGTAATAACATTAGGAAAAATAAAAGGATTAATATTTGTACTGTTAACAATATTCTTACAAAATTTAATATTAATACCAGCATTATTATTTTTAGGAGTTAGTAGTATAAAATTATATAAATCAATAGTAAAAGATAGAAGAAAAGAAAATATAAAAGTATCAATACTAAAACATAGTATAGTTTCTATATTTATATTAATAATTTTAGTTATTTCATCTTTAATAAAAATAGAAATATCATATAGACTAATATTATTATTTGCAAAATATTTTTAGATAAATAGATGAAAAACTATTTACAATTTAGAGAAAATTTGATATAACATAAACATGTATATTATTTATGTTAAATTTACAATTTGAATTAGGGTGGGGAAAGAAATGGAAGAAGAATTAAACTTATTTTTTGGATTTTTAGAAAATGACAAAAAAGTATCAAATAATACTCTTCAATCATATGAAAGAGATTTAAAACAATATGAAAGATATTTAAGTGAACAAGGAAAAGAATATAAAGAAGAAACAAACGAAGGAATTAAAGAGTACATAACATATATGCAAGAAATAGGTAAAAAATCATCAACAATATCAAGAGGATTAGCATCAATCAGATCATTTTACCAATATGGAGTTAAAAATAAGGATGTAGAAAATGACCCAACAGAAGGAATTTCATCACCAAAAATAGAAAAAAGAATTCCAAATGTATTATCAACAAAAGAAGTAGAACTATTACTAGAACAACCAACAGACACAGACTTAAAGGGAATAAGAGACAAAGCAATGTTAGAATTTGCATATGCAACAGGAATGAGAGTTACAGAAATTATATCATTAAATGTTGAAGATGTAGATTTAGAAAAAGGTTTTGCAACATGTAAAAATGGAAAGAAAGAAAGAACAGTGCCATTAGGAGAAATGTCATTAAAAGCACTAAAAGATTATGTTGAAAATGCAAGAAATATAATGATAAAAGATGAAAATGAAAAAGCATTATTCGTAAATGTTAATGGTCAAAGATTAACAAGACAAGGATTTTGGAAAATTATAAAATATTATAAAGAACAAGCACATATTGAAAAAGACATAACACCACATGTATTAAGGCATTCATTTGCAACACATTTATTACAAAATGGAGCAGACTTAAAATCAATTCAAACAATGCTTGGGCATTCAGATATATTATCAACACAAGTATATATGCAATTTCAAGATGAAAGTTTAAAAAACATTTATAAAAAAGCTCATCCAAGAGCATAGTAAGAAAAAGAAGGAAGTATCCTTCTTTTTTTCAAATATAAATGTTTTTTCATATTTTACAATAAAAACCCTTGACAGTTAACAATAATAATTATAAAATATAATAGGTTGAAAAAATATATAAAAAAATAATAGAAATCGTATATATATATTTATTCGAACATTGAAAATTTAATAAGAAAGAGGTGTATGGTTATGGAAACTATAATCATTGTCGCCGCTGTCTTAATCTCATTAGTAATAGGAATACTAGTTGGAGTTGTAATCAGAAAGAAAATTGCTGAATCAAAAATTAACGGAGCAGAAGAAGAAGCAAAAAAACTAGTAGAATTAGCAAAAATAGAAGCAGATAATTTGAAAAAAGAAGAAATCTTTAAAGCTAAAGAAGAAATTATGAATGCTAGAAATGAACTAGATAAAGAGATTAAAGAAAGAAGAGGCGAAATTCAAAAACAAGAAAGCAGAATTATTCAAAAGGAAGAAAATTTAGAAAGACGTTCAGATAATTTTGAGAAAAAAGAAAAAGACTTAGAAAGAGAAGAGCAAAATCTAAATGAAAGAAAACAAGATGTTGAGAATTTGTATACAGAACAAATGAAAGTTCTTCAAGACATTGCAAAACTAACACAAGAAGAAGCCAAAGATCAATTATTAAAAAGTGTAGAACAAGATATAACATCTGAAAAAGCAGCATTAATAAGAGATTTAACTCAAAAGGCAAAAGACGAAGCCTTGAAAAATCGAAGAGAAATAGTTGCTTATGCTATTCAAAAATGTGCAGCAGATCATTCAGCTGAAACAACAGTATCAATAGTTCCACTTCCATCTGATGATGTAAAAGGAAGAATAATTGGTAGAGAAGGAAGAAATATAAGAGCTTTAGAAACATTAACTGGAATTGATTTAATAATAGATGATACACCTGAAGCAGTAATCTTATCAGGATTTGATCCATTAAGAAGAGAAGTTGCTAGAATTGCTCTCGAAAAATTAATAGATGATGGAAGAATTCATCCAGCTAAAATTGAAGAAATGGTAGAAAAAGCCAAACAAGAATTAGCAGAAACAATTCGTTCAGAAGGTGAAAGAGCAGCACTTGAAAGTGGAGTTATAGGTTTAAATCCAGAACTTATAAAATTATTAGGAAAACTAAAATATAGAACAAGTTATGGACAAAATGTATTAAACCATTCAATAGAAGTTTCTAATTTAGCAAGAATAATGGCAGACGAATTAGGACTAGATCCTAAACTAGCTAGAAGAGCTGGACTTTTACATGATATTGGAAAAGCTTTAGACCATGATATGGAAGGAACACACGTAGAAATAGGTGTAGAAGTATTGAAAAAATACAAAGAAAATCCATTAGTAGTAAATGCAGTTGAAGCACATCATGGAGATGTAGAACCACAAACATTAGAAGCTATTTTAGTACAAGCAGCTGACGCAATTTCAGCATCAAGACCAGGAGCAAGAAGAGAAACATTAGAAGCATATATTAAGAGATTACAAAATCTTGAAGAAATTGCAGATTCATTTGAAGGTGTTGAAAAATCATTTGCTATACAAGCAGGTCGTGAGGTAAGAATAGTTGTAAAACCAGAAAAAATATCTGATGACCAAATGACAATATTAGCAAGAGATGTAGCAAAAAGAGTAGAAAACGAAATGGATTATCCAGGACAAATAAAAGTAAACATCATAAGAGAAACAAGAGTTGTAGACTACGCAAAATAAAAATAGGAACGGAGGAATTAAAACCTTCGTTCTTTTTTTGTAGGGCAAGTAAAAATTAAATTTTTTTTGGGAATCATGTAAAAAAAGTTTAAGTTTAATTCTGCAAAGTAAATATATTATTTTTCGAGATAATTTACTAAAATTATACTCTTGACAACAAAAATTGCTAATAATATAATAAGGTTATCAAAAGAAAATTTAAGGTAAACGGAGAGTTATATGGATATACAAAAGGAGCTAGAAAAAATTGGAATAATTCCAACAAGGCAACTGAATATAGAAGAAAGAAACTATATATCGAAAAATATAGCCGATAAATTAGCAACAAATGTAAACGAACTTGCAAACAGTTATAACGAACTATATATGCGAATTTTTAATTGTAATATGTACTATGCAAAAATAGATAAAAAATTTAAAGGAGTATTTTATTATTATGAAAAGAAAATATATCGCTTGCCGGCGCGTCCTTATTGAAAAAATCGAATGAATGATTGCTTTTTTCGGTGGAATATGGTATGATGACAAAGAATTTTAATCTCTTCTTTTTTAGAGGAAGTAATTTTGCAAAACATATTTTCAGGAGGCACTTATGAAACAAAGAGTCATTTCTACTATTATTTTATGCATAGCATGCCTGTTAGGGATCGTTTTCTTTTCTCCCAATGTTTCCCGGGCAGCCGATCTCGCGAAAAAGACATTCCAGATCCACAATACATACGACCAGTCCGTCACTTCCCTGACTTGTTATGAGGACAAAGAGGGAAATGTACTCCTTCCTTTGACCGACATCCTTACACCAGCCGGATTCACCGTGGAAGAATGTCCCCGCTGCGGAAAGGATGAAGTGTATTCCAAAGAGAATGAAAACAATAACGGTCTGGGACATTATTTCGTAAACTGGTACCAGAAACTGTTAAGTTACAGTGTTTCAGACAAAACCCTTTCACTTTCTGCCGCTAACGAAAAAGTAGGCGGCAAAACATACTGCCCCAAAGATGCTTTCGAGTACATGGGGGTATCTGTTACCATTGCCACCAAAGCTCTTACCGTTACAGTATCAGACAAAAAGATCCGGGGGATCTATTTTTACTCTTCTACCTGTGATTCTTGTGAAAAAATTGACAAATTTCTGGACACCATAGACGAAAAATACCCGGACTGCCGCATTTCCCGCTATGACATCTATGATACGGCTAATTATGACCTGCTGCAGGAATACGGCAAAGTGTATCATGTTCCTGACGAAAAAAAGGGATTCACTCCCAGCTTATATATATCCGACAAAGTGCTGATCGGCGCTGAGATCCAGGCCGAACTGGAACAGGCTGTCCGGGACTACGAAAAGGGTCCTGCCACCAAAATTCTTCTGGCTGACGAGACCACCCAGACCACAACACCGGTCAGCGGAAGTAAAGCTGCACAGATTTTTTCCGCTTTGGGTGCCGGTCTTATCAACGGCCTGAACCCTTGCAGTTTATCTATCTTTTTATTTTTACTGTCCCTTTTGCTGGTAGATCAGAAATATATGCTTCGCAGCGGCTTCGGTTTCATTCTGGGAAAAACCCTCATGTTTTTCCTTCTCGGAACCCTTTTATACAATGTGATCCGCTCCGTCAATACCAAACAGATCTCTGCCTGGCTGAATGTATTTATGATTGTTTTCGCCCTTCTTTTCGCCGCGTTAAACTTATGGGATTTTTTCACGGCAAAAAAAGAAAATTTTGGCGGCATGAAACTGCAGCTCCCCAAAGCGCTACGCAAGAAAAACGAAGGTCTTCTCAAGTGGGCCGCCGGCCACCGCACTGCCAGATTAAGCGGACTTCTGCTATTTTTCATTGGCATGATCGTGGCCACCGGAGAATTTTTATGCACCGGCCAGATCTACTTATCCTCCGTGGTGATCCTGGTTCAAAAAGGAAGTGCCGGCTTATTCCCGGTTTTATTGCTTCTCTTATACAGCATCGCTTTCGTGATCCCGCTGATTGTTTTAATGCTTGTACTTTATATCAGCAAAAAATATTTTGAGGCCTCTGAATTTATACTTGACAAAATACCTCTGATCAAACTCATCAGTTCTCTTTTGTTTGTGGCCATGGCTGTTTACCTTATCCTCAGCTAATAGTGCCGTCATGCAGGCGCGAGAGGACAAATACATTTTATAGAAGGGAAAGAACTTATATGAAATGGAAAACAATTTCTCTGACAGACAAAGAGGGGCTGGAACTGTTCTGCGGCCCCTTCAACGAACTTCCCATTCAGGAAGATTTTATCCTAAAAAAAAGCATGGAACTGTTTCACGAACCAGAACCATGCATTATTTACCGCACCCAGATCACCCGCAAATTTTATCTGGAATTATTAGAAAAATTTCCGGGCAAGCCCAAGAGTGGAATGATCCTTTCTCTCTCGGACTGCCCGGAACTCACTTCTCATATTGATCTGTCTGCCGCAGGCGGCAGTATCCGTATCCTGTAATACTTACAGGACCACTTTCTCCAGATGCCAGATTTCTTTGGCATACTCTTCAATGGTACGGTCGGATGAGAACTTGCCGCATTTAGCAGTCTGAAGCATTGCTTTCTTAGCCCATCCATCCTCATCTTTATAAGCTTCTTCTACTCGTTTCTGTGCTTCTGCATAAGAACGGAAGTCTTTCAGTATAAAGTACTGATCGGCTCTTTCTCCACCATTGCTCTCCAGCAACGAGTTGTAGATCTCACGGAACAATTCCGGATTTTCCCTGGAGTAAGTTCCATCTACCAGCTGTGTCAGCACGGCACGAATATCTGAATCCATGTTGTAGATCTCTTTTGGATCATACTGTCCATTGTGTTCAAAGTCGATGACTTCCTGAGAAGAAAGGCCAAAAATAAAGGCATTTTCCTCCCCTACTTCTTCCACAATCTCTACATTGGCTCCATCCATGGTTCCCAAAGTCGGTGCACCATTCAGCATAAATTTCATGTTTCCGGTTCCGGAAGCCTCTTTGCTGGCGGTAGAAATCTGCTCCGATACATCCGCTGCCGCAAAAATTATTTCCGCATTGGATACACGGTAGTTTTCAATAAATACAACTTTGATCTTGCCCTGGATAGATGAATCGTTGTTGATCACATCCCCTACACTGTTGATCAGCTTGATGATCGCTTTGGCACGGCGGTATCCTGCGGAAGCCTTGGCTCCGAAAATGAATGTACGAGGATACATATCCATATCCGGATTTTTCTTCAACTGGTCATACAGATACATGATATGCAGAATATTCAAAAGCTGTCTCTTGTACTCATGAAGTCTCTTAACCTGTACGTCGAAGATAGAACGAGGATCTACTTCGATGCCATTGTGCTCTTTAATATATTTTGCCAGGCGTACCTTATTCTGGTATTTAATGTTCATAAATTCCTGCTGACATTTTTTGTCATCTACATAGACAGACAATTTATCAATCTGGGAAAGGTCTGTGATCCAGTCATCCCCGATCTTATCTGTAACCCAGGCTGCCAGTTTTGGATTTCCATGAAGCAGGAATCTTCTCTGTGTGATACCGTTTGTTTTGTTGTTGAATTTCTCCGGCATCATCTCGTAGAAATCTTTTAATTCCTGATTTTTCAAAATCTCTGTGTGAAGTCTTGCCACACC
>ENA-ORLU01001942-ORLU01001942.1-human-gut-metagenome-genome-assembly--contig:-NODE-1942-length-13581-cov-2.833531_pt1 | contig 13581 bp, 5 predicted proteins | sample MGYA00243009_ERZ508833 | MGnify/ENA primary metagenome ERZ508833 (study PRJEB26277, sample SAMN04329763) | human gut metagenome | biome: human-associated habitat | host: Homo sapiens | place: USA...
CATTACAAGGTGAAATTGGAACTATAAGCAATAATTATGAAGAGGAAGTTAAAAGAATTGTATTTATAAATGATAATTATTATACTTTATCATGTTCACAAGTTAGAGTGGCTGATATGGATTCATTAAATGTTTTAAAAGTTATTGATATATAAAGAAAACTCCGAGAAATATTTCTCGGAGTTTTTGCTAATGTATTATTTTACATTAACTGTCAGCAAAGCAGGGTTTGCAATGCCTTTTCCCGCATAGCCATATTTTTTATTATGCAATTCACGAAGTTCATCACCATGTTTCCAAACTTGACTTAAGATATTAGTGGCACAACCATACATAAAGCCAGTAATGCCTTCAATATCAGCTGCTTGAGATGCTTGATTTGCAATTTGAGAAACTGTAACATTTTTGTGCTTTGCCATAAGATACTGCATAAATTTTACCCAATATTCTGCATAGTGAACTACGCAATGAAATAAATCAGCAAAAATGTTATATTATAAATTCACATAATTTTCAAGTGTATAAAAATAATTATGCACAAACAAAATAGGAGATGAAAAACATCTCCTAAATTCAAATTTCATTGATTATATTCCTTTTAAATTATTATATTTACGATATATAAATATACTTCCACTTATTAAAACTATTATTGAAAAAAATATATACAATTTTGTACCTGTATGTGGTAAATTACCAGGTGCTTTTGTAGTATCAGTTTCTTCTTTCTTAGTATCTTCTATAGGAGTAGGAGATAAATCATTCCACTTAAAATCATCTGATGTATATGCGTAAATATCCCAATATTTGTTTGTACTACTTATCCAAGCTTGACCTAAAGTTATACCTTCAATTGGATAATATTTACCACTTTCGTTATCAAATTCAGCATATATATAATAATATTCATTATGTTGTAATAAATTAAGTCCATCAAATAAAGCTTTATCATTTTTATAATAAGAAGAACTTACAGTAGTTAAGTCAGCTGAATATATTGCATTATTATTTTTGGCATATGCTAGTAAATCTGTTATACCAGAATAATCATTATTTTGTATTTTCTTTAATATTGAATTATCTGTAACTTTACCTATTTTTAATTTAAATTTTCTGTTTTCTGTACTTGAAGGAAATCTGAAACGAATACTAGTATATTCTGAGTTATTATTATCATTTGTTCCACCTGATATTAAGAATGATTGTAATATTAAATTTAATTGTGGAAGCTCAGGTCTTGTTAATTTTTCTCCTTCAACTACAAATTTTGTTGAATATAAAATAGAATTATTTCCATCCTCTGTCATATATGAGTCTTCAAGTGGAACATCTTCAATTATCCATAAATATAAATCTTGATTAAGTTCAACATATTTATCTAAATTTCTTGAGTATATATATTTTTCATCTGTGTTAACAAGAAAAGATTTTACATCTTTAGTTGATTCTGTATCTAATCTACCACTTTTTGTTTTTGATAATGTTGGCTTATTTTTATCAGGAGTTATTATATAGTAATAGTTGTGTTTATCTTGTGCTGAAATCCCTGTTATTTTTAAGTCTACATCTGTATCGAAAAGTAATTGAGATTTAGCATTAGAAAAATCTGTGAATTTTGGACTATTTACTACTTTTATTTTACAAGAATATGTAACACCAGCTGCTGTTGCAGTTATTGAGGCTGTTCCAACTTTAATTCCTTTTATAGTACCATTATTATCTACTGTTACAATACTTTTATCGCTACTAGACCAAGATATATTGGCATTTTTTACAGTTTCATAGTTTGCATCCAAAACATTTGCATATAAATTTTCAGTATCATGTTCGTTTAATACTAAATTTACATTTGTAACAGTATTATTAAAGCTTTGATGGATAGTTAAATCAGAATATATAATATTTACCTTACATGTTGCTGTTTCCTCACCCCTAGTTGCAGTAATAGTTGTTGTTCCTATTTCCTTTCCAGTAATTATACCATCTTCTATAGTTGCTATATTTGTATCTTCACTTTTCCAAGTAACTGATCCACTTCCTCCTTTATATAATAATAATTTGTTTCCGTTTAATACAATATCTAAAGAATCATCACTTAGGGTGAATGATTCATCAGTTGCATAAACATTGATATTGATTAAAATAGTTAAAAATAACATTATAATCATAATAATTAATAATTTTGTCTTTGTTTTCATTTTTTTCCCTTTCCAAATTTATTTGTCATTAGAATATTGGAATCTTTAATTTTTCATAAATTTCCCCCCTTTTTTTACATATAAAATTAATTATATGTATGTTATTTTTGTATTTTTTATATAAAAAATGTGTTTATGACTTTATTATATATTTTAAAAAAATATTTGTAAATGTTTTTGATACATTTTTAGATTTTTTTTGAGAAGTAAAAGTGAAATATAAAAAGCACTTATAAAAAATAAGTGCTTTTTATATTTTTTTTAATTTGGTGCGCCCGGAGGGATTCGAACCCCCGATCTCAAAGTTCGTAGCCTTGCATTCTATCCAGCTAAACTACGAGCGCATTATTAATACTTTTATATTATACGATGTTTTATAAGTTTTTTCAATAGGATTATAGAAAATAATTCAAATTATTGAGAGATATTTATAAGTATAGCTTATATGATAAATTAAAAAAATTTAGAATTGTAATAAAAACAAGTAAATACATTGGATTAGTTAATAGGGGGAATTAAAGAGGCTGATAGAGAATAGAAAAAAAGATAATAAATAAAAATTATAAAAAAATCAATAAATTTTTGTAAAAAAATTGCCAAAAGAGTAAAAAAATGCTACAATAAAATAGTGTAATACTAAATGTAAATATAAAAGGATGTTAGGAGAATGGGGAATTTAACAAATGCCCAAAAATCAATTTGGGTAACGGAACAATATTACAAAGGAAGTAGCATAAACAATATTTGTGGTACAGCAGTTATACAAGAGAAAGTAGACTTTGAAAAATTAAAAGAGTCCATACAAATTGTGTGTAAAAAACATGATAATTTTTGGCTAGAGTTTAAGTTAAATGAAGGAAATGTTGAACAAGTGTTATCTGAAAAAAAAGAAATTCAGATAGACACTATTAATATTGCGGGAAAAAATCAGTTAGAATCAGAAAGAAACAAAATTGTAAAAACAAAATTTCAATTAGAAAATTCAAAATTATTTAAATTTTATATCTTTAAATTTACAGATGGAAAAGGGGCCTTTATGCTCAATATACACCATCTGATTTCAGACGCGTGGACATTAGCACTTATTTGTAATGACATCATAAAAACATATTCAGAATTAATTCAAAATAAAGAAGTAGAAAAAAAGGCTATATATTCATATATAGACTATATTAAATCAGAACAACAATACCAAGAAAGTGAAAAATATAATAAAGATAAGCAATACTGGTTAGAGAGATTTAAAAATATTCCAGAAGTTGCAACAATACCTGGGAGTATAAAAGAAAATATTGATGAAACAAACCCACTAGGTAATAGAAAACAATATGAAATATCAAAAGAGAATGTAGAAAAGATAAAAAAATATTGTAAAGAAAATAAAATATCATTATATAATTTTTTTATGGCTATTTATGCAATATATATAGGAGAAGTATCAAATTTAGATGAATTTACTATAGGTACACCTATTTTAAACAGAACAAATTATAAAGAAAAAAATGCAGCTGGTATGTTTATAAATATGGCTCCATTTAGAATTAATATTAATGAAGATATAGAATTTAAACAATTCATAAAAAACATAGCAAGAGATTCTATGGATATGTTAAAACATCAAAAATATTCATATCAATGTTTGCTAGAAGAATTAAGAAAAGAAAATAAAAGTATTCCAAATTTATATAATATTTTATTATCATATCAAATAACAAATGCAAAGCAAAATGAAGGAACTATTGAATATGAAACAGAATGGACATTTAATGGTTATTGTGCAGATAATATAGATATTCAAATATATGACCTAAATGATACTGGAAATTTGAATATAGCATATGATTATAAGACAAGTATTTATAAAGTAGAAGATATTAAAAATATACATAGAAGAATATTAAATATTATAAAACAAGTAGTATCAAAAGAAGAGATAAAACTTAGTGAAATTGATATTGTTACACCTGAAGAAAAGGAAAAATTACTTGTAGAATTTAATAAAACAGAATTAAAATATGATGAAAACATACCTTTTATAAAATATTTTGAAAAACAAGTAGAAAAAACACCAGATGATATAGCAATTGTTTTTGAAGATAAAGAAATGACATATAGAGAATTAAATGAGAGAGCAAATAGTTTAGCATATAAATTAAGAGAAAATGAAGTAACTAATAATACTGTTGTAGGTATATTATTAGAACGTTCATTTGAAATGTTAATATCAATGTTAGCAGTATTAAAATCAGGAGGATGTTATATTCCAATTGCACCAGATTATCCAAAAGATAGAATAGAATATATGCTTGAAGATAGTGAAGCAACAATAATATTAACAAGTCAAAATAGAAGAAATTTAGCAGATAAAAAACTTATTAATGTAAAAGATGAGAGAATATATGAAAATCATAAAGAAAATTTAGAAAATATTTCTAAACCAGAAGATTTATCATATTTAATATATACATCAGGTTCAACAGGTACTCCAAAAGGGGTAATGTTGAAACAAAAAAATTTAAGCAATTTTTACAATTCAATGAAAAATATAATTGAATATTTAAAAGATGGAAAAAATCATAAAATCCTTTCAATTACAACAGTTTCATTTGATATATTTGGATTTGAAACATTAATGTCATTAACAAGAGGATTAACAGTATATTTAACGAGTGAAAATGGTCAAAAAATGACATCAAAAATAGAAAGAATTGTAAAAGACAGCAATGTTGAAATAATGCAAACAACACCATCTGTAATGAAATTTCATTTGGAAAATTTGAATGATGAAAATAGTTTAAAAAGTTTGAAATATATAATGTTAGCAGGTGAGCCTTTAACAAAAACATTGGTAGATAGAATTAAACAAATAATTCCAAATGTAACAATTTACAATGGATATGGACCATCTGAAACAACAATATTTTCAACAATAGGAAATGCAACAAATCAAGAAGAAATTACAATAGGAAGACCTATTAATAATACACAAATATATATCTTAAATAAAAATAAAAAAGTGATGCCACAAGGTACAATAGGAGAATTATATATTTCAGGAGATGGTGTTGGAAAAGGATATATGAATAAAGAGCAACAAACAAATGCGAGCTTTATAATAAATCCATTTATAGATGGAAAAGTTATGTATAAAGTAGGAGATTTAGGTGCTTTTGATGATAAAGGGGAAATTACTTGTTATGGAAGAATCGACAATCAAGTAAAAATAAGAGGATTAAGAATAGAACTACAAGAAATTGAAAAAAGAATGCAATCTGTTTATAATATTCATGATTGTGTTGTTGTAAAAAAAGTTGTAAAAGAAAAAGACGCATTATGTGCATATTATGTGGAAAGAGGTCATGTATCTAAAACAGTTTTGAAAACAGTTTTATATTCAAAATTGCCAGAATATATGGTTCCACAATATTTTGTAAAAATGGAACAATTACCACATACACCAAATGGAAAAGTTGATAGAAAAGCTTTGCCAGATCCTGTTATTGATGAGAATGAACTTGAAATTGTAAAACCTAGAAATGAAATTGATAAAGAATTAATAAAAATAATAGAAAAAATGTTACAAGTTGATAAAGTTGGAATTAATAATACTTTATTAGAACTTGGAGGAGATTCTTTAACAGCAATTACATTAACAACAAAGGTTTTATCAAAATTTAATGTACAATTAAATATAAAAGATATATTGTCAAATTATACAATAAAAGATATGTCAGACTATATAGCGGAAAATCAAACAAAAGATATATCAAAAATAAAGATAGAAAGAATCAAAGAACAAGATTATTATCCATTATCATCTGCTCAAAAGAGAATATATTATAATTGTAAAATGATTGGTGAAGATAATATTGTTTATAATATGCCTGGTGGAATTACTGTTGATGAAGTTTTAGATATTGAAAAAATAAAAGAAGTATTTTACAAAATAATTAAAAGACATGAAATATTAAGAACAATATTAATTCAACAAAATGATGAAATTGTTCAAAAAGTATGTAAAGAAATAAACTTTAATATACCAGTATATTTTAATCAAGAAAAAGAAATTGATTCAATTATAAAAAACTTTTCAAAGCCATTTAAATTAGAAAATGAAGTTTTGATAAGAGTAGAAGTACATTATATTGATAATAAAAAAACAATGTTATTAGTTGATTCACATCATATTATAATGGATGGAATGTCGTTAAACAATTTAATAATAGAATTTAATAGATTATATAATGGTGCTGATTTAAAACGTTTGCCAATACAATATAGAGATTATACTATGTGGGAAAATAATTATAATAAAAGTAATGAAATTTTAGAACATGAAAGATATTGGGTAAATAAATTTGAAGATTGTGAATTCCCACCATTAAATTTACCTTATGATTATAAAGTGTCAGCAATTAGAAGCTATGAAGGAAACACTATAACAAATGTTATTGATGAGAAAATATTTAGAAAAATAGAAAAATATGCAAAGAAAATAGGAATGTCTTCATATATGCTATTTGTTTCAACATTTTTAATATTATTGCATAGATATACTGGACAAGATGAGATTATTTTAGGTAGTCCAGTTGCTAATAGAAACCAAAAAGAAACTAAAAGAATGATGGGAGTATTAGTAAATAATATTGTAATAAGAAGTAAATTAAATGAAGATGAAACAATTAATGAATTTTTTGAAAAGATGAAAGAACAAATATTAAATGATATATCGAATCAACCATATCCATTTGATATGTTAATAAAAAAATTAAATATAAAAGTTGATAATTCAAGAAATCCTATGTTTGATGTAATGTTTACATATCAAAACAAAGAAGAAAATACAGTACAATTAAGTGGAAAAAATGTAAATGTTTTAGAATTAGATAATAATATTTCAAAATTTAATTTATCAATAGAAGTAAAGCCTAAAATGCATACAATAAATGTTGAATATTGTACAAAATTATTTAAAAAAGAGACAATTGAAAATTTATTCGAACATTATTTATATATGTTAACAGATATTATAGAAAATGTTGACGCAAAAATAAAGGATATAGATATAATAACTCCAAAAGAAAATAAACTTCTTGAAAAATTTAACGCAACAGATGGAGAAATAAATAATGATACAACAGCATATCTTATTGAAAAACAAGTTGATGAAAATCCAAATAATATTGCTGTTATATGTGAAGATAAAGTTTTAACATATAAACAGCTTGATGATAAGGCAAATTCTTTAGCAAATTATTTAATTAAAATTGGTGTAAAGAGTAATGACATAGTATGTATTATGACAAATAGGTCATTGGAAACTATTGTAGCAATGTATGCAGTACTGAAAGCTGGTGGTGCATTCTTAAATGTTGATCCTACATATCCTGTAGATAGGACAAAATATTATATAGAGAGTAGTAGGTCACAATATGTATTAACGCAAAAAGAATTAAAAGATAGAGTAAAAGAAATACCAAATTGTATTGAAATTGATTTAGACAATAATATTTATCAAGAAAATAAAGATAGACCTAAAGTTAATATTAAAATGGAAGATTTATCATATATCATATACACATCAGGTTCAACAGGAGTTCCCAAAGGAGTAATGTTAAATCAAGTGGGTTTAACTAATATGGCAAAAGCAATGACAAAAGCATTAGATTATTTACATGACGGAAAAGTACATACATTGCTATCAGTAACTTCAACACCTTTTGATATATTTGTTTATGAAATAATAGTTTCATTAACACATGGTCAAAGAATTGTAATGGCAAATAATGCTGAACATAGAAATCCAAAATTATTAGAAAAATTAATGGAAAAGTATAATACAGATGTAATGACAGTTACACCAAGTTTAATGAAAATAGTATATGATAATAGAAGTGAAAATTCGCCATTAAGATTAGTAAAAAATATGGTATTTGGTGGAGAGCCATTGCCTGAAAAATTTGTAAAAGATTTGAAAGCTTTAGCAGATGATATAACAGTATTTAATATATATGGACCAAGTGAAATAACAGTATTATCAAATGTACAAAATTTGAATGGAGAACCAGAAATTACAACAGGCCCACCAATAATGAATACACAAATACATATATTAGATAAAAATTTGAATAGAGTTCCAATTGGTGTAGTTGGTGAAATATATATATCTGGAATACAGGTTGGAGTTGGATATTTAGGAAAAGAAGAACTTACAAATCAAAAATTTCTTCAAAATAAATTTGGAAAAGGAAGAATGTATAAATCTGGTGATATAGGAAGATGGACATTTGAAGGAAAGATTCAATGTTTGGGAAGAATTGATCATCAAATAAAATTAAGAGGATTAAGAATAGAACTTGGAGAAATTGAAAATAAAATGGAACAATATCCTGGTGTATCTGCAGCAATAGTTAATAAAATAACGATAAATGATAAAGACTCATTATGTGGATATTATGTTACAGATGGTACAAGTAATATTAGTGAATTAGAAATAAAAAGTTACTTAAAAAAATATTTACCACAATATATGGTTCCAAGTTATATAGTACATCTTGAAAAAATGCCATATACAATTAATAGAAAAATAGATAGAAAAGCATTACCTATGCCTAATATTGAGGAAGAGAATTTTAAAGAAGAAGAACCAGATAAATATGATAATGATGAATTGAAATTACTACAAATCTGGAAAAATATACTACATTTAGATAAAATCAATTTAAATGATAATTTCTTTGATATAGGAGGAGATTCAATTTCTGCAATAAAAATGCAAATAGAAGCACTAAAATATAACTTCAATTTTGAGTATGCAGATATATTCAAATATCCTACAATTAAAGAATTAGCATCAAAAAAGAGATATAATAAGAATAATAATATCCAAAAATATGATTATTCAGAAATAAATAAAATATTAAAAAGAAATAATTTAGAAAATTTAAAAAAGATTCAAAAATATAATGTAAAAGATGTATTACTTATCGGAGGAACTGGATATTTAGGAATACATATATTATATGAATATTTGAAATATGAAAATGGAAAAATCTATTGTTTAGTAAGGAGAAAAAATAATGAAGAACCATTAATTAGACTTCAACAAAAAATTGCATTTTATTTTGGAAATGATTATTATGAAAAAAATAAAGATAGAATTCAAGTTGTCGAAGGGGATATAGTTGAAGAAAATTTAGCAATTAATTCAAAAGATTATAAAATGCTAAAAAATAATATAACAACAGTAATAAATGCAGGAGCACTAGTAAAACATTTTGGAATTTCAAAATTATTTAATGATATAAATGTAAAAGGAACAGAAAATGTAGTTGAATTTTGTAAAAAAGAAAATAAAAGATTAATACATATTTCAACTATTAGTGTATCAGGAAATGGAGAAAAAGAAGAAACAGTAGAAGAAACAACAGAAAATATAAATAGTAAGAAAATCTTTAAAGAAAGTGATTTATATATAGGACAAAATATATCAGGAATATATACTATAACTAAGTTTGAAGCGGAAAAAATAGTATTAAAAGCTATAAAAAGTGGATTAAATGCACAAATATTAAGGATGGGAAATATTACTAATAGATATAGTGATGGCGTTTTCCAACAAAATGTTGAAGAAAATGCTTTTGCAAAAAGACTAAAATCTTTTATTGAACTTGGAATGTTTCCAAAATATTTGTTAGATCATGCTATTGAACTTGGACCAGTTGATTTATGTGCAGAAGCAGTTATAAAAATATTAGAATATGATAGTAATTGTAATGTTCTACATATTTATAATTCTAAATTGTTACCAATAAAATTATTGGTAAATACAATGAAAGAATTGGGAATAAATATTGAAGCTGTAGATGATGAAACAATGTCAAGAAAATTAAAAGAAATTTTAAATGATAACTTTAAAAAAGAAATTTTATCTGGTATAATACATGACATAGATTCAAAAAAGAGATTAATATATACATCAAACATAAGAGTCTCATATGATTTTTCAGAAAAATATTTAGAAAAAATAGGTTTTTCTTGGAAAAATATAGATAGAGAATACATATTAAAATATATGAATTACTTTAAAGGAATAGGATTTATAGAATACTAAAGGAGAAAAAACAAATGAAATTAATTAATACAGAATTTATATTACTTATTATATCTACACTTTCTATATTAGTATTAATGTATACTATTATAAAAAGGAAACCATTATCTCAATTGCAACATGCATTTGCATCTGTTTTAGGAACAGTTTTAATAATAAGTATAGGTGTAATCTTGCAATTAGTTTTCACAACATTTGGAAATGTTGAACCAATTATTTTTGAAAACTTTATATATATAGGAACATGTTTTTTACCGGTTGCATTGTTTTTTGTAGCAATAATATTTAAAAACACAAAAATTAGGTTTAAGAAAAAATATTTATTATTATTTATAATACCGTTACTTACATTAGCGGTATTATATACTAATAAATATCATAATTTATTTTATAAAGTATATTCAACAAATTTAAATGAAATGGTATATGGACCATATTTTTATATTCATACAATATATACATATGGATTATTATTTGTTAGTATAGGAATAATGATATATGGAACATTAAAAAATTCTGGAGCCTTTTCAAAACAAACAATGTTAATAATTATAGGAACAATGTTCCCAATAGTTGTTAATGTATTAGGAACATTAAAGATATATAATATGAATGTTTGTTTAACTCCAATAAGTTTTTCAATAGCTGTAATTTTCTATACATTTGCCATAATGAAATTTAACTTTTTAAAGATTACGCCAATAGCTTTGCAAAAAATAGTTGATAGAATATCTGATGGATATGTAGTTTTGGATGAAAATAATGCAATTACAGATTTTAATAAAACATTTTTAGATATATTTAAACTAAGTCCAGAAGATATAAGAAGTAAAAATTTTATAAAATTTTTACAACAAAAAGATATATCAAGCCAAGCAATTTCTAAAATTAATCAATCGATAAAAAGAGCTAATGATACAGAAACAACAGTATCATTTGAACAGCAATTTGTAAAAATAAGAAAATATTTTAGAATAGAAATAACACCTATAAATTCAGACAATAATTCATTAGGAACATTATTTTTATTAAAAGATATAACACAACATAAAGAAGATATGGAGACAATAAAAAATAATCAAGATATCTTAATGGAAAGAGAACGTTTAGCAGGACTAGGACAATTAATAGGAGGAATAGCACATAACTTAAAAACACCTATTATGTCTATAGCTGGTGCAACACAAGGATTAGAAAATTTAATAAAAGAATATGATGAATCAATAGATGACCCACTTGTAAATTCACAAGACCATCATGATATTGCAAGAGATATGGAAGAATGGATACCAAAAATAAGAGCACATCTTGAATATATGTCAGATATTATTACAACAGTAAAAGGTCAAGCTGTAGCATCTTTATCAGAAAATGATACGGAAGAATTTACTGTAATGGAATTAATAAAAAGAGTAAATATATTAATGAAACATGAATTAAAGAATGCATATATTTATTTAAATGTATTGATGAAAATAGATGAAAATCAAATAATTCATGGAAATGTAAATGTTCTTGTACAAGTTGTTAATAACATGATTTCAAATGCAATACAAGCCTATGATGGAAAACATGATCAAAATATTCAATTAGAAATTAGTAAAGATTCTGGAAATGTCATATTTTCAGTAACAGATTTTGCAGGAGGACTTCCAAAAGAAGTACAAAATAGATTATTCAAAGAAATGGTTACAACAAAAGGAAAAAATGGTACAGGACTTGGATTATATATGTCTTATTCAAATATCAAAGCACATTTTGGTGGAGATATTACATATAAAACAGAAGATGGAAAAGGTACAACATTTAATGTTATAATACCTATAAATAGACAATAATTTTAGTTGATATAGCCTGACAGACTATATCTCACAAATAGAGTGATAAAATTTTATACAAAAAGGAGAATAGGGCAAATGAGAAAAGCATTACAAAATCAAATGAGTGGTGAAAGAAGATATAGAATAATCGGAGTAGATGATGAAGAAGGAATACTTGATTCTTTAACAGTGCTTTTTGATAATTCTGAATATGAATTTTATGGTGCACAAGACCCAGTAGAGGCAATTGAATTAGTAAAAAAGGAACATTTTGATTTAATGTTATTAGATTTTATGATGACACCTTTACATGGTGATGAAGTTGTAGAAGAAATAAGAAAATTTAACAAAGAATTGTATATATTATTATTAACAGGTCATAAAGATATGGCTCCACCATTAGAGACTATTAAGAGACTTGATATTCAAGGATATTGTGAAAAAAGCGATAAATTTGATCAATTGCTTTTATTAGTTGAATCAGGAGTAAAATCTGTTAAACAAATGGAAGAAATAAAAAGAATGAATGAAGAACTTAGAAAATCAAATGAGCGAATTGAAAAAGCTTATTTAGATATGGTTCAAACATTAAGATATACTGTAGAAGCAAAAGATTCTTATACAAGAGGTCATTCTGATAGAGTTTCAGAATATTCAGTTCTAATTGGTAGAAAATTAGGTTTGCAAGAAGAACAAATTAAAACATTAAGAATTGGTGGATTATTCCATGATATTGGAAAAATTGGTATACCGGACAGTATATTATTAAAACCAGGTAGACTTACAGATGAAGAATATACTCAAATAAAAGCACATCCTGGAATAGGAGCACATATATTAGGTTCTGCAGATATTTTCAAAGATATTATTCCAATAGTAAAACATCATCATGAAAAATATGATGGAACAGGATATCCTGGAATGTTAAAAGGTGAAGAAATACCATATTTAGCAAGAATTGCAGCTGTTGCGGATACATTTGATGCTATGACAAGTAGAAGAAGTTACAGAGGTCCAATTGATATTGAACATGTAAAAGATGAAATAAAAAGATGTGAAGGGACACAATTTGATCCTCAAGTAGCAGAAGCCTTTCTTGAGATTTTGAATAATAATTATGAGAAAATACAAGAAATACAAAATAAATATGTTAGTGAATAAAATAAAAAAACAGGATTTAGATTTTTCTAAGTCCTGTTTTTTATATGTAAGTTTGCAATTGGTAAATTGTAACATCTAACGCTCCTCTTTTTTCCTTCTTATTATTTCTCCGGCTGCCCTTCTGGCACAGCTAAAAGCAAAGTGAAGATTATAGCCACCGCATATTCCCTGCACATCCAGTATCTCTCCGGTAAAAAAAAGTCCTTTGTGGATCAAAGATTCACAGACAGCAGGAGAAACCTCTTCTGTTACAACGCCGCCACAGCGGACCTGGGCTCTGTCCATTCCC